>Ga0209367_1001245_pt1 | contig 30629 bp, 21 predicted proteins | sample WorMetLIZISLAND2_FD_187412 | JGI IMG/M metagenome (GOLD analysis project Ga0209367, IMG submission 187412) | Marine gutless worms symbiont microbial communities from Max Planck institute for Marine Microbiology, Germany - Olavius geniculatus... ...
CTGCGACACGCATTTCAAGAGTGAATTGCGCCAAAATGGCTGGAGATAGACCAAGACAACCTGCGTATGAAATTTTCAGCATGGAATGTAGATTTTAGCAGTCCAAGTCCGGACGCTCTAGATTCAAGCAGGCCTGCGCACGTGGGTGTCAACGAGAGGTACCCCTGTAAAAAGTGGTTATTTATACCCTGTGCTTGTCTAGCGTGTAAATGGTTGCAGATAGGCACAACCATGCTGCTTATCATAACAAGCACTGATGAGGAGCTTTTTACGAATGTCAACATCGATAACCTTGAATGACCTTGAACCCTAAAAATATTGATTTAGCGTGATTTTTTGGCGATTTTTGGCTGCAAAAAAGTGAATTACGACGAAATGGATGGAGATAGACTAAGATTACCTGCGAACAGGAACTGCTATAGGCTTTCGCGCGTTTCGTGAGCTTTGCTCAAATTTCTTGTACAGTATTAATAGCGTCACACTAGGCTACGTTTTGCCGTCGCTGAATGCATGAAGACCTGACATACGACTTGAGCGAGACAAGACAAGCTATACGCCCCTCAACCAGCGTCACTGATGCGTGGCATTTAGGCTCACGTATGCACGAACGTACAGTGATAACACAGTGATTATAGCAAACACGCCCTTCAGTGAGTTTCACAGGTAAGCATCGTTATTAAGCGGTCATCCTAATACTCCGCATTAGGGGTCTTGTCCGTCCGTCTGTCTGTCCGTCTGTCGGTCTGTTTGTCCATCCGCCTGTCGCGTACGGTCTCTTAAGACGAAAACAAAAAAGCGCGGAAAACAATATAGGCCTAAGTGTAAACGTACGCCAGGGCTGTAGTGAGCGGTGGTCCAATTAAACGCGTGCAAACATTAATGAATTTACAGTAAACACGCACTGTGTTGATGGGTTTTTACGCGCGACAGCAGAATTCTTCGCTCGTCTTAGCCATCGTCTGGGCGTGTCTGTGTCTGCATGTCCGTCTGTCTGTCACACTAGTAATCTGCATCAAAACGATGCAAGCTAGGATCGCGAAGTCTTTACTGTGGGCTGCCACAAGGACTCTAGTTTTCAGTGACAAAATTTCGTGCCCCTGGGTTAGAGGGTTCTCCTCGAATGAGGGCGTCAAAGAGGGGTACCGCCTCAAAAACTTTAATTTGCTCCTACTGGCTCTTATAGTGTGAAAACGGTTGCAGATAGATACAGACTTGCTACATATCACAACAAGCACTAGTGACGAGCTTTTTAGATTTGCCAACATCGATGACTCTAAACATCCTTGAACCCCCAAAAAGGTGGTTTTCGTGAATTTTTGCAATTTTTGGCTGCAGCGCACATTTTTACAGTAAATTGCGACAAAATGGTTGGAGATAGATCAAGACAACCTGCACACGAAATTTTCAGCAATAAGCGTAAATTTTAGCAGTTTAAGTCCTGGCTTTTAGGTTTAAGGAGGCCGGTGAAGACGGGCGTCAGACAGCTGCCCCTTAAAAGTGGTTTTTTATTGCTATTGGCTCGTGAAGCGTGAAAACGGTTGCAGATAGGCAGAGACATGCTGCTTATCATAACCAGCAACAGTGACAGGTTTTTATTGGTGTGAACATCGACGACCTTGAATGATCTCGAACTTCTAAAGTAGGGGTTTTAATGTTTTTTGGAATTTTTGGCTGCGGCGTAGATTTCAAGAGTGAATTGCCCCGAAATGGATAGAGATTGATTAAGACAACCTGCAAGTAGGAACTGCTAAAGCCGTCGCGAGTCTTATGAGCTTTGCTCAAGTTACTTGTGTGTTTAATTATTGTACAGCGAATTATTATAAATCAAGTTGGATCGAGTCCGTAAATTGCTTGAACAGATTGCCCATTGTGATTCGTGTTAAACATGATAGACAAACAAAAATAAAAAAAAATAAAAAAGTGAAAAACGCGTTTTGGCTGACGGATTATTGGATAAAGCCAATTTTATTTTACCATATGACTTGTTGTTATGACAACGAAATTTGAGACAAAATTAGCTCTAACTCGGTTTATGCGAAAGATACCTTTTAGATCTTTGCGTAGTAATAGTAGTAGTAATAGTAGTAATGTTTAAATTATTTTATTTCGCGGAGATATGCACTTTCACGACCGCCTTTAAAGTTAAAGTTAGGGCTAAGGTTAGAGATAGGGATAGGGTTAAGGTTAAGATCAGGGCTAAGGTTAGGGTTAACGTTAAAAATATTATATTAATTCGGGTGCGGGTGAATTAACGAACAAGTACTGCGCCTTCTAGTTACAAAATGTTTTTAAACGTGCGAAAAAACACGTTAAAACAAGTTTTTTGCAAGAAAAAAATTAAAACCTGTTATTTCACCTATTGTGTTAAATGTTGAAGTAGATGTTATTTTTTGTTTTACCGATCAATAGACTAAAGAAGCGGCAGCATGGATTGGTATCAGTATCAGTACCAGTATCCGTACTATCCGTCGTGGTACGACCGCTACCAGCCGTATCAAATGCCGTACGCCAACGGTCGACGCTACATGTACAGCGAGCGACCTGTAATTCCGTATCCCTTGCAACAAGTATACGCCGGGTACGTGCGTTGCATACCTTATCAGTGTTGTCACTATCAGACCAACCATCTGGTCATCAAATCGCACAGTGTTTACACCACTTATTTTTTGCCACAACGCGTCGCAATTTTAACGCTCGAACTGTTTAAAGTTAATGTCAGTTTGACCCAGATGAGATGATTGAGCCACAGCCTAGGACCTGCAGCAGCAAAGCATTTGTCTCTGGTACCTGCTGTAGGTACAACGTCGTAAGCTCGTATAGCAATGGCAGTGGCTGTGGCTAACGAGTGTTCACTGGAGCATGGCAGAAAACGCTAAGTTAATGTTATTACTGACATAACGCCCGGCTGTGTACCATTTATTTATGTGCACGACTATTCACAATACAGTCACTCACTCTTAACATTATGATTCGTAATGTTTAGATGAGTGATTTATGATTATATACAAAAGGCGAAACACCGAAGTAGGCCTATAGCAGTCGTTCTCACGATATACAACGATGGAGTATGCATGTGTGTGACTCCGTGATAATGTGTTAAAATGATATAATGGACGCTCTATACAACAAAACGCCCCCTTAACATGTCAAGATCACTTCACGAATAAACACCAATGTTCAAAATCAATCAATCCATTTATCATCTATCTGCTCAAAAACAAACTGCAGCTGCAGACAGTACATCAGAACCGGTGAGCCGGACAGCAAAACTCGTAACAAAAAACACAAAAAAACAAAACAACAAAAAAGCCTTCCCGCAAACTTGTGCAACATTAGAAACACGTTAATTTTGTTTTCAACAGTAATAACAGCCGGCTGACAAGCTTGTTGTTTTTTGACTTTAACAATCTATTGACACTGTTTGTTTGAAATATCATCACTAATAAACTGTCTGCTGCAGAGGTAGGCCCTATTAAAAATGATGTTTGTAAAAAGATTGTTGAAAACGCCATGGAGAAATAAGCAACAGGGCGTTATACTACAACAGTCCAAGCGTCCACATTAACATCTATACTTGTCACATCCGTGCTGTAATGTCAACAGCAAGCTAATTAAACATTTAATTGAAATGCATTGTTATTGTAATGAAAAAAATTTTTTTTAACTAATTACCATTTGAAGCATAAAGTTTTCTCTGCTAATTATTCGTAATTAAAATTATCACAAAATTTAATCAGTTAACTAATAATTACAATTAGTCAATTTAAGTGCACAGCTTTGATGCTTGGCTCGCAATTCGTTTGCAGCAGAAGATACGGAAGATACGGCGAAGAGATCGTGCCACAGCGAGCACAGATGGTACGCGCTAACGGCGGGGTCACCGTCATGGCGCCCCAACAATCGCCGATAATATACCGACGGGCCCAGTCGTTCGTTGGTCAAATCATCTTCTCATGCTTCGTTCTCTTTCTCTGCAACCCGCTCTTTGGACTCATCGCTTTCATTCTGGCTGGTCAGTATATGCCAATTTTTCAGTTTTTTTCGCTTATATTTTGAGAAATAATTTGTGATAACTATCTTTAATCCTTCCGACTTAACGTGGGTTCTACTTCCGGTCGGGTCGCTGTCAAGTGGTTACTACTTGGATGGGTTCACTGCGGACGGGTAAATCATCTCGGTATATATAACCAACATTAAGGTCAATTTCGCCTTCTGTCCCTTCGGGGTAGGTAAATCGAGTCCCGACCTACTTGGTTAGGGTTAAGGCAAGAGCGTTCACCTATGTCCGGTGGCAGGTAACTCTGTGTAATTTCATATGGCAGCGTAGCTTTATTATAGGTTAGCATTTAGAGCTATAGACGATCTTTAACCTTGAACCAAGCTGTGTTCGAAGCGGGTTTAACTGTGCTGTTTGTCTATCTCGTATTATCTTCTTTTATCATTTACAACAAGTGCGTAATTTCGAGTGTTTCTTGGACAATATGGTTTTCTGTTAAAAACAAAAAAACTTGGAAAACTTTCTGGATTTAAAACTGAGATGGTCAGTGTTACAAGAGATAGAATTTGGGTAACGTGATCTGGTACGTTATAAAAATGTTATCAGTTGTTACTTCGACCACGCCCACCCGTTAAAAATATTTGGTTGAAATCCGCCTATAAATTATTGCCATTTTGGCGGCATAAGCGTCCACTCAACTGACAAGTGGAAACAGAATGCTTCCTAGAAAAAAATGGAAAAAGTAGAAAAATGGCAAATAAGAGATTTTTTCTGACGGCGAATTGTTCAATCACCCCAAAAATGTTGAAAATTTATTACCACGCCCGACACCTTTGCTGGGGAGCTTACAGCATTTCTTAACAGGGTCATACTTCAGAAAAAAGGTAACTTATTTAAACTTTGCGCAAAATTTTGGAAATTTGTTGCCATGAGATGCGCTTTGAGAACCGTAAATGTGTTTGAAACCGAAAATACCCCGCTAGGAAAACTTACATTGCTCAACCAGACCCTCTAGCGGTCAGAACGTTTGTTGTTATGTTTGCCGAGGTCCTTTAAGTAAACGGTTTCGTGCAAAAATCTGTTTATTAATCATGTCAAATAAGTCGACTTACACTTAGCGTGATCGGAGTCGAGTCTGTGATTACAGCGGTTTGGCCGCAATTTTCAGCGGAAAGTTTCAAGCTCTAAGCGGCCATATCTCAGATACGGTCAAAATCACTGACAACCACTGCGGTCGGCTATCCTAGCGACAGCTGGGTTTTTTGTTTCGCTAAACGGTGGTCTGTCGGGGGTCTGTCGATGGTGCCATCGGATAGTGCGCTGGCGACTTCCTATCAGTAGTAACCATGTGTCCATCTGCAGCGGTTTGGCCGCAATTTTCTAAGTGGCCATATCTAAGCGGCCATATCTCGGATACGGTCATAATCACTGACAAACAGTGCAGTGGGCTATCCTAGCGACAGCTGGGCTTTTTGTTTCGCTAAACGGTGGTCTGTCGTCCGTCGGTCACGGATGTATTGTGGCTAAACGGTAAGTCGTAGCGGGTCGGCGATGGTGCCATAGGATAGAGCGCTGGCGACTTCCTATAGGCTGTCAGTAGTAACCGTATCTGAAGCGGTTTGGCCGCAATTTTCAGCGGAAAGTTTCAAGCTCTAAGCGGTCATAAATCACTGACAACCAGTGCGGTCGGCTATCCTAGCGACAGCTGGGCTTTTTGTTTCGCTAAACGATGGTCTCTCGGGGGTCAGTCACGGACATATTGTGGCTAAACGGTAAATCGCAGAGGGTCGGCGATGGTGCCATCGGATAGTGCGCTGGCGACTTCCTATAGGCTGCCGGTAGTAACCATGTCTCCATCTGCAGCGGTTTGGCCGCAATTTTCTAAGTGGCCATATCTCGGAAACGGTGAAAGATAGGGCTCAGGTTATTACTGATGATCACTAATAGGTAATAGCATATGCGCTTTCAGATGAAATGAAAATCATCGACCTTGGATCACGCCGTCAAGGTCACTGACAACCAGTGCGGTCGGCTATCCTAGCGACAGCTGGGCTTCTTATTTTACTGGACGTCGTCGCGACTACGCGACTATTAATATTGCTGCAATGTATCGGCAGACGGCGTGCGCCGGCCAGCTAATTGATACAGAACAGATGTTGGCACTCAGCGCGGCGGCGACGTCGCGAGCTCTACGGCTGCAGTAGGCTACAGTTTTCGCGATTTTCAAACTTACGCCAAATACGATGGGTAAAAGCTAAAAAGCTGAAATTTGGCGTGAATGTTCACAGCCTTCCGTTCTAGCGTTGTATGTAATTTCGCCTAGAAAGCTTCATAAATGCGGCCGCTAGGCGGCGTCAAAGTTGGCATGGCGGCCTATGGCGAAAAAGGGTTAAACTTATTTCTCAGCCTAGAAAAATTAGAGAAAATGTCTTAAATTTACCAGCATACTTGCATTGTTGCTGCCCACAATATATGCGAATTTTTAAAAAATTTAACTTAGGGAAAAAAAGTTATAAGGTTTTGAATTTTTTTTGCATGGGGCCTTATGGGCAAAAAATGGTTAAACTTATTTCTCAGGCTGGAAAAATTAGACAAAATGTTTTAAATTTGCCAGCATACTTGCATTACTACTGCCCACAATATATGTGAATTTAAGAGAAATCGTACGGGGGAAAAAAGTTAGCTAATACCCGTAATGCAAATTTTTGGGAAAATGGCCAAAAAATTGGCTAGGGGAGCGATATCGAAATTCTGTCTTCAGCGTTTTATTGTCGTCCCCTATATGCATGCCAAATTTGGGAAGGATCGCTTCGGAAATGGCGGAGCTACAACTTTTTTTCGATTTTGCATGGGCCCCTATAGAGACGACATTGCCGATCCATATATATAAAGATCGACCGAAAAAGACTAAATCGGAGTCGGTAGAGGGGTTTTTGTACAAAGTCTTTATTCGTCTGCATGCACAAATAGATAGTTAGCTCCAGAGCCTAGATTAATGCGGCTGATGCGACTTGGAAGACAGTTGCTTCCTGGCGCTGAGGGGGAAATAAACGCCTCTGTCCAGTGGACATCTTACTATAATGTGTGAAAAGTTTGTCTGTTTGTCTGTCTGTCATACTTTTCTGGCGCCTTCTATGTTGCATGGTCGCGGCCCCGACCACAGCGTTTGAGTCCTTGAGCCTTAGGTATGTGCGCCCCACCTTGCTTCCCACTTCCTCTGCGGACAGCTTAAGGGGGTTTTTGAGTTGCCGGCCGGCCATCAGTATGGCTGAGCGCAGCATGTAGTGCTTCGTGGCGCCATCTGGCGAATGACGGTCACTTAAAGATCCTCCCGCCTATAGGACGGGAACTTTTCTAGTACGCAAAACAGACAGGCAGACATAGGTAAACATATTAAACAGTTTCTTTTGGCGGACTTAACAGATATAGGCATCACGGCTATTTCCACAGCAAAAAGCTGTTGTATAAGGGATGGGCTTTGTTGATGGGAGAAACGATATGTCGACCCTTACAGCTCTGACATTTTCAACCGATTTTTGTGAAACTCTAAATCAAGAAACATGTCCGGAAGATCAATTCCGCTCGAAAAAAACGATCATATATAACCAAGTTAAAAAACAAATGCATTATGGCACGTGACAGAATATTTGGCTGTAGGTATATTTCAGCACAGAATTTAGCCGAAACAGCAAAATTCATATGCTTAGAATAAATGTAGGATACACGAAGGGCAGAAAGTTTCTCCATAATTTTTTTTCAAACACTACTCCAAAGTTTTTGTCTAACAGAATAACGCAAATAAAAAAGTGTTGCTTACCATGTCACCCTACCGACACTTTCGAAGATATGGATTTCGTACTATTTTGACAGAGGTTTACGTTGTGTGTAGTGGTGGCGAACAGCAAGGCGGTCTCAAATCCGATGAAGGCGCGAACACTCGGCAAAGCCTCATACGGAATGTCCATCTCCGGACTCGTTATATCAGTTCTTTTCTTCCTCGTCTTCTATATCTTGCTGCCTTTCGTTTTTGCCATTACACTTTTGGGCTCATTGGCTAATTTGTCCGGAAGCAATTCGACTTCCTCGGGCTGATTCAGCACAGAGACAGGATACACTGCACGCTAACCGCCAGTGAAGACATCGTGTCTATCGATCTATTCGTGCTCGTTCGTCAACGCGTTAATTAAACACTTCTAGTGTAGACTAATTCGCAGAAGGGTACATAATACAAATGTGCTGTAACCTGATAGTCCACTCAAAAGTCATCAGATTGTGCTATTTGTTATTTTTGTTTCCGATTTGCTGCGGATTTCGGAGTGGCGAATAAAAAGAGGAAAATGCATGCTTTGCGTGGATTGAGCAATCGGACAGTTCAGGTCACTGCAGTGAAAGGTGCTTATCGACCTAGGTAAAGCGTGCATATTGAACTTTTTATGCACCACTCTGTGTAGCATGTTTTACAGCAATTCGTATAACATGTACACAACGCATTAAAATATTGGTGCTTGGGTTTGTTTGAGCAATTAGCAGCATGTTTACATACCGTAAAGATGCCAGATCCGAGGCAGGCGAGTCAGAGATGGAACGTAATCAGGATTTGTGACTCGTGACCCGACCCGACCAAAATCGCCGATTTTGTGACCGGGTTTTATCTTTGTGCAAAACACTTGATCTGTCATTGATTGTTGTTACTTTTGTCGTACGTTTTTCGTTTTCGTAGTTTCAACTGTAAACGTTACTAAAGTAACGTACAGACTGACGTAACAGAAGTGAACAGAACTGAGCAGAACTGAGGCTTTATGCCAGTTCAGTTCAGTTCAGTTACGTCGCTTTGTACGCAACTCAACGCTGTGTACTAACAATTGTGATGATTTTGTAAACGGCAGGGATTGTTCGATGCAGTGGCGCATATGTATATAGGGGGTGCGACCTGCCGTAGTCCCCTTAGCGCTAAAACGGCACCCTTTTGTTTCTTGCAGCACCAAAAGCTTATGTATAAGTTAACAGAAAAACTTCAGCTTCTGAGAACAAAATTTGTCTCCAGACCTCTCCCGTCTCTTAAGTTCTAAATATGCCTCTGGTTCGATGATAATTTTGCGCTGTTATATCTCGTATTTGCTGAGTTCTAATCATACGATACGCGTGTTGAGTCGATTGAGTTCTTAACATTAATTTAAAAGTACTTTTGCTTCTGTTAATTATTGTGCAGTATAACGACAAAATCGTCGATAATGCTGTGCCGTTAATATCGTATTCTCTGATTTTAATTCAGTTATTTCTAATACGTATGAATTTGATACATTGTATGGCTGCGTCTTATCATCAAGACTCAGCCATTAACCAGAAATACGTTCTGTGGAACTAGGTATATGTCCCATTGCCACGCTATAGCCTAGCAGCTGCGTATGAGGGGGGTAGGTGCAATCAGGGGGAAATTATTTATCACGGGGGCCAAGCTATAGTCAGTTTTTGTCCCAAAATTCGTTGTCATGGTCACAGGGGTCGGCAGGGGAGAAATTTAAATGAAACCGTCGGGTAGCCTGCGCTAGAAAATAAAGAGTAGGTGCAAACAGCGCGCAATTATTATCTTTCACACGGGCCGAGTTATGGTTAATTTTGTCCCAAAATTTGTTGTCATGGCAACAGGGGTCGACAGGGGAGAAACTTAAAAATGACACCATCGGGTAGCCCGGCCGGAAAATAGGGGGTAGGTGCAAAGAGCGCGCAATTATCTTTTACGGGGACCGAGTTACATTGCTTTGAAATCTCCATTGGCTGTAATGCAAAATTTTGCAACTTTTGAATAGTTGCTAGGGCAACAGGGGTCGTTAGGGGGTAAATTTAAATGACACCGTTAGATTGCCCGACCCCGAAAATAGGAGGATAGGTAAACACAGCGCGCAATTATCTTTTACGGGGACTGAGTTATACCCTTTTGAAGTCCCCATAGGCCGTAATGCAAATTTTTGAATATCGGGGTAAAATAAAGAAAAGAGTTATCAGATTTTTATCTCAAACAAACTCCATCTTACTTCTCGGATTCCGAATCACTACACAAAATTTAATCAAAATCGAATCAAAATTGTGGCCGTAGGAGAGTTCACAGACAGAATGACAGAATGACAGTGTGACAGAAGTCCCATGCTATGCTATAGCAATGGGATAAAAAGGATGATCTATTTAGTGACTCGCCAGTGATATTTTGTGACAATTTCTAACATTTTTTTCAATTTTTGCATTTACAAAAATGCTTTTATAGTTCTCAAAATTTTGCCAATTAAGTAAGTAAAAATTTATCCACAGATGCTCGCACTTCAGGTTACTTTAAAATGTGATTGAATTGAAAGTAAAAAGGATTGCGATTGGTTGTTGATTATAGGCCTAAGCTAGCTAAAGTCATAGCACAGCATAATTTTTAAAAGTAATTTTTTCAGAAATGAAGCCTAGCTACCACAAAAGTAACAAGTAACTTTTTCCGAAAAATAAGCAGTTGTTTTGGCAATGTATAAGTTAAAATCGTCGCAATATCTTTATTGTTGGCAGAAAAAAATAAAAATTAATGCCTATATGCTTTTAGTAATACCAACAGCTCTTGACGCGATTTGACGTTCTGTTAATGTACTAAAACACGTAAAGAAATTAGACTTATTAAGCATATACTGTGTAAAATATACGTGTCTTTTGGTAGCATTTTGTATTTGTGTGTACAAAGGTTGACATTGTTATAGATAGAGTACGAAACAACGCGTACGACTTATTGATGCTATATTTCATGACTAGTTGATTAGGTGACCGATTGAATAATTAATAAATTAATTGACTGACTAACTGTCTGAATGATTGATTAATTGGTTGATTGATTAATTCATTTATTTGTTTTGTGTTCGTCCTTCGTGTTGAAAAATCGCCATAATATATTATGCTTATTTTGTGTTTTTGTCTTAACCCTAAATGATATTATTAGTTGAACAAATTATTGCAGTTTTGGTAAAAAAAATGGCATTTGGTTTAAAATACTACAATGTGCGTTATATGCATAATTATTTGACATAAGAAAACCGTGCTATCAAAAGCAAACCTCGCGATGCCATAGGGCTTTATCTTTAGAACATGCGATAGTCCGAAAATAGGTATCGAAGCATTTACGGAATACTTTTCTGCCACTGGCAGTATGGGTTTATTTTATCTCGAGTTTGAAGTTTCCACGGTATGTTCTGATGTTTTGTGCAAAGACCGAGAAATAGCCACTAAAACGGCCATCCCATCTGCATAAAACAAAATGCGTGCAGCCGACGACCAGTATTTAAAGCGGTAGGCACATGCACATTTGTATGTTCACTGTTTCATTATTACAGTACGAGATTAAACACTTTCGTCGTCAACGGTCGTCAGCATCATTCGTGACGTCACTGTAAGGGAGTTCAAAATGGGACTGTGAAAAATGTGAAAGTCAACTAATGAATTCGAGAAATAAACTGCGATAGGCTTATTTACATAACAGATGCAATAATTGTTTGATCTCTATTGTTTTGTTTAATTTGAATATTTTAAGTCAAAATAGCGTTGTCAGGCGTTTTAGGTAAAACCAAGTACTGCGAGCTGCGCTTGTTGCAGATGACCTAGAGATCACGCAAAGCATAATGGGGCATCCGATAATATAATTACCGTTGTTATTTATGACTGATAAATAACGAAGGTAATTAGACAAACGTAATAATAAACAGCTAGCACGCACTCATGAACGAGTCCGATAGAACGAATGTACGACATAACGCTATCGCTAAATACTTTGTCGACAGATCACACGCTAACAATGTTCAGAAAACATGCCATTTAATTCGTTCCGCTGCATTTGACAGAATGTGAATCATCACAATTGCATGCGGACAGTAAAACATAAAACCAAGCATGGATGAGCCGTTTTCGGCTTTGTTTGACAACGTCAGTGAAGTAATCACAGCAAAATCAACAGTAAACTTGCTGATGCCGACGAGAATAAAGTCGGTGTCAAAAGAGATTGTCGCAACAGTCGGAATGATCGTCGGTTGCATCGCTGTCGTTGCTAACGCAGTGGTTTTTGTGCAAAGTCTGAGCAATAACATTTATTCTTTTTGTCGATCTTCTTCTTCTTCCCATTTTTTCTCCTCTATTTTTTTATCTTTTATTTTATTTTTCCCCTTTTTTCCTTTCGTTCCTTTCATTTCTTCGCTTCTTCTTTATTTGTTTTTTCGTCGTCGCAATTTTCCTTTTTTCCCTTTTAGTTTAACGCCTTTATATATTGTTTTCAACAACGCGGTGGTTCTTGTGGTACTGTTCCGCGCACGTCGACAGTTCGGCAGCAGTGTCCATACTTTGTCTACTATCTAAGTGCAAGTGCAACAAACATTATAGGATACACTACGTACATGTGTAAATGTACAACAAATGTGTAACTCGTAAAATAATAGTTTTTCTCAGCAGTGTACATACCCTGATTGTCAACCAATCGGCGATGGATCTCGTTGCTCCGTGTGCCATTATACCAGTCTACATCACGATTCTTGCACACGGGTTCAACTACGACGGTAGCCGGATGCTTGACAGCGCAATCTGCGCGGTTATTGACGGCAATTGGACTGACGGCCGGAAAACTGGGTCTAGTGGTCATCACTCTGGAACGTTATTTCAAGATCGTTCACGTTATCGCTCACCGCAAGTATTACCGCAACTGGATGACCAAAGTGGGCGTGGCCTTGCCTTGGATCGGTGGGGTGTGTTTGGTTCTATTTCCATCAATGGGAACAACAAAAATTGTGAATGGACGATGCCTGAGAATGGCCGTCTGGCCAAGCGACGCAATGGCTGTGGTAAGTCTGCTCGCATATTTTAACGTCGAGCTGTGTGGTAGCTTAGATGGTGCTAAAAACTTGACGATTTGCAGCTGAATAGTAACTGAATCAAAAACTGCATCGATCTTCTGGAGTAAATTAGTCTGTGTTAAAGGCATATGGACTCCTAAACGCCTAAAGCAAAACACCATAAGTCTTTTGCATGTTTAGTTACATATAACACGACCAAATTTGTGTTTTCGCTGTCAATCACAAAATGCAACAGTGACAATCGTAATAACTTAGTGCAATGTACAGTAAATTAGTTTTAGCATTGCTAGTAATGTAAAGACACCACACGGTAATGTCATGACAGGCATATGCAGTTGTCCAGTTCTTGTTCAACTACGCCATTCCGGTCAGCATCTTTGCCTACTGCTACAAACACATATTTTACACCATCAGACGCCAGAGCAAGGTGGTTGCTGGTCACGTGGGTCGTGGTCCAAACGTTCCCATGACAACCACGTCACGTGATCCAAACACAGGACAGGTTCAGCAGCAGGCGAAGTTATCTCGCACTGAGTTGAATGTTCTGAAGACGATGATCAGCGTCATCGTCTGTTTCGTGATATGCTGGAGTGTGCCTGCATTTTCCAACCTACTGCAACACATCGGGGTAAAGTAGTATCTACATTATAATTATTACAACATTAGTAATACCGCTTTTTCGGCTCAGGGTATATTGTACACCCATTTTCTAGGCATAGACTACGACAGAAAAAAAGTGATATATTTATTATTTTATCGTACACGAAATGCAAAAAAAGAAACGACAACAGAACACAAAAAGCAGCACAAACTAAGCAGCAAATAGACTATAAAGTACGGTTTGATGCTAGATATAAAATGAGACTGTCCAATTCAGAATGTAACAATGTGGAGCCGTCAGAAAAGAACAAAAAATCAAAGCCATCACGTAGGTTCAACACCTGACCTAAGGCATCTACAGTAAGTTAGTCAATCTCATTGACTGACAAATAAAACGACTTGACAAAAACATTATTAGACATACTAATGTCACCGTTCACAAACCTTTCAAAATTCCAGCCGAAATTAAAACAACAATATTGTACATTTCTATCTAACGGTGACGTACACCGATTCACAAATACACCAAATCTAGCAACAAAACGAACTAAAGACACTTTAGACTGTAAACAAAAAATAATAAATCGTGCAGACCGTTTACATATATCATCATAGAAAGGCAATGTATTGAGCAGCAGGGGGATTAGACTTTCTTTCATCGTACACTTCAACGCACGTAAGCCTGTGTAGAGCTTATTTGCTCGATCGCCACGTTCGCAAGTTTGTACCGGTAATCCATATATAACTGAGTTATGTTTGCAGCTCACTGCTGTCTTGTAAACAGAAATTCATGAGCATCGACCCTTAAGATCACAGAACTGTGAAAGAGTGATGCTGATTATGGGTGATTTACCTTACCCTATGTCATTTTACTAACGACTTGTAGTCTAGATTAACGATCTCATATATAATAAGTAACTAAGCAAGTAAGTACGACAACATGAATTTACATAGCGCATAAAGTTGAAAAAAATTAACCTCTAAAATGTGCATATTATGCAACACAGTAGTCCTACAATATTCAATAAATTTATATAGACTAAATGTAGCGTTAAACTTGGTAAAGAACGAATACGATTTGTAAATGCCAATAGAAAGATTAAGAACACATGCACGGCCTTCAAAAAGTGCACGTTCTGCAAACCTGTGATGAACATAACCGGAACCAAACAAACAAGAAATTGCATTTGTACAGAATTGACGTTTAGCACACCACAAAATGCATTTGTTTATGCATATTTGCTAGATGGCAGCTTTGGACCGCAACGCGCACGCTATTGCCGGTTCACTCGGTTTCATCAGTTTCTGTCTGAATCCTCTCATATACACATCACGCTACGAGGTCTTCAGACGCTATCTGAAACAGACGCTTAACAGAAGCTCCGTTACTCCAAGCAGCACCGGCGGAAACTAGTGATACTACGATAACTATAATTGAAATTTATAACTGCGACTAAAGCATTCAGTTGACTGTAATCATAATCGCGGAATTGAATTTTTTTCTGAAAAGTAAATAAAAAAAACTAGAAATATGGGACAGAGCTTAATGTAAGGCCGCCCCGCCCGACGCCGTAAGTCCGATTGTGGGACAGCTAAGGGGTTGGAATTTAGTTCGCAGTAAAGTCATGTGGCCCGAAGGCAACTGCATTGTCATATACATGTACAGCAAGCGCAATGTTAAACTTGGGTTGTTCGAAATGACACAACAGAACTTTGTTGTTTGTAAACACAAGTTTATCATTTTTTGCGTTCGACGTGGAATTGACCGTTGTTGTAAACACCGCTTTTCTTTTATCGATATCTTTATTCATTCTCGAGATATATGCGATCAAAGTCTAAAGTTGTCCGAAAACGCGCGAACTGTCGATGTTGGGTAGGTCAAAATGAGCAAACACAACTATGTGGTTAATAAACCAAAGTTCGTCAAATTTGTTTATTCAGAGCGGAAGAAATGGTATTTGATAACGCCGTTGAACACTTGTCAATATCTTAATCCGTTCCAGAGATATTTGCGGTCGAAGTCGAAAGTTGTCCTAAATCGCGCCGAATTTTGGAAGTTTTTTCCCAATTTTTTAAAGGGAGGTGCCCGCAAATGTTGTATATAATAATGCCCACCGTATGGCACATCATGTGGCAAAGTTTCATAAGGTTAATTTCATTGGCCATAAAGTTATAGGCGCTAATACGCTAAATTATAAGCCAATTTTCGACCCCTATTAAAAATTGTTGGGGGAACACCCATTCCCTGTGGGGTATGGGCGAGCAAGACTTGGCCATTCTGTGGCATGTGTAAAAATTTCGGGGCGCAGCATTCCCTAGAGGCCAAAATATGGTCTTTCGAAAAAGTCGATTTTGTGGGTATAATTGCACTTCTAAATCTCCGTAATTAATGTACCAAAGTTCACCGGGCTTTTTTCGTTGAACGCGGGAGGGAACTCTGTAGTGCAGCAGGTTTTCAGATTTTACATTATCTCTATCCGTTTCGGAGATATTCGCGCTTAAAGTGGAAAGGTGTCCGAAATCGCGCCAAATTTAGCATGTTTTTGCCCCACCCCAATTTTTTTTGGGTGGGGGAGAGACCCCAAATTTTTAGACCGGCATTTATAAATTAAACACGCTTCCGAACGTGTGGCAAAATTTTGCGGAGATCGGTCCACGGACCTCGGAGATCTCGCGATGAAAAAAGAAGAAACTGCAGTAAAACATAAGGCCTTCCCGAACTGTCGTTCCGAGCGGCCTAATAACAGTGATAAGTAAAATTGGAACTGGAATTAAGAATTTATTTTGCAACTAACATGGCTAAAACATTTATACTGTTTAAGTTCGGTTTTTTAACACTAGAAGACTTTTCAGATTTCGAACATCTGATCAACTAAAATTCGATTTTTGTATCTGCCATGAAGTCATATCGACAAACTTGCTTTGTGCGAGATGTGTAAGCAGCAGCGTTGTGGGTTAAAAAAGCCGTGGGCGTGAAGGTGCATTGTTGTGAATACAATGCAGCTGCGAATTTCAAACCAAAAAACATAGGAACGCTTAAAATTTTAACTTTTTTGTTATTTTGTGAAAATAAATTTTCACTCTAAAATTTAATATTTTTGGAAAACAATTTCGTCAAAATTAGTTTCAGACAAAAAAAATTGTTGGGGAGTCCCCATCCCCAGTGGGGGGTGGGCTAGCAAACCTTGGACATTCTATAGCGCGTGCAAAAATTTCAGGGCGCACCCCCCTCCTCTAGGGGCCGAAATATGGTATTCCGAAATATTCGATTTTCGGGGTATAATTGCTCTTCTAAATCTTCGTAATTAGTGCACCAAAGTTCACCGACTTTTTCGTTGAATGTGAGAGGGAACGCTGTAGTGCACCAGGTTTTCGGATTTTAAATGTCTCTATTTATTTCGGAGATATTCGCGCTCAAAGTGAAAAGGTGTCCGAAATTGCGCCAAATTTAGCATGTTTTTAGGGGCAGACCCCCAATTTTTTTAGACCAGCATTTATAAATTGAACATGCTTCCGAACGTGTGGCAAAATTTCGCGGAGATCGGCCCACGGACCTCGGAGATCTCGCGATGAAAAAAATTGTAGTAAAACATAAACAACCTAGAAATATGGGGCAGAGCTCAACGTGAGGCCGTCCGGCGCCGTAAGTCCGATGGGGGGGCGGTTAATTCAGAGAGGAATGAAATTTACCTGGTAGCAAATCACGTGGCCCGAAGTCAAATGCAGTAGCATACGCAGAACGCGCATTGTCGATTTAGGGTGTGTCAACATCCACGCTTGCAACTTGTTTGTTAGTAGATCAAAGTCCACCAAATTTTTTGGATTCAACGCGGGAGGAATGGCAGTCGATCAAATTTGTTATCAATTTTTGGTGTGTCAATCCGCTCCAGATATATTTGCGGTCAAATTTTAAAGTTTTTTTAAATTTTAAATTTTTTTTAAATTTTAAATTTTAAACCTTTTTTAGCTGTCAGTATTGTGGCTTTTACTCTGAATTTATACCAAAATAAAAAACGACATTCACAATCCAGTCAAGTACAATGTGCATTTTGCAAAATAAAAGCAGGATTCGAAAAACTAAAATTTCTTATCGGTTCTGCTTATATCACAGAAATGGCGGTAAAGTGATCGGGGACTCGAAACATTTGTAGACTTCAAATTGAAAGTGTCTGATAAATTAACCAAATCGTAGTACAGTACGTATATTTTAGGTAGAATATGTAGGTGCATTTTTATATACGGTATTTTGTCGAGTTTAAAATACATTTGAAGCGTCACAAATGGTTATAAACTTTTTTCATAAATGTGAAGGCGTGTGAAAGCGCCCCTTGCTTATCTTGTCCATTTCTTAATCTGATTTTTTTGCTCATTATTTTTTTATGATAGTATCGACCACTTGTTTCCTTTTAACTCTGGTGCAAAGATGTAATTTAATTCTCAACTGAAGTCGTGGACATTCGGCTTATATCCCGTTTTAGAGAAAGGCGTTTCTGCTGTCACACCTACGTATTTTATTGTTCTAGCGCAGCTACTGTAACAGTACTATCAGCAGGCAATTTATCGATGCTTGACTGTATGTGTATAGAGATTATAGGCGTAAGGTATTATGCAATATGTCGTAGGCCTAACTATCAAACACAGGGCTCGTATGAATTGCACGCACACACGTACCGGCAGCAGTGTAGAAACGTTATTAATCGATAATAATTCAATGTTGACTCATACCCATTTGTCGCGTATTCAGTGCTAGAAGTGAGTCCATATGGGCCGGTATACCAGCACTTTTTTCAGCATACCGCCACTCCTTTTGTGAGATAGTTAGGCCTACGAAATAATATATTTAAAGCACCATATTAGATCTGCAACCATACTGCGACAGGTCTTACGCCCATACGTTTGCTTCAAGTTTATCATGATTGCATTTAATTCCCAAAGCAATATTTAACATTAATACGTCAGGAACAGCCACGCATAAACTGCGTTTGCAGTTGTCCAAATAGAAAAGCGGCAGAAACTACGTCGCTGACAGACGCACCAGAACCCGAGTTATTATTGCAGCCGAGCAAGAAAATGAATGGTTTTCATTAATAACCCGGAGTTTTCTGCGCATGGCAGCGAATTAATTGGGTTTCTAAGCCGAAACTGTTTACCGAAAGTCCAACGTTTTAATTATTTAGCTGTCAAGTTACACACATTAACCACACCATTACTGGCGAAACAACATAATTGTAGATTTTATACGTAAGTCGTAATCTGACGATCTGACGAGCCTAGCATGTGTTGGTTGCTCTTGTAACTTTTAATTTTTATCGCTGCAAACTTTTATTCCTAGATTAATATATTGATTGGTGTTGTTTGTTTTAGCTTTGTTTTAGGTTTATTGATCGACCGTACTTGCGGTCGCGCCTGAGGTACAAGGTTGTGTTTATCTCTCTGTAATACCCCGTTTACACGATCAAGCAAACATCAAGCTATCATCAAGCAAACGTCGAGCAAACGTCAAGCAAACATCGAACAATTAGAGCACACTTCGTGCACGTGTATTTTGAATTTATTTACTTGATGTTTGCTTGATCGTGTAAACGGGGTATAACGCATGTATTGTGGCAGTGTGGCTATATGGTACGTCGTAAGGGGTCGGTAATAGCATTGTTGAATAAAGCGTTTTTAGTTATTATAGGCTGTCAATAGTAAACATGTCATTAACTGCAGCGGCTTGGCCGCAATTTTTAACGCAAAACTGTTGCCCTCATCCATCATTTACGTGCGCCGAATAACCGTATCCTATCGTTGATTGTAGCGTTTGATAGCAGCGTTTGATAGCAGCGTTAACATAGCGTGTATGGAGCTTTAGTCACCTGTGAGAAATCGCTTTCTTTCCGCGACCGAAAGTCGGACGCTGGCTTTTGGACATAGGTGGTACCGTCCGTTCATTCTAACGACAGCTTGGCTTCTTGACGCACGTGTAAGCACTGCTTAATCATGGCGGTACACCACTTAGCCTATACCAAATTCACACCACTGGCGACACCGGCTGCCCACCGGATTCATCTTCCAAGCTTAAAACAAAGCCAAAAACAATCGCGAAACTCAAGGAATCGCTTCAGGTTATCTGGAGCAACCTCCTACAAGGGCCGATCGACAAGATCCGACAGCGACGCCACTCAAGTGTCGCGTTGACTCGCGTCGGCGTCGCACGTGTGAATTGAATTAACGACGCGACGCAGCTCAATTCAAGTCAACTGGATACATTCTAAATTTGTTCAGCTGTTAAATCTTCGACAAAAATCAGACGGCAGTCGTCGACAATTCAATTCACATTCCCGACGTCGTGCGTCGGAGTCGCATGTGTGAATTGAGTATTAGGGCGACTGTTAGACTTACTGATACAGATGCTATCGTTTTGCACCACTTTAGGCCTAGATGCAATGCTGATCAGTACACATTGCTGGCGGCAGGTGTTGTCGTGACACAGGAACAAATCTTTGCTATTTTATTTAACTGTTCGCCAGTTTTCTTTATTGTGGGTTATGTTAATTTGTTGTGTCGACATACATATTAGAAAGTGCCCTTGAGGTACATAAGAAATAAAATTTACGTGACTTTGAAGAAGGTGCGACCGTGCGAGAGCTAGAAACAACTAGCTGAGGAGTTTGTCATAACCCTGCTCAATGGCAGAAGACCAAAAAACAAACAGAAGTATAAACGACAATAAACACGAACTGTAATACTAACTAATCAATAAAACTGATACCATCAGATGACGTATAATTACTGAAGCAATTAAATGCAAAACAATATTTTAAAAAGCGTTGCAATACGCTTACTGAAAGCTTTCAGTAAATGAATGTTTTGACAGTTTTCTTGCCCGTTTCAGGTTATTTATGCCTTAGCTACAATGTTGTTATATCCGTTTCTTGCCATGTACACACTACTGCAATGCAAGGATTGTGACCGATTGTCGGATTGTAGCTCATAAATTGAAGTACTTTTGCTGTTAATTTTAAAGCCTACTTCAGATTTGATAAGTGAATTTTATGCGGATATGCACGATTGCTGTCTATTAAAATTTATCATGCTGTTTCTCAACATTACGATTGTCTAAAAAATTAACACAGTAGCTACTCGTAACCTGTTTTGTTTCGTTCATAGATAGTAACACCATAGCAATAGAGTTACAAACACCGCAATGGAAAGCAAATTCGAGTCTACCGAAGTTTTACAGTACGCATCATCAACCCAGTATCCGGCGTCTAGCCTCCAACATCATCCACCAACATCGCGGAACCCCTCATCGTCAGCTGAGTAGAACCCGCAGACCGATGGACCGTACGGACCAGGCTACGAATACAATCAACCACCGCCTGAATATCCTCTGCAGCAGGGATACGGCGCTTCACAGTACCCACGCTCGGGTTCACCGCAGGTGGTTGTGGTCGGTGGACAACAGCAGCCAGTCATCGTGCATCAAGTACCGTCGTACATCGGGCATATCGTCTTTTCATGCATCGTTTTCTGGTGCTGCTGTAACCCCCTGTTTGGACTCATCGCTTTTATCTTGTCCAGTCAGTATAATTTTGTATCATTATCATTATTACTATTAGTCACTTTCAGTGACCTTGTAAGCAGAGCCAAATTGTTCGCAAGAAACGCTACAATCTTTGCGCCATAACATGTCGTTTTTTTAACTGCTGATTTTGCTGAACTTATAGGTGTTTTTTTAAACGTAGCATGGCTACATGTAACCGTTAGCATGTCTGCGTTAAGTATTTTTTTTTTACTTTTTAAAATTTTTTAAAGACTGCTGCAGTAAGTGCTCTGGCAAATCTGGCACGCCTTGCTCATGCAAACTTTAGACCTTTCACTGCAAACTTTTACTGATAGATTGCTTAGCAAACAAAATGATTGAAGATTGATTGATTAATTGTAAAAAAGTTAAATAAAACAAAAGTAAGCCTATATTTAAATAAGCTTGTAGGTAAAACTGTAAGTAATATGTTGCATAAATTTATCAAATTACAACCTTTATGCATTAGCTGGTTTGTTGACGTTTCGGCAACCGCTGCTGTCTTCGTCAGTAAAGGTACAAGTAATTTGAGCATAACTCACGTGTCGAGCGTCAGCAGCGGTCCTGCCACTTTGGCAATCAGTGTAGACCTACAGCAATGAGATTAATGCATCTTGAAAGAGTACCCAAATATGAAGCTTTCGTATAGAAGATTCCTTGAATTTAAAAGATCGAAACTTAGATTCTTGAAAATGTACGTTCTATGTTAAAAATGTCATACGCAGGTTGTCCACCTCCAGCCATTTCGGCGCAATTCACTCTTAAAATGTGTGTCGCAGCCGAAAATCGCAAAAAATTCGCTAAAAACTTCTATTTGGGGGGTTCAAGGTCATTCAAGTTAACACCAATAAATAAAGTAAACACCAATAAAGTTGACACCAATAAAAAGCTTGTCACTATTGCTTGTTACAATGAGCAGCATGCATATACCTATTTGCAATCGTTTTCACGCTACACGAGATAATAGCGGTAAAATAACCACTTTTTAGGGAATAGCGGTCTTTGATGCCCGCCTGCGCCGGCCTCCTTGAACATAGGAGGTCAGGACTTGGACTGCTAAAATCTACGTTAAATGCTGAAAATTTCACGTACAGGCTGTCTTGGTTTATTTCCAGCCATTTCGTCGCAATTCAGTGTTGAAATGAGCTCTGCATCCAAAAATTTTGAAAAATTTACTTTAAAACTCCTCTTTTTAGGGGAGGAAATTTAAGGTCGTTCAAGGTCATCGATGTTAATAAATCTTAAAAACCTGTTATCAGTGTTTGTTATGATAAACAGCATGTCTGGACCTATTTGCAACCGTTTTCACACTATACGAACCAATAACTGCAAAATAACGTCTTTTTAGAGGGGGTAACCCTATTTGATGCCCTCGTTCAAGGGGAACCCCCGCACCTAGGGGCATAAATTTTTGTGACTATAAACTAGAGACCTCGAGGCAGCCACGGTGAAAATTTCGTAATCCTAACTCGCACCGTTTTGACACAATACAGCAATGTGACGGACGGACGGACAGACGGACAGACGCCCAGGCCATGGCTAAGACGCCTGAAGCATTCTGCTGTCGCGCGTAAAAATTAAAAGACAGCGCTTTTTACATAAGACGAACTCAAGACCAGAAGCGCTTTACAATCTTGGAAGAGGCAACTGATTGGCATGAGCTAATAATACCGCAGCGCACTATGCGGCCAGCCAGCAAACAATTAAACCCGTGGTTTGCAGCAAGCAGACATACTACCTCCCAGATAAGCCACACTAGGTCTTCAACTCCGTAGCCCGTATGCAACTACTCATTTCCCATCCCACGGAGGGTAGGAGGTTGAGTTGACCTGAGCACACACAGTAGGTTAGCAACTTGCTCAATTTGCTTGCAAATGACCAGCAGTGAGAATCGAACCGTAACCTGAAAATTACGAGTCGACCCTAACCACTAGACCACTTGCACCTACACAAACACGTAGGCGTGAACAACTTGCCCAGAGTTGTTAATTAGTAACGGACCGGCAGAGAGTTAAACAAGGGACATCTTGGTCTCGAATTCAACGCCTTAACCGCTGAACCACCAAGTGTTACTGCTGTAGACAGTACAGACGTGAGGAATTTTGTAGAACCTCTCGTCTCGGTTTATCGACTAAATGATAAAGGTTGTAATTTGACGAATTTATATGGCTTACAAAAAGACCTAACTGAGCTCATTGTTAAGTGACCCAGTTAAAATAGTGCACATTGCACAGTACATCATCGTGCGTGTCAAAAATGTCAAATGTCAAAAGTGTCCAGCTGGTGCGCGTCTGCTGTGCAGTGGTGGCGAGCAATACCGCGGTGTCAGATGAGAATGGTGCAAGAAGACTCGGTCGTGCATCAATCGCAATGTCAGTCACTGGAATCGTTGTCACCGTTGTCGTCGTCATCGTTGTCGTCGCCTGGATAGTCCCTGCGATGATATCGTCGACGTTTTACATACATTCTTGCCCATACACATACGACGGAACGTGCTACACTTACAAGAAATATGTCGGCATCTTTAGCGAGTGTACCTGAGCGACTGTTGGCGACTACTGCTATTACGACTAAAACTAGGTACAACAGCAACTGAATCAAAGTCATGCTTTCCTCCGCCACTATTGATTAATAGTAGTTAACATTATTTGGTCATTACACATCTAGCAGGGTGCAAGACCAATAATTTAGTAGTTTGATTTATATTTCGCTTAAGCAGGCTTATTCAAACTAGACTTACAGAATTAAAACTCGTTTGCTTCTGCAATAGCTAATATGCAGATGCCATTTTTGAAAAACTACTTTGTTTTGTGACAAAGCTCTTGTTGGAAACTTACTGATAGGCCTATTTTATGTATAGACAATCGATCGAAACACTGTTACGCTTTACATTCTTTGCTAGATGTGTTGCTAAAAATTATAAGGTGTGTTGACAAGTCGTTTCTTTTTATGTAGAAAATTATGATGTAATAAGTGTATGTCTAAAAAATATTCATAGTAGTTCGTATAGCCTATTGAGTTCACTTATAATGACTGTTAATCCTAACGGCGAGTTGCCTATATGCGTTAACCTTGAAATGATGATGACGCTTCTGACATTTTGTGAACTTTCTTTATGTATTTTACCGCACACGCGCCAGTGGGGCCTACATAATTTTGAAATACAGTAAGCAACTGCTTATACATATCTTTATTTCGCCTCAAGGGCAGCCACAAACACAATTAAAACTGTAACAAGACAAGCACACACACCAAAAACAACAGATTTTTTTTAAAAAAATGAAAGAACCGTAAAATGCAACCAAACACACAGACACACACACACACACACACCTACACATAGTCCTATGCTAAAAAATAGAGTTCTGAACATGCATTAAAAGCAGATATGTAGCAGAATTCTGCACATTCGTAACATTCGCTGTACTTACGTCACTCTTTCTCTCTTTCTAGATGCAAAGTTTCAAATTTTAATCTGCTGTAAAACTTAGTATATCACTTCGCAGAAGATCCGGTACTAAGCTATAATAACTACCTAGTCAATCATCAATGTCAATCTGACCGGATAGAGCTTCAGCTGAACTGAATGACGAATAACGCCAATTCACATTCATATCAATTAAAACTTAAGCTTATTTAAAATCTTAGCTAAGTAGCAAAACGTCATACTTCGAGCAGAGTTTTTACATCGTTTCATCATTAGAAAGGGCGTTTTGGCACTCACTGAACAGGCCTATATAGCCAATGCACCGAAGCGTGACTGGAGCGTTGGCTGCTAATATTGCGCTTGTTTGCATAACAGCGACGAAAACGCGAAGAAAACTGTTGCCACTGTATTACGAACTTTTTGCGTCATAGCCTAAATTCAACTGAGCAAACGGGTAAATATCTGGATCAAAATACATACTGCGTATTACCAAGGTCCGTAGGGTGGCTTACGGATTTTTACCTTTGACAGAATTCTGTTACATGTATTTACTTCTGAGAAAATTTTGCTACCGTGAAGCAACTTTCGACAGCGAAATCGAACATCTGTAAACGCCGATTAAAAAATTATGGTATTTTAGTCCTTGACGTTTGCGAAAGATATCACCAAAGAAGAACAAGCATTTCAGTCGCAATTAACTTGTTTACCTTCGTTTTGCTTCCTTTTGGTTGATGCCACTGGCTTTGCTTATCACTTAGTTGTTGGTGCGTACACGCCCATTGCAAATAAAATTATTTTTCGTCTTGCATCGACGGCACGAAAAGTTGTACGCTGTAGCATATACTACTTCGTGTCTTTGCAGATCTTACTGATTGTCTTTCAGAGGGTTTGTAAAATGCATTTTCTTCTTCTAATTCGATTCACAAATCCAATGCACGTTGACGCCATAATAGTGTTTTCTTTTATCCGTGACGAGTGGTTAAGGAAGAACAACTATGTAGCAGAATGTTACAATTTGTTAGCGTTTTAATTTTAATTTAACAACAGCTACATGTGCAGTTTTCTGCCCTGTTGACCAGCCGTTATTACTTCCTCTGCATGTGCTGTTTCATTTACGTGGTGTATGCGAATAAAATAATGATGATGATGACGATATTGATTATGATTAGAATGACGAAAGTTTTCAGACCAATGGTGACAAGTTGTAACAACATCACTCTCTGTTTTTTTTCTAACTAGAAACACGTTCTATAGAACGAGGCATCTGTACCATTCCCATTGTCGCGTTTCAACGTTTTACGCTCTTGCTTCATGGCGCACGTCCGCAAGGCCAGCGTACAGTGTAACTAGTTGAACGTAGATATTTACACTGTGTCTCAAAAAACATCCCCGACATTTTTGACTGTAACTTGAAAACCATTTATCAGATTTTAACAATTTTCGGTACAAATATTCCTGACACAACTTGCCATCAAATACCTTTTCAGTTTTTCACCTCACCTAATGTATGCTTTTGCACTACCTAGAGAAAGCAGATCAAGCAAAATATGCGTTAAAAGAAACAGAAAACCTGAAAAAAAACATTCCCAACATTACCGATTGTACCTTGAATAACGATGAGCAATTTTAATATTTAGAGAAATATTTCTGACACAACTGGTTATTAAATGAGTGTTTTAGTTTTCACCTCACCCAACGTCTGCTTTTGCACTACCTAGGGAAAGCATAATACGTGTTAAAATAAATGGAAAAACGTCAATAAATTTTATTTATCCTAATTTGTGGGCCTTAGCAGCAAATCTATTACAAGGTTTGACTGTCATGCAGCAGTGTGTATACCAGATAAAGTTTAGGAATGTTTGTAAAGTCAGAAGTGACTGGTAGAACATTATCGATGCTGCTGTCAAGTGAATGGAGAAAGTGTAGCTTGTTTGTGTTTGCATAGTGGGACACCACTTCAAGCAATTTTACTGCAAACAATTGAAAAATGGACAACTAAACAAAATGTCAGCCACAGTGTCAGAAATGTGAACAAGATGTGTTTTACGCGTTATTTTAATTAAGCAATTATATCGCATTGGATAAAAAAATGATATTTCGCTGGTTGTGCTTTCCCCAGGTAGTGCAGAAACAAACGTTGAGTGAGGTGGAAAACTAAATGGTCATTTGATGGCAAGTTGTGTCAGAAAAATTATCAAAATCTAATAATTGGTTTTCAAGTTACAGTTAAAAATGTCGGGGATGTTTTTTTAAGACACAGTGTACAATTGTGGTGTCAGCGATCTGTAAGGTCACGATTAACTACACAGAAGTTAAAAAACGCTAAAAAAAGTTTTTAAAAAATTCTATGGGATTTGTGGTATACCGTATAAACTTAAAATGTAGGTCTACGTATGCAAATGTAAAATGACAGCACATGCAGTAGCTGAACAAATTTAATATAAAAAATAATAATGCATACAAACACATATTATAATGTTTGAAATTGGCATTTTGTTTACCTGTCTTATATCGTTTATTTTTTCAAATCTCTGGCATTTTGTTACTTTTTTATACACATTGTGTAAATTAAATACTATAACGAATAGGGCCTACTAATTCTGCCGTTTTGTTGAAATCTGCACAGAAGCGACTTCAAGGCGCAAAAAGTTAATCGTTTCTGCAAAACTTGTGGACGGTTGTTAATGACAGGCCATTGAAAATGCAGTAATCACTATTTTGGGGGTTAAAGGCTCAAATTAGGGGATTAGATTATATTTTTGTGCTTATAGCGGCCCCTGAGACACGTTTTTTGAGCTATCAGCCCTCACTATAGGCCCACAGGTTTGTTTACTGTGGTATGAAAACCTTCCCATTGAAAATACATTGCAAGTGCAAAAAGTAAAGCAAAATAGGGAAAGGAGTCATCGGATTTTCACCCCAAACTCGATCTTACTCTTCGGGCCCCGAATCACTGCAAAATGTCATCAAAATCGAATTAAAATTGGGGTTGTAGGAGTGTTTACAGACAGACAGACAGTGTGACAGTGTGACAAAAGTGATTTTCTAATCTGTCCCATGATGTTATAGCAATGGGGCATATAATAATATTGTAGGTGCAAGACTATAAAGAGAACCATGGAACTGGAAAGCAAGTTGGTAACCAACGAAAGTCCGCCTTCCTATACTCATGTACCATCTGTCCAGTTACCTGCTTCTGACCCCCAACAATATCCACGTGCAGCATCTCAGAACCTTTTGCCATCCGCTCAGCAGAATGCACAGGCCGCTGGAGCGTGCGGACCAGGTTACGGATACATTCAGCAGCAGACTGGATATTCTCCGCAGCAAGGATACGGGGCTCCACAGTACCCTGCCTCAAGGTCACAACAGCAGGTGGTTGTTGTCGCAGTCGCCGGACAGCAGCATCAGCCATTCATTGTGCACCAGGTCACTGATGTTATAATGTTTTTGTATGCAAAGTTAAAACACGTTTTTAAATTTATTTCTGTCGTGCGTTTTTTTGTTAAAAGTCAAAAAATACAATACAACATTGGAAATGTTACGCACATTCTCTTCGGCAAATTTGCGTAGTCTTTTCTCCAGTGTGACATTCCGCACCTTCGGGTGTATAGGCCTACTGCTGTATGTCAGTGTTTTGATTTTGACACAAACAGTGACTCCGCTAACTTTTTATTGCGCGTTGTCGTAGACCTTGAGTTGAACGTTTCGGCCTAGATTTTTTGGACGCTTTCGTGCTTATATTATTAATATTAAAACACAATTTTATGTTGTTGTTAATTCACAAGTTAATGTTCTAACATCTATGCAACAGGTGCCGTCATACGCCGGGCATATCGTATTTGCCTGTCTCGTCTTCATGTTCTGCAACTGCCTCTGTGGACTGATTGCCCTTGCTCTCGCCGGTGGGTATGCTTTCGCAGTCACTTCGTCATCATTTATAATATTGTCTTTGGTAAAAACAAGAACCTAAGCCTATGACATTGATGATGATGATGATGAAGGACGAATTAACTTTAGCGTGGCGTTAAGTGCTAAGACTACAAGGACACGTAACAATAAGCCAAACAGTGAAGTCACGTAATAGTAGTCAGTGCAATGAGACGTTGTTAGTCATGACAGTAAGACCAGGCAAAAAGTTCAGTTTTCAGACTACTGCGGAAAACTTGCAACGACGGAGACGACCGGACCGACTCCGGCAAACTGTTCCAGACCGATGCAGCAGTCGCTGGAAAGGTGCGGTCGCCAATGGTAGAACGCACAGTGCGTGGAGCGACCAGCGCTGATGTAGTCGAAAAGCGCAGTCGTCGACGTGCGTTGAAGTGTGACACGCGCTGAAGATCTGAGGCCAGGTAGCCAGGTGCAGAGCCGTGGAGGCAGCGATACACCAGCACTGCCAGCCGGAACAAAATACGTTCTGGCATCCGAAGCCAGTGTAATCTGCGCAGTAACGGCTAAATGTGGTCGCGACGACAAGCTTTGAAGATCAGCCGTGCAGCGGCGTTCTGCACAGACTGAAGCCTGTCCATGAGTTTCTGTCCATGAGTTGCTTCGGAAGGCCGGCAAGAGTTGCGGAGCCGTAGTCAAGCCTGGAAAACACCAGCGCCACGATGAGCGACTGCATCACGTCGTTTGACACCGATCGACGTATGCTTCGTAATTGTCGAAGGGCAGCAAAACACTTCGAACATGTCTGAGTGACTTGGGTACGCATCGTCAGGTCAGCGTCAATGAAAATACCGAGATCGCGCACGCATCTGACAGGCGACACGAGATCAGAGCCAATTATAGGTTTACATACGTTTATTTGCCAATCAAGTCAACAAGCAGTGGCATAAAGACAGACAAATAGACAGATAGAGAGATAAAAACAGTCAAACGTATAGTCTGATATACATATAGGCTACTGCTACTGTTACAATACATGTATAGCATACATGTATGTCATGTCAGCTTCAGAACTACATAGCATAACGATTACCACGATTATTAAAACTTTAATCAAAGAACACCAGCTTTTAATGTTCCCGACATTATCTATCGTAACTTAAATAAAAAATAACAGATTTTAATAATTTTTGGCAGAAATATTTTAACACAGTTGGCTATTAAATAAGTGTTTTAGTTTCCACCTCACCCAACGTCTGCTTTTGCACTGTACCTGGGGAAAGCAGACCGAGCATAATAGGTGTTAAAATGGATGAAAAAACATCAATAAATTCCATCTGTCCTAATCTGTAAGCCCCAACAGCCGGTCTATTACAAGGTTTGACTGTTAGGCAGCAGTGTGTCTAGAAGTTTAGACGAAGTTTAGAAATGTTTGTGAAGTCCAAGAAGCGACTGGTACAGCCTGGATTGGTCAATTTGGTCTGGAGCAGAACATTATCGATACTGCTGTCAGTGAATGGAAAAAGCGTGTCCTTGCCTGTGTTCGCATAGTGGGCCAACATTTTAAACAATTTTACTGCAGGCAGTTAAAAAAGGACGACTGGATGAAATGTCAGCCAAAGTGTCAGAAATGTAAACCAAATGTGTTTTTACGCATTATGTTAGTTAAGCAATCATATCGCATTTGATAAAAAGTAATATTTCGTTGGTTGTGTTTTCCCTAGGTAGTGCAAAAGCACACGTTCGGTAAGGTGTAAAACTGAATAGCCATTTGATGGCAAATTGTGTTAGGAATATTTGTACCGAAAATTATCAAAATCGGTTAACTGGCTTTCAAGTTACAGTTGAAAATGTCGGGGATGCTTTTTTGGGACACAGTGTAATTACACTGTGTTTCAAAGTAGCAGCTTGGCGGAGTTGATAGCATTGTTGGTCGAATCAACGAAGTTAATCAACTCCGGCCCGGTTAGTACTTGGATGGGTGACCGTCAGCAAACGGGTAGCCTAAACCATTTCGGTATGTAACCGGCCACCCACGTCAACTCAGTTTGATTATTCCTCCGTGATTAGGCGCAACGAGTACCAACCACAGCCGGGTCGTAAACAGGCAACCCACGCGATGCATTAGCTTCTAACTCGTAGTTTGCAGTGTAAACTGTAAACTGATGTTTGGCTGAAGGCTAAGAAAACGGAGATCAGCGCGCTGCCTTATGGGCCACGTGTCTCAAAAAAGTCACCCTTTTTATTTTCGTGATAACATAGATGTCAAAAGTGGGCTGTGTAGTGTGTACA
>Ga0209367_1001246_pt1 | contig 30628 bp, 15 predicted proteins | sample WorMetLIZISLAND2_FD_187412 | JGI IMG/M metagenome (GOLD analysis project Ga0209367, IMG submission 187412) | Marine gutless worms symbiont microbial communities from Max Planck institute for Marine Microbiology, Germany - Olavius geniculatus... ...
CCGGACCCCCTCTATCCCTCCCCGCAGCGTGACGTTATTATTGAATGACCCCTTACTTACATAACTTATTCTTGTCCTGTAGTCACAGATGCCGACTCTGCTACGAAAGTTGTCAAATAGGCCTAGTGCTGCCACTGACAGCTGGAAAAAAATGACTACCGATAAAACATTTATGTAACATTGCTAACTGCTTGCCGGTGAAGTGATTGTCACCGTAATAACCACAGCACACAACGGTGCGTTGTAGTGTACTTGTTTTAACATCAGCATGGTTGTTTTAGTGCTGACATTTATTGTTTTAAATGGACTTAACTTGGTTGCATTGTTGTTACAACACTGTTATGGGGTGTTCACACGATCCAGCAAACGTCCAGCAATTCACTTGTATTTTGAATACATTTGCTGGAAATTTGCTGGATCGTGTAATCAGATAAGTGAGACTCCGAGTTTTTTGCGTAATTTTACTAAATACTGTCCATTTTCAAAATTTTCCAGAAAATCTGCAGTAAGAATTATCCCACCACTTGTAGGCCTAAATTATAGCGTTGCCACGTTCCCTTATGAAGCGTTACAAATGTCAGAAAATCAACGTGGGACTAAGTGGATAAGGCTTGGATGCTGGCGAAAGTAGACATTTTAAAAAACAACCGTGATGACGCTAATTATGATAAATCGCATAGGCTTGAATTGTTTAAATGTTTGCATATTATCATTTTGCGCAGAAAGCCTAACTAATAGGCCTAATGGCACTGACTAATAAAATTTTTCATTCGCCATGTAATTGTAACAATGGAATAACTTTGGCTATGTTTTCTGATATTCGCATTTTACTGAGTATTGTAGTGGCACATTCAAATCACGGTGGCAGTGGTGTGGATCTTTGGCAGGCTAGTAGGTTCATTGCAAATTTTCCTAAAATGTTCCACCAAAGGCTGATCAGTCAATACCTGATAAAGTACATATAACAAGAAGTCGGCGTTTTACTTTTGACTCACGTTTCGGGATTAACGCTCTGAAGTCAACGGTTTCTGTATATAGGCTACGTATTGTGCGCGCTAAGAGTTTGATGATTTTCTGCTTCGCGTGATGATTCGTCAGAAGCAGTACGATGTTAAAACAATATACTGTATATATTATGTTGCGTCCATTTATTGCGTTAATAATCCAGTTTGCTTTAGCTTCAAGCGTTGAGTCGTGGTCTCGTGAGCAAAGCATGCTTTTGCTGCCATGGTGAAATAAAGTTTTTAAAGCTGCTTGTGTTATTCAATTTTTTGTAGCCTAATCGTGTGCATCATTCTATTGAGACATTCAGTGCTTAAATTGCAGAAAAAGCGGGGGAACTCTAAAGCCTTGTTCATAGCGACAAACGCAACTCAACTCAACTCAACTGGCCAGGTGAGTTGGGTTGAGTTGAGTTTGTCGCTGTGAACATGGCTTAACAAGCGAGCGACGACGAAGATCGAGACGGCGAAAACGTTGATGGGAAGATGTCTGGGGAGGAGGCCGACAAAGGTCAGAAGAAAGCGTCGTAACCTCTCCCAGCGGAATCTGGGGCGGCCTTGTGTATTTTGGCCATACAATTTAGTTTCTGGTCACATTTAGTGACCTTTTCAGACCCCGAGAAGGGGACGGGAACGCCGTTCCCTTTGAAAAAAGTGGGGGAACAACGAGTTTTCCGGTTTTTCCCCTCGCGTTACATTTCTAAATAGTTTGCAATAATTATGTCACTTTGGCCAGTTCCATAAATGCAGCATCAATTGCATGTTACATTGACGTTATAATTTACCCACGATGAAAGAAATTGCAGATAAAAACGACAGATAGGCAGCGCGCCGAGGAATGATGAGATTCGCATTATAAACAGAGCGTTACATTAGGCTATAGTCACAATAGTCAGTGCGCAATGCTGGCACGAATAATACGCCTTGTGGGTGGTCTCCGTGATGTGACGACAATGCCGTTGGATTGCCTGATTGCAGTCGTATTTAGCTTGGGTAAGAGCTCCGGTGTAACCGGCCTCTCGGGGCTTGTTACTCTATACACAGGCAGAGCTCGATAGATGGCGCCATCGCTCATATCAGCCGTCGTATAACTGTCCAACTCATTCCTGAACGGCTAAAAAATAACAAATAAAACAAGAAATTTGAGCTAATGCTCACGGGACGCGCGAAAGCCTATAGCAGTTCCTGTTTGCACACTCTCCAGGCATTTCATCGCGACTTTTACAGGGGGTACCGCTCTTTGATGTCCTGGTGCGCAGGTTTCCTTGAATCTAGAAAATCGAGACTTGAACCGTTAAAATCTACGTTCAATGCTGAAAATTTCATATGCAGCTGGTCCACGTCTCTCTCAACTGTTTTCGGCGCAATTCTATCTTGCAATGTGTCTCGCAGCCCGAAATCGCCCAAAAATCCATAAAACCCCCTATTTTGGCGTTCAAGGTCATTCAAGGTCATTGAATTGGGCGCCAATGGAGAGCAAGTGTACAACTTCCTATTAGTGATTAATAGTAACCTATGCCCTATCTCGCATCGTTACTGAGATGCAGCGACTTATTGGCCAAAAATCGCAAATTTTGCCCACCCCCTCTCATTTAGCGCCCTCGTTCGGGGTGACTTCCTTCGAATTTATGGAAAAGCTTTACGGTTCCTGAAACTGGAGTCTTCCGGGCAGCCGACGGTAAAGATTTGGTGATCCTAGCTTGGACCGTTTTTGCCTGATTCACCCGTGTGACGGACAGACAGACAGACGGACAGACGGACGGACAGAATTGCGATGGCAGTAGCTGCTTTCGCGCGTAATTATGTATAATCGTTTATACATAAAACTGCCGGTGTGCGTTCATACTTTTGTTTATTTGTTTATTCAGTACAAGCCTAATGGGCTTAACTAAAATGACAATATGAACGTAATTAACCAGAGGGCTTTGTTAACCATTCTTTATTTACGACACAAAAGACGTATTTTATTTATCGAAACACCTCGCCGTCACCAGTATTTTGGGTGATTTTATTTTAGTTTATTTCGAAAAGTGTACAATAGGCGAATTCAGCTTAGTTAAGTTTATTTCTGCAGCATTGTACACGCCTTAAGTGTGATAGGTTATGTTACCGTACGAGCGCTCAGCAGATGCCAGTAGTCTACTGAAAATATTACAGCTTTTCGAATGTAAATTATTTAAAAGCATGATTATCTATGCACATTTTGCCACTTTATTGTGGATCTCATTAGCTTAGGCCTATTTCACATAAATTGTCTTCAGCATACAGCCTGGCATTAGCATTTGAAAAATATATGACAGAGCAGCAGACTAATCTTGGGTTAAATATTACTAAACTTTAATTAATTATCCGTTAAGCCCTGTTCATACTGAACGAACTGAACTGAACTCTGTTCTGTCATTTTGTACACTCCTTAGTGACACATCCTTAATCCTTGCAATGCAACAGAAATCCAACAGCTTGATAAGTTTACTTACAGAAGGTTTGACAAGCGCGTCGAAGAACTTGTGTCTGTTCGAATGCGTTGTCGACCGGACAGTCAGCGGTATCCAGCGGGTGTTGTCGAATAACACCGGATACTCAAGTCGACTCTGTAGCCTCAGGCGCTCCAACTGACTCCGGCGCGCACTGTCAGTCTTCCTGGCTGGCATTGGACTTTCCGTGATGTCATACGGCAAAACTACCAGGGCATTGGTAGAGGCTACAGAGTCGCAATTCGCACTATCTACTGATTCGTTTTGATTAGTTCTCAGGGTGTACGTCAGAGGTCGCCACTGACCCAGGAATCCGGCGTAGCGGGCACCTTGAGATGTCCACAACCTACATAATTTTGTATCCACCGCTTTTCTGTCTCCTTTTAGCCCGAACCCTATACTGCTGTTGTTTTATGACACGGATATTACACCGATATCATACGATACAGGGAGAAAATTTTATCGTGCGCTTAAAACTGATCAGGGGCGGCATTAAACGAATTAGAAAATATCGATAAGCTTAATGAACGAATAAAAAACTTAACATTATATCTGATAAGCACAGAAATCCGACACTTATGCGTGAACACTGCCATGTTGCTTAAATGACAAATATCGCTAGGCCTACTTACTGATGATGCGATAAATAGCTAGGCCTATAAAAAGTTGCTCAGTAAATCGTTTTGCATGAACACAAACACAGATTGTATTTGCTTGGTTTGACAAACCGCAAATGATATTGGCAACTATGCCGAAAAGTACAATAATGATAAAATGATAACGATAGCAATGTTGACTGTTGACGAAGCAAGAATGATGAAGAAACGGACGCCATACCTCACGGATCCGTCAGTGGAAGCGGTAAAGATGATTCCAAGTGTGTCGATGTAGACGATCTGAACGACTTTCAACAGATGTGCGCGCCAGAACACAACCTTGCGAACGAAAAATTTTTTTTTAAAACATGCATAACCGATGGTATATGTCGCACTGCCGACGATAGAAATGCAGGATAGCCTATCATTTATTTTATAGTGGACATTAGTCGGACGAAAGAGCGATAGGGCATCCGGTCTGTGACATATTTTGCTCTAACAATTGTTAACCTCGAGTAATTCTCCAAAAATGGCCAGTTAACAATAACAGTAACAGCAGGCCTAAATTTTAGCGACATACACCACAAAAAGCAATGCTCCTGTTATAAATAACGACAAAATTGCCCGAACTTACAAAAAAACCTTAGTTCAAGCCGTACAAATGTTAGTTGTTTTTCTAGTCGAGGCCGTAGTAATTAAGCAAATAAGGTAGGTTTTTATTGTTGCATTAGCAAGAATAAGACTTATATTGTTAGATTTCATCACATGCAAATGCAAAATTAAAATACACACTACACAATACAAAATAAGCAAATACACACTGATTTAAAGTATCGAATTAGTGCTAAAACAGAACGGGAAACGTAACGCAAGCCTACATCCTGTTACAGCAAAGCAGACCTCTGTGATTTTGTGACGGGAAGGTTCGTGCAGCCGACGCGACAAGTTAATATTCCACAGAGTGAGGTAACCTTTCTGATCTCCACTGATAACTAGAAACCCGGATTTATTCGCTGCCAGAGATGTGATTGGTTCGTAGTTCTGATGATAAACTTCCGTCAATAGCTCACTCTGGAATATTTACAACATTATCAGCATCAGCATCTGCGTTTCTGAAAACTGTGTTTAAAGACTACACATTGGTTGATTAATTGAATGAGTGACTGATTGATGATCATTATCGTCATTTTAGTGTTCGAGTAAGCCACTGTCTAAAGTTGAGTACGTTAGTCTCGTTAGTGTTGAACAATCTTAGAAATTTGCGTCGAACTGAGTAAGTATTTTTTCCGTTTACGAGCTATTGCTATTTAGAAAAAAAATTATCCATTGCGTGTAATGACTTCAACCCTTTAGCTAAATTTAAGCGTAAAAATAAAAAAAGTTAGATTTGAGCGACTATGTACATTTTTAACAGCATTTCTCGTATTCAGGAAACGGCTAACAAAGCTACTGTATGTCTTGTCGTCTCTCAGTTTGTTTGATGTCACGTGCTTCAGCCTACAATCTTTACTTGCTTTAAGCAACTGTAAATTTAATGAAAAGGCAAAACAAATAAATCTTTTGTGTTTGGACAGCTGCAAGCAAAACGTCACAAAAGGGAAAAAATGATAACAATGCATTTTATGATCCATACTTGTTACATTTAATTGTATTTTATCTTTATCTCATTTGATCCGTACCTCCTATCGTTTGCGCTTTGCTTTTTGGCATAGTTCGATATTAGACGTATATTGTATTATATCACGTCATATTGAACTGCTGACTTAGCCTACCTTGGCGTTGCGAAATCGAATGGTGTTGTCGGCGTGGCTTGTGACAACGATCCAGTCTACCTGCCCAGGCGTGCAATCAGCCTCATCATCAGCAGCAGCAGCAGAACCAGCAGCAGCAGCAGCATCACTGTCTGCAGCGGTATCACCAAGTGCTTGATCGGTGTCAGTAATTTCTTCCTCATCTTTGCCGTCACCGCGCTGGTATTGACCGGAGATGAAGCGAAGGCTAAGCACAGTTAGCCCTGCAGATGTAGATGACACTTTGATCGCTTCTTCATCACCTGGCGGCCTCTCAGGTATGTCCGGCGATAATTGGTTTTTACTTGTTGATCTATCGCCTGTCTTCTGCAGCCGTATCCTGCAAACGGCAGGCAGAGACAAGAATTATTCAATCATCACATGACATCATGGGTCACAATGCCGTGTTTAATTTAGCATCTTACCAACTCCATTTGCAATAACAATGTCGCACGGGGAGGGCAAGAGACAATCGTCCCCTTATCAGCTAATTTTCTTCTGGTCAAATAATTAACTTCTGAAAATACAGTATTTGCAGTTAAAATAAAAATACAAAATATAAATTTGTTCGTTTATATAATTAGTATTATTCCGACGCAGAATAAAATTTATACAAACACTGTGTACGGTTCAGATTTTGCGAGATCCCACACAATGACTTCACCGTTAGTACATCCGGTGGCCACCAGGAGACCTGATGACGTCATCAGCATATCGGTGCACGTGACTTCGCAAGTTGTCAACAGCGACTGTGATTGGACGCCGTTGTGTGACGTCACAGGGGAACCCCGTAAGCCCTGCGACGTCACCGTCATCGTCGTAATGACGTCATGGATTTCCCGGAGCACCGGCAAGTTCCATGATTTACCCGAGTCCTGCAACATCGACAACATAGGCTTATTCCGGACATTGAAATATAAAGCAAAAACCCTCCTACTAGATAAATTAAACATTTTCATAAAATGACTAAAAAACTAATTTAAAAAAATAGTGACATACAAAATATTAAAAAATGTTTTACGATTTTTTTTTGGAAATCGATGTGTAGTTCAGTAAGTTGTAAAACAGAATTTTATTTCAGCCATTTTTAGCCTACATTCAAGAGTATGGGCATTTTGATAAAAACGCAATTTAAACGCAAAAAAAAACAATTTAAATCTTATATGAAGCTTCAATTATTAATTAAGTGTTTTTATCAAGTTTATTTATTTTTGTACCGCCATACGTACGGTAAATAAAAATATGCACTGTGTCCGGAAAAAGTAACCCCCTAGACATCGTACAATAAAAATGTCAAATCTAAACAAATTAAAATAAAATTATGCACGACTAATTCCCAATAAATTAGTAAAAACATCACCAAATTTCGTTTTAAAATATTATGTCTAAGCAGAGTTAGGAATTGTTGAATATCGATAACAAAATATCACCGTTAGCAATATGGCGTTGCATAAGTAAACCCTGCGGTTAATGTACATTTTCGTAACTCCAACAAAAAAACACCCGATTCTGGCAACATTCCGCATTAACAATGCATTGTTTATTTGCAATCAAAATGTAAAATTTTAAGTAAATCTACCACAGCAAACAATAGTTACAGCAATACAGCAACTTTTGTGAGGTCATCCCGAAACACTTCAGGTTTTGTTTGTGTCTGACATAAAACCTGAAACAGAACTGTTTTGGGGTCACCTCATATAAACCACTGTAACTATCGTTCGCTTTAGCGGTTTAACTAAAATTTGGCGCCTTGATTGCCAATGGATGTCGCATTATTGATGCATAATTTCGCTAAAATTTGGTGTTTTTGTTAAAGTTACAAAATTGTATAGTAACCCCGGGGTTTACTTACGTAACGTCATATTGGTAACGGAAATATTTTGTTATCAATATTCAGCAATTAATATCTCCGCTCTAAAATAATTTTTTTCAACAACTTTCAGCAATTTCTTGGGGATTAAGCGTACGAAATTGTATTTAAATTCGTTTAGATTTGACATTTTTATTGTACGATGTTTAAGGGGTTACTTTTTTCCGGACACAGTGTATATTGTTTATTGAATTTGCAAAGCAAGTTATTACCGACAGCAGAATGATGCGATGTGAAAGTACAACGACGATGATCTGTCTGTCACAGTAACCAAGACCAATAACGCTTGCGCAGCGCTCCCTATCTCTTCGACGATCGTTTCCACGTTGTCCCAGAGCGGCGCTGCAGAATGTCTTCAGTTCCTGTCCGGAGCCCACGTCCCAGACTCTGACTGAAGTGTCCTCAGCACCGGTGACTAGTCTGTAGCCGCTGGGGTCAAGACAGGCTGCGGTCAGTTCTATCCCGGGACCGTGGATGTCTGGACCCATGCTGTGAAGGGCTCTCCCCGTCTCGACATCCCACACTTTCAGCAGACAGTCGCTGCTGCCGGATACGAGCTGGTTCAACTCACTGTTGTACAGCAGCTGCAACAACAACGACGACGAAAACCGAAGTAATTTAGCAAAAGGCGGAATCGCTTTCTTTGCTTTGTATTCATCAAATGGCAGCAGCAATTTGCAATAGCATGTTTTGGCTAGAGTTTCCAATTTCCTCCTGCACTGGAAGTCAGAAACCCCCGTCTAACACAGTGTATCAGTAAACCCCACAAGTGTACCTGTCAAATGGCATTCAAATCCGTCGAATCAGCTTTAGCAAAGTGCGCAAGAGTGTCAGACGACAGACAAACGACAGACCACGCTACGGAAAATCGTGCAGCTGTAGGCGAAATCTCTGGCGCTAGAGCGTTAAAACGAAATCTGCGAAATGCTACCCAGTGCATCAGTGTCTGGTTGCGACGTACAAATAGAAAATAATTACATAGACTTAGGTCAGTATGAATTTGCCAGAAGATATGCGTATTTTGTGCAGATAAATCAATGACAATAATGATAACGCAATTTAGATAAATAATAAAAATGTTTGTTAATTAAGTCGACTATTTTAAACATTAAAATGTCATTTTGTTTAATGTTGTTATCAGAGTGAATTTATACTAAACGAGTCAATAAAGAAAGAGATAGTACAACTAGAAAACGCTCGTGAGAGTGCATATCTCCGCCAAGTGAAATGATTTAAACATTACTACTACTACTACTACTAGTCTAGGTACTAAATCTACAACTAATACTACGCCTACAGCTTAGAAGCTTGCGGGTATACCCTACAACAAGGAAAGGGAAAAGAGAAGAAAGAGCCGGAAATTGTCTCTTCGTCTATCTGGCACCGTTATCAAAATATGGCGCCTCAGAGATAATGAGGTTGCGACCTTGACCTTTCGGGGTCACCTGACGTTATCGGTCACCGTTATCGTTATCGGTTATCGTTATCGGTATTCGACTGGCGGTGGTCGACTTCCTATGGGTGGTCCATTGCGACCATGCGTCTATCTGGCACCGTTGTAGAGATATGGCGCCTCAAAGTACATGTACACACACGCGCGCGCACACACACAGAACGACGGACAGAACGTCCAATCTCTTAATCTCCTCCAATGTTCACTACGTTCACCTTGGAAAAGATAATTATATTACAATATGAAACCGACCACGACGAGCGGTCTGTCGTGCGTGTGTGGTATCTGAATGGCAGCTTGCGCAGCTCGCGACAAGGGCAGAACTTCAATGACACTTGAGCCTGTGATGAGTTGTTCATGATTGGAGTCGTACAGCATTGACTTGATACAGCGCTCACCTGGCAACTCAGTCAGGTCACCGATCACCTGTATTAACCAGCAATTAATCCACCAATCAGTCGATCAATCGATAAACGATTTATACATTGTGTTTCAAATACCGTGTTCTATCAAATCGTTGCCAAAGTGTGACCGATTTTCGAAACTTTTTCACTGATAGACTCGAAAAAAATTGCCACAAAAATGTCATCAGACTAACCAACACACCTGAAAAGTGTTGCCACAAAGCGACATTCTTTTCAGGCACGATGAAAAGTTTGATGCCGGTTTTGTGGCAAATTTTTTTCCGAGTCTATCAGCGAAAGAGTTGTCAAAATCGGTCACACTTTCGCAACGCTATTTTAAATAATGCAAGGATTGGTTTTTAAAACATAACGTATGCATATAGCCCACTACCTGTGTCAGCAATCAAATTATTCAGCTCACCTCTGATCAGATGTTTTACTGTATATTGGATCTAGCTCATCAGTAGCTAGCAGAATAAATCGAACAGAAAAGTGCATTCTGTAGTCCAATGTTTTAACACAGTCAGAAAAACTGAGCCAATAAACCATTTGCCGACGAATAAAAAACTGAAGTAAAAATGCGCGTTTTTATCACAGCTCTGTTATCAAATAGCATTATTATAAGCCTACAATATTGTTGTCACCTTATAATACACTTGGCGTTTGCAATAAAATCTTGGAAAATAAGCACATGGAAAAGATTTACCGGATACTGACCGCCAACGAACTTGCTCTTAATTTTTAGGCCTCAAACGAATGTGCGTTATTTTATCAAAATCTGTTAATAGGCTTAATTTTTCGAGTTGTTTGAGAGCAAGACAAACATCAAGACAGACAGACAAAGACAGACAGAGACAAAACATTAGGCCTACGTCTTTCTTTTGATGCATTTAATAAAAATACGATGTCGTATCTAGCTTTATCGAAAAGGTAGAAAACACTAAGCGACCAGCAGTAGTCTACCTGCAGCATGCTCAGAGTGCGTATATCCCATACTCTGATGACTCGCTCCGCCGATAAGCTGACAATATGAAGATCAGTGTCATTGATGACAATGTCCGTGACGGTGAAAGTATGACCGACAAGTCGAGCTGCCGGCTCGCTGAGTATTCCACGATTCCAGACTCGCACGATCTTATCCGATCCGCCCGTGGCAATGATGTTAGCCGTAGGACTGAAGTCAAACGCGTTTACGCCTTTAGCTACTGAAGCCGCTTTTGCTGGTCTGCCGTCAAGCAACCAATAAGTTAATCGATCAAACAAGTAATCAGTCAGTTAATCATTTAGTCATCTTTTTGCCATACCACTGAAAATCCGTTGAACATTAAGAAATTTATCGATTAAGTTTGGTGTGCCACTTTTTGGGACACAGTCTACAACACTTTTCACTAATCAGTAATCGAAAACTAGTTTCAAATCAGCCATAGCCAGCGATTTCAGACGTTAGAAATGAAACCCGACCAAAATATTGCGAAAGATAATACAACCATTTTGGTTACTCTGTCTATAATTTAGAAATGTTTCTCTAGGTCTAAGTCGTTAATATTAAAGCATTAAAAAGTCAAAATAAAAATGGATAAAAAACGAAGTAACAAAACTAAAAATTATAATTTCTCCTGAAAGCGTTCGCTAGAACAGCACGTTTTCAAATGTCGTTTGAAAGGTGCAGACACAAACTGCAACAATATGTTATTATCACTATGTTAACTGCGATACTCAAATTCATTTAAGGCCAAAATATTTAATATTTACGTCAAACTGTTTGTAAGCCAGTATATATTTAATACATTTAGGGTGCAAACCTGTTTTCGACGAGTGCTTTGACAGAGCAAAGAACGACGGATGCAGTATCACTTGCGCAGCAAGAAATGAAAGAATCAAGCTTCGTCAGATATTTTATCTGCAGAAACATCACCAAATTGTCCAATAACAGAATATCGATAGTTTTGCTGCGACGTTGTATTACGTCACTACCTCGTATGTTAAAAACATTTGTTATTTCATAATAGAAATGCTACGAAAACCTAAAGTTATTAGCGATCGATTTGTTTGTGGATTACTATGCTGCACTAAAGTAATAAATAAGCTATGTCAAACATAGTCCTAACATGAAAACTAGACAACTTGCAAACTATTCTCTTACCTTAATGACCGAGCTCGGGTGAAGTTTTCTTCTCTTTGGCAAACTGTCACAGATAGCACACACTGTGTTACAAAATTTATCTGTACAGAAACAGTGTAAACTAAATTATAGGCCACATCTGCATCAGTTACTTAAACCTAATTATCCGCTAACATATTCAACTGTTTACTCAATTTTTTATCCTATGCGGGACAAACGGGCGATAGAATAGCCTGAGTATCAGTTTCGGAGGCTACGTAGGCCTCTATAGTTATACTTGTAATTTATGTAAAAAAAACTGTTCAGTTTATAATATGATATAAGAGTAACATCGTGGTTGTAGATATAAAACAGCACAAATCACAATTTAAGAATTCAAACTTTACCATTACACAGTCAGCAAAGTTCTTCTGACATCGTGTAATAGTGATGTTTAAATTTTTAAATTGTGATTTGTGTTGTTTTATATCTACAACCACGATGTCACCCTTACACCGTATTATAAACTAAACAGTTTTTTTACATAGGCCTAAATAACTGTAATAACTGTATACTGTAGGCTATGTGACACTTGTCTGCTGGCGTCGTCATGGATACTATCAACTTTCACTAAATTTAACGACTCAAATCCGTTTGTTTTGTCTCTAAACTGTACACTTCGCCAGTATTTTATTTATTTTATTGTGCGTAAAGTAAAGTTAAAATTGTTTCTATCTTGAAATACGGGCTACTTTGCATAGTTCTATGGATTTTCTATCAATTTACGTTCAAAGCGAACGGGTGTCCTATGTCGCTTTTAAGCAGCTCTCGAATTAGGCGATTCTGTCGTTAACTTTTAGAATGTCACACTAATCTAACGTCTGATTAGTTAATTATAGCAATGCTAGAAAATGTAAAAATATTTTTGTTGCTAAATAGCAATGATTTTTCATATATTTAACGTATGATTTTTGCGGGGGTGCGTATGTGCGCATTCGAATAATTGCGCACTGCCGATACCAAAATAGCCCGACCTCGAACCCCTAGCTGACGCAAAGATCTTCGATATATCTCTCACATAAGCCGAGTTCTGACCCATTTTGTCTCAAGTTTTGTTGCCATGGCAATGAGTGTCGCTCGGGGAAAAATTTGTTTGGCAGCATTCGATGGCCCATCCCCGAAAACCCTCCATAGATTTCGCATATATCTCTTTCACAGACCGAGTTATAGTCAATTTTGTGCCAAATTTCGTTGCCATGGCAACGTGGGTCAAACCGGGGTAAACTAAATATAAATGACACTGTTAACCATACCATAGAACCAAAAATTACGACTCTATCTTATACATAGCCGAAGTTATGACGGTTTAAATCATTTATTAATTTTCCCCATAGGCGCCATTGTAATTTTTCATATTTTTGTGTCAAAATAGGTTGAAATGTTGAATTTAAATTTTGTAAACCCCAAAAGGCACTTGCTTGCGCGAAACCGCGTCATATGAGCCATCGTGCGTTAAAATTAGTTCAGTCGTTTTTCCTGTAGAGGACGGCAAGAAAAAAAGGGAAGGAAAGGCACAAAAAGTCATGCAAGCGTTATATTTCACTTATTTGTGGGGAAGCCCCCCGTAAACGGATTTTTACCAAATTTTGCACATCAGGAGATATGCTAGATGTAATCATTTGTGCAAATTGTGATGTGAAAAAATTAAGGGGTTTGGGAAATACGGGGGGTCAAATTTTGGAGTTTCCCATTGAAATGGCTGGTCACCCTTACAACAGTGCTGCGCTACTGCGCAGGCTGTGATACACAGCGACAATGCTTTGATTTCATGACTTAATTATTTGTTTACGAACTGATTTATTTCGCAAAATATTTACAAAAGCTTACAACGTGAGAGTCTTTGGGTCGATGTGAATAATTCTTCGCTCTTGTCTGGTGGCGGAAAATCCCAGTTCAACGTCGTTCCTGGATTCCGACAAGTCTTTAATGTCAAGCGACATCAATGTGACATTGCCCTGATCATCTCCGTACAACACGGCGTCTGTCGGCTGTATGTTCTCGTGCTCCGTCAGTCGCACGTGTGATAAACAGCGCGGTGTGTGTTTCAACGGACTGATCAGATGCACGTGCTGTACAAAAGAGACAGAACAATGTTAACAAAAAAACATGCTTATTCGCCTAACATGCAGGAAAAACGACAAATAGGGACAGAAAAACAAAGCAGTGGAGTAATTCTGCAAATGTCAAAACTTTAAAATAAATGCAACTGTACTAATTAAGCATCAACGAAACAAACTAAAAAATCGTTGCGTGATGAACAGTATTGTTTGCGAAATTAGCTATATATATAGCACATCAAAAGCAGCGAAAACTACAAGGACTCGGAGAGAGCAAACGTTCGCCTAGATACAGTAGGCCCTATCTGTTTTATTTCACTTACTGTTAAACTGAAGCCGAGTTGCGATTTCCGGCTCAAAAAATCGCTCACTATGTACGTATATTGTAATGTAAATATAACTGAAGCAAACTAGTGTCTGAAAACCGAAATGCAGAAAACTGTTGTTGTAGACAAAAGCCGACGCAAAGTTTGCATTGGTGGCATTATGCTTAGGCTTTGCGCAAAGAATATGCGGCAAACTTGTATAATCTCACGGAAACGTTTCTGTCTTTTTGTTTGTGTATGTTTGTTATTCGGTGTTTGACCCATTTTACATCATATTCTTTTTTTCATGTTACCACTGCAGTGGTGGTGAAACATACAGCACAGTTATTATAAACCTGGTTCGTGCCATTAGCTCGAATGTCTACCAGTCGAATGCTGGTTTCAGAACAGATGGCCAATCTGCGTATTTCCGGCATATAGTCGCAGTCGGTCACCCATGCCTTGTCCTGTACAGCGTCAATATACATAAATCATATTAAATCGTTGTTAATTTTTTGCAAACGTTTTTTTTTTTCTTTTCTATTTAATGAATCCAAAAGAGTGGGAACGCTATTAGCTCCAGCGGTTTCGCGGTTTCCCTTAATTTCGGCTACTGTTTTAAAAACCACTATTACCACTTATTTGTGATGCTGTTCAACGTATCAGATGTTTCGTACATTCGACAAAGAAATTATTAACGTAACGTATCGGTACGGAAATGTCACAGTGACGCGATGAACAATGTGTTATCGAAAAACGTTAAAAGCCCGTTTACATCGGCGATACAAAAGCCGAACCATATGGCATTACAAACCTTTAGCTGTCTTGACTTACCTCAATGTCAAAACAGGACTGAAGTTTTAGCTGTAAATACACATAATCCGTAAATTACCAATATACCAATAACACCTAACTAGCTGATTAACGAAATTAATTATAAACGGCGAAAAACAAACAACACGTGCACAAAAAATAATTTAAGAGGTATTTAAATGGTAATTCCCACGTACAAAATTTTACAATTTAGTTTCTGCTATTAATACTGCTGAAGCTGCTGTTGGCTGTTGCCATCTTAAACATTTTTTTCTTTGTGTACTATCGCACTGAGCGCATTCGAGCTGTTTTGCACTTAACACACTATATAAATTACTCACATGTTTATTTACTTATTAATTTACCTAACTATCCTACATACTTGCTAAACCACGAACCAGTTTATTTCATTTATTTGCAGACAAACCACACATCGATCAAAAAGTTTACAGCTAGCCAAAACTGCAAATCATCACAGGGATTAACCACTTGGGTGATGCCTGTGGTAGAAAAAAAGAACGATGCAAATGACGACGATTACGTTGTTTGTCCAGGTAGAGATGATGCCTCGCTGGGAAACGGTGAGGTAACAGTCTAGTTCATGAACTCGTCTGATTCTCATGACCGTATCTCGGCGACGTCTGTAAGTGCCGCCAGCCTCGCCGACTTGACGCTTTGCACTCACCGCAAACACACTCATTGACCCTGCCTTGTCGGCTGCTGCTGCTGCTGATGATGATGATGATGGCGAAACATTCGTCTTAGCAAAAGTACATGAGTTATTGTAGCCGAATAGCTGCAGAAAAACACATGCAGCACTAGCATCGTCACCCTCGAAGACGAATTCAGACATTTGTTATGCATGTTGGGTAAAACAGTGGCCCGGGAAAATGTGTTCCCAGAGGCCAAAAAAATGTCGCACAGCAGCGCGACATTTTCTAGTGTGTGTGGCTCATGCCTTAAGTAACGTTGCATTAATTAGAAGAAAATACCGGCCCTCAGCGGAAAAGAAGATTTGGGTCAAACATTCCAGTTAAAATTTCTTTTGTAAATTGCAGTCAAACCAATAGCGGATTATAGACAGCTTATCGAAAACTAGCAACGTCCTATCCAACGGTACAATTGCCGAATGCTTACAAAATACCCCCATCTAAACGACGTTGCATAATGCAAAATTATTTAGTTTTTATAGTATTTTCGTTATGCACGATTAGCGCTAACTCTATTGATACAACACCTCGCTCCAGTCGTATTTTTCGTCTGGATTTGTTGAGATTTTCTGATAAATTTGTTTAATGTCCTGACTGCGAAGATCTTCGCCGAACAGCAATCGTACGGCGTCGCAGAAGTCTTCGAATCTCACATTATCTGCAATACACACACCACACACAGTTAACGTTTGCATTTTTGATAATCGTGATCGCGACATAATATTCTGGTTCTATTAAAATGTTTTAATTGGTTAACTGACTAAGTAAATAAGTAAGCAAATAAGTAAGCAATTTATATAATATAACAGTCACATTAAAACACCCATATTATAAAATCATCGAAAACAAGTACAAAACATAAACACAACAAACCAATGAGATAACATGTAAGTTTAAGTAACATAAGGTAGGTATGCTTATACAGAACTCTGACAATAAAATTCTTTTTCGTTAAACTCGCACCTAACGAATGTCAGTGTAAACTCATGTCCTCACATTCGTATTGTTATCGATCCCGGAGGCTCTTTGTTGAGTGTGTAAATATGACGAAGGCACTAATCAATATATCTATTTATGCCGATTGACGTACAAGGTTTGGCAGAATCCAAGAATGACGTTAAAGTAAAAACAGATGCAAAGCAAGACAGAAAAGTTGAGAACTGCAAAACCTACTGGGGGTTGCGGGCTTTTAGCCTCAGCGCTTATTCCGTTTGAAACTCATTGTTATATAACTGCATTCGCCAAACTTATAAGCACCTTTAATATTATGGTGATCGGAAAACTAAACTGCTTTATATTGTCCACGGTAAACGTAAACGCTCAGGATAGTCTTTGCCATTATGCTCCTCTAATTTGTTACCTCCGCCAAAGAGGTAATGTTCTTGCCAGACTTTGTTTGTCTGTCTGTGAGTCAGCAAGATAACTCAAAAAGTTATGGACGGATCTTTGCGAAATTTTGAGGGCATCTCGGGAATGGCAAAAACTACCAGTGATTCAATTTTGGGGATGATTCGAAAGGAATCCTGGATTCTGGATCACTTAAAATTTTTCGTTACCATTGCTTTCAATGGGGCACAAGGGAAACCGCTGCAAAACCGAAGATGGTGCTGCCACCTAGCGAACAACATTGCTTTGGCTCAGGGGTGCGGGCTCTGACTGTTTTCCATTTCTTTATGCGACGTAAATGGCGCTATACAAAATCTGTTTTAATTGATTGATTCGTTGCTTACCGACCTGCTATAAACTGTCGCCGTTGGTCGGGGCTCAGGTGTAGTTGATGACGGCGTGTGATGTCGTCCATAAGTCGTTTGAACTGGTTGAGATTTTGCTCGAACGACTGGGGAGTAAACGGTCGACTGAGTGACGACGCGTGATCCCTAGATGCATGGTGCTCTTCCGAAATCATCGTCTGACATACACTGAAACGCTGAAACATTGAAACGACTTCAATGCTGCAAAACGATGTGTGAAATTGTGCATCATTTTCTATTCAAATCTAAACAAAATATACTCGCTCATGTTTCTGTAAAGTTGCTTTGTACACTGGCTATTGTACGTACCAGAAATCGCACTGCTGGAGTGGGCAAGCGAGCACGCAATGCGAGCTTATACCACTCCAGACAGTGAGGTATCGTACTTAAACCACGTTTATATTGCCTAGATTTTACAGTCGTTTGCTTTATGACGCACGACTGCAGCCAAAATTGTGAAACCTGTAGCACTGCGAGCTAAGCGGGGTGTAACTTTGTACACTGCAGCTGTTTTATACCCCGTTTACACGATAAAGCTGGCTCGACGAGCCAGCTCGATGTTTGCTCGATACTTGCTTGATGTTTGCTTCATGTAGGCTATGCTTTATGCATGCTTCATTTTTGCTCGATGTTTGCTCGACGTTTGCTCGATGTTTGCTTGTTCGTGTAAACGGGGTATTACGTTTTGTGCCTGCGCGGAAAAACAAAAGTTAGCCTAACTGTCTATACAGAGGTAAAAAATTGTATACAGTAGGCCTATAGTTCAACGAACAAGGTGCATATTAGGTTCAGCTTACATTATTTTGACGCGACTTACGTTAGCGCTAACCTACCGCACGTATGCACGCACACGGCTGGAACGTTGCATTAATACCGTATAGCATTCTGTGCAATTAGCCCATGTGCGACTTCAGGTTAACGACATGCAAACTGCATTACATATATGGCGCCATGACAGAAATCTTGGGGAGCAAAATAAGGACTAAAGTGTGGCGTTATATCGCTCACTAAGCCAACTGTGTATTTTGCAGCAGATTCCTAATTTTAACTGAAGTTTTTGTAGAGACGATATGCAGGCTGTCCACAGTTTCAGAACAGGTCAACAGTAACGTCTGTAAGCTTAAGTCTTAGTCGCAACTTTAAGGCCATGCCCCCTGTCCATTTTCCTCGACCTTCAACTATGATTTCCCAAATAAATTTCGTACAGTTTGCGGCGAATGTGGCCCGTTCATAAACCGGCGTGCAGTAGGCCGCTATTACCAACGTATATGGTTTTCAAAACGATTAGGCCTATACGTTTTGTAGCATTCAACTTGTCTTGAATCTAAACGATATGGCTCTTTTGCAATTAAAGTCCCCTCTGCTCTCCATCAAACGGCTGCTCGGGTTATAATAATAAACGACGTGAGCCAGTAATTAATGGAGAAATATTCACGGCAAGGCGTGTGGCACAGAGAGCATGCCACAATGTTTACAGTGGTTGCTAGGCAACAAACGACCACAGAAGCAGTTGCTTGTAATGTGTGACAGAGGACACACATCAATCAATACGTCAACGATTCAACGCTGTCCATTCTGACCGTATCGATTGACATCACCAAGCTATACCGCTAGCAACCTCAGGTCAGCGAGGTCGCTCTGGCGTGGCGACACTTCATCGGGCGTACCTAGCTATCAGCAACAGATGAACGAGAAGAATTTTTGACAAACACGACGACGATCACATTGCGACAGCACCGATTCATAACTGTTCTAAGCCAAGAACGCAAAAATTTATGTAAATGATAAAAAAAATCATTTATTTTCTTTTATTTTTCCACATGCTAATGCATCATAAACGAAAAACATTGTTTAGCGCTCAGCAATTCAGATTTCTTAGATTGCACTCGCTAATGATGAAAGCAGCTCTTTTGCGACACCGCTAGTTCAAACCACTTTTTGTACCAGAGTTTTAATTACGTGTATGAAAATAGTATGTTTAAACCACAGAATTACTGAGAACTTAAAACGTACGTAGCTGCGGTGTGCTATCATAAATTCGTTAAAACGTAAATTTTCAAAGCTACTGCGAAACAAAAATTTTTAAATGTGAACGTATGCAGAAAAATCACTCACGGCTTTGTTTGCAAATGTCTAAACTCGCAACACCGAATTTGTCGAAATTTCAATTAAACCTTACAAAAGTTGAAGTACTCAAGTCACGTACGTGCGACTGATTACTGGCGCTAACTGGCTGATAGGCATTGCATGCTGGTTGGTTGCAGCAGGTGCTCGTTGCTATGACAACCATCTCGCTCTGACCAATGACAATCACCTCATCCGTGCCGCCAGTTAAGCGTGGTTTCCATCCAATGTAACGCACCCAGCGTAAGCAACGAACGCAAAAATGTATGCAGCCAACGCAATAAACGCAAAGCAGTACGCAAAAAAAAACGGAACGAACGCAGCTGGCGCATCGATCACAACGCAAAGATGGAAGCGGTCTTTGCGTTCGTTGCGTGCGTTGTGCTGGATGGAAACCATACTTTAGCCTCAGCGTCTGCTGTTATTTGCTGTCGTGTACGTCTATAAAAATACTGGCAATATCTATCTCGGACAGATGGCTTTTCGTAAAAAAAATTATTGACAATTTCAAGGACATTTTTACTAAAGTGTAAATTTACGTTGCCACATTCGCTGTTTTAAAGTTTCACATAATCTGTTCACAGTCAATATTTAACTAGGCCTATGTCGAACTTTCACTGAAATTAAAAAAACACTTTTAGAAAATTTCGAACACTTTATGATATTTGAAACAAGTGTTTACTGACCATCTACAAACGCTCGTTTTTACTGCGCACTGATATTTAGGCGTGCAGTGTACAACAGTACAAAGATTCGAAATTGTCGAATCTTACAAAAAATAACGACTGATAGCTGTTTACATTACAGATAATAATGTATTAATTAAGTTAGTTCATATTCATTCACAGCCTCACCGATACAACACAGCGACAACGTTTACAACAACACAGACACCATAAAGGAGGGGTCAAACTGGACGACCGTCCGGACCGCCAGTGTAACCCCTCCTTAATATTTGAGCACCATGACCCTTATCAGTTGCGTGACAGTAATCACTGAATGTAACAGCGCGTGTTGCTTTTAATCAATCGTTCGTCGTATAAATGAGCATAACCCGGTTGATCATTTATCCCGCTCGAGTCAGCAGGGGTCAGCACATCACGCGGTCGACCGTGCTGGCTTGCGACGTTTTTCTGATCGCTAGCGGAAGATCTTTGACGTCTGGCGGGAAAGAGATCTTTGCGGGTGTTCTTCGCTGCTTTGTCCTCGTCAGTCGACTGTTTGGCTGATTTCTTCGCTTCTAACATCGTCAGCTCGTGAACCTATATAACGTGTAGTACACAGGAGAATGAGTTGTTCCGGGAGGAAAGACATTAAACCACAATAAGTAGTCCTACAATCGATTAATAAAATTAAATTCGACGACACTGCAGATGAGACCATTTTAGCATGCAAAACTGTAGAAAAAGTGCAACTTTAACATTAATTTAAAAGAAAAATTCTGGGGACATAAACTTAGGCTGCCGTCTGTGGTCGGTCACATTCGTGCTTAAACCGTTTGACGTCACGTGGCAAGTCACGTGGCTTGCGATGTCCAATGACGCATTGTGTAAGATTGTAAGATGGGAGTTCGAAACCCAAAGGAGTAAGGGAGATCTAGGGAGTCAAACCCCTAGCCAAAACGTGAAAATTACGTAACACTAGAGCCAGATTGTCGGTCTTATGCTGCCACCTGGTGGACTTGCCGTAGTGATTCTGCATTCTGCCGAATTACTTTAGTCCTTGTTGTACAAACCATGCAAGATTCATTAATAAACAAAAAAACGAATTATGTGGAAACTGAGTATATGAAGTACGAACGATACGTAAAGGTGTGTACAGAGCGACGTATTTGAACTAAACTAAACTGACCAATCAGCGAGCAGTAATGCATTCTGCTTGCCCATTGGTCAGTTCGGCTCAGTTCAGTTCAGATATGTCGCTGCGTACGCGCCTTAACCTGTGCGTTAGCGTCCAGCCAGCTGCGAGCTTTGGCCTCGGCCTCAATGACCATCTCTTTGATACGATCACTTTCCTCCAGCAGGACACGCAGCGATTCTTCAGCCGCCGACTCACCGCAACACACCTTCAGTACCAAACGAACACGTTATAATTAAGGCTAGAAAAAACTAGGTCTTTCAAAGAAATTGTTTAGGTTTTTAGCTTTTTGGAGTTTTTATGTTTCTTACAGGTTTTATAAAGTTTTAAAAAAACTTTTAACGTTTTTTTCTGGCTTAGTGTCAATAAACACCGTACACAAAATTACAACCCAGGGAAACATCTTACACACCCTCTTACGAGCGAGAGAACGACATAATGACGTGATTGACGTCGTAACTCAAACATACCGATTAAGATATAAAATAAGATATGAAATAAAACAAACAAAAAAGTAAAAAAATCTAAAATTGGATTTAAATTTTTTAGGTTTTTAAACTAAAAAACTAAGTTCTTTCGGATCAATTTTTTAGCCTTTGTTAGGGGCTATAACTTTTTAGAAAGTATAGGGATGTGCAGAGCGACATAAATAAACTAAACATTTCAGCTCAGTAACTCAGTTTTACAAAGCGAACGAACAGTGTGGATGTCGTCAGACCTGAAACTGAAGTGTTTTGAGGTGATCTCACAAAACCGCTGTAGTTATTATTTGCTTTAACGAATTAAACCAAAATTTGGTGCTTTGCTTGCCAATAAATGGCGCATTGTTGACGTAAAAGTTTGCAAAAATCAAACGTTGTTTGTTGGAGTTACAAAAATGCTTATTAACTGAAAAGTTTACTTGTGTAACGCCATATTGGTAACAGAGATATTTTGTTAACGATATTCAACAATTAATAACTCCGCTAAAAATAATATTTTTTAACGAAATTTGGCACTCATTTTTGCAATTTATTGTTGACTAAGTGTACGAAATTTTATTAAGATTTGTTTAAATTTGACATTTTTATTGTACGATGTTTAGGGGTTACTTTTTTAGACACAGTGTAGGAAGCCCATCTCGGAGCTAGGAAGAGTCACCTGCCGTATGAAATCACACAGTGTTACTGCCACAAGGCACGGTTGAACGTGCCCTGCCTTAATCCCAGCCAGATAAGCCGGTCCCACAAGGCTGTTCGCAAATGTAAAATGCGAAAAAAGTAAAACAAAAATAAAATGCAATCAAAGTGGTTCTGTTTCTGTTTCATTCTAATAATTAACGCAACATTATAGTACTGGAGCACCTGCTGATTGATGTCGTTGTCGATTCGCCAGGTGGCGCCATCATCAAACACTGACTCTGAGGTGGGCGGAGTCAATGCTCGTGGTGACGTCACATACAGCGTCAGCGATGAGGTACTGTAGTGTCTCTTCAGCGCGCCAAACGCAGCATCCCAATAGTAAGCGTCTTCCGGATTACGCCAGCTAGTTACATTCGTTATCGTAAATTCCTAATTATATTGCCGCATTGACGAAATAAATAAGTCGTTTAGTAAATTATGTAACACATTAAGTGTAAAATAACCCGAGCGAGCTAAGACGAGAAAATTCAACATAAAAATGTTTGAGCTGAGCTGACGTTTATATATAGACAGAGAGTGTATACTGCTTTTGAGACAGTCGAAACTGCGTTCAAAGCAGATAGACTGACGTGTCCGAAACTCCCCCAAACGCATGTTTTGGGTCACTTCGCACATCTGCATGCAGTGTCTATAAATGTCGTTGCCTCCCTCAACAAAATTTAAAAAATTGTGTTTGTTTGTACAATAGCGGCAGTGTACAAATACGGTTTACGGTAACAACAGAGAAGCCTTGCAAAAATAGAACAAATTACCGTTAAACTTAATCTTAAAGCTCTTAAAACTAGATCTTAATGTTCAACCATGACAATAGCAATAAAAAGACAGTAAATATCCAAAACATATACCAAGGAGACACAACATTCAACCCACAACGTCTGTGCATGCGACAAACAACGCGTTGTCAAACAAATATGGTTTGGACAATTTTAGATTGCTTTTAATATGTTAATTTGAAGACAAATTATTTTCACAGTGAGGACATGCGACTGTAGGAATTATGCCGTCGTCGGTAGTTATCTTCGTAAAGTCGCACCTGGTTGCCATGCGGTTATTGTGTTGCGGTAGTTTGATTTTACCGCAGACGATCGGTTTGATGTCGTCCAGCTGTAGAGGTGGACATATGACGTAGATGTTACACTGGCGAAGTGCCCGTCTGGGTTTTTCTGTCTCGTAACCATGGCAACTGAATCCTTCGAACTCGTCGTACACTACCTGCAACATGTACAGAAAAATTAAATCTTCAGTGACAATCCAGCCTTGTTTTGCATACTTTTATTTTAAAAAACTTGTCATCATTTTTTTCATATCCTAACCCACCCTTAGTTTGTACACTGCGTAGTAGGCTACAGTTACTGCACTCAATACGCTGGCCGCGCAATGACGCTACGTTGCTTTGGATACTAATAATTCATGCTGCTTATGGGGTGTTTACACGATCCAGCAAACGTCCAGCAAACTTCCAGCAAATGTATTCAAATACACGTGCTAATGCTGGACGTTTGCTGCTATATGTTATAATGGACGAGCCAGCTGGAGGTTTGCTGGATCGTGTAAACACCCTATTAGGCTGTTACTCAAGGCGACTGGGCCCATGCCCACGTGTGACTGTGAAACCAGTTGCTGTATCGACACCAAGTTTGCAGTGCCTGCAGTTAGTATCAGCTACCGCCCATAACGTAGCCTAGAGCTATATTATGCTAGGACGCTTGAAAATAATGGCAAGCCGTAGGCCTATTGGTACAGTAGGCTTATTTTATCTATGCGTAGCTTACACACTGGTACAGTTTTCGCATAGATGTAAAAAAACGTTTCAGGTAAAATTTCAAAAAAAACGTTTAAAACGTTGAATAAAAAACGTTGGCCATAATTTGTTTACCTTCTTGCCTAATGCCTAATGCTGTAACTGCAGTATACCTGAAATTATAGTTCAGATAGAGAGAGCTTCATTTAATTTTAATTCAACGATGTGGTCATACGACCATAGCATTAAACTAACCAAATGTACACTGTACTAGTTAAAAAAACTTTTTACTTAGTATATTTGGACTAACTGAGTAAACTACATCACTATAACCTATTAAGTCGTTTCTGTGGTCCCAAAAGTGCTTTACGAAGCTTTTGTAGGATTTTCAATGCACGTTTAAAAAATATTTAAAAAACGTTGAGCAAAATTTAAAAAAACGTTAAAAAACGTTAAAAAACGTTTTTTACATCTATGGTCTGAAGTGGTATTAGCTCGTATTGCGTATTCGCTTACTCACTCCAGCAGTGCGGTATCCAGTACGTGATGCGTATTATCAGAAATTTTTCATTGACACCATAAAATCAGTTATTGGTATCGTAAATTTATTTTATGATATCGGATATTTGTTTTATGCCAGAAAATGAGTCAGCAAATAAATTATGAAGATCGCAAATTATTTATTTCTGGGGTAAGCTTACACGCATTTGTACGACATCTAAGCTACTTATATCACAGACTGATAATTTGTCGTTATCATATAATCAAAATCAAATATTCAAATCAAATATTCGTTTAACAAAAAAACTTTGACAAACCGCAAAGCAGAAGTATAACAAATGCTATAATAAAATTCAAAGTGCAATAAAATAAAACAAGTGTCGTAAGTAATAATGCTAATAAATATGTTTAAAAAGCATCCTGGATAAAAAGTTTTATCATCATTCTGTTTTAACATGCAACGATAGATCATGCCGTCTTTGCCTAAGGTTGTAGTCGTGCGTAGTTCTTTCAGGTAATAGTTTGTACAGAACGTGATTTTCATTGTTTATAACGTTACGAAAAAGATTGTTATCGCTGTCACTGACAAGTTCATTCGCTGTGGAACTGTCAGCAGTGTAAAAATACCCAAAATACGCATAAGGCGAGTCGGTAAATCATGATTAGTTGATCAATTCAATACATATTTTAATAGCGCTGTACGTCGCGAAGGAATCAGAGGCTCGCTCATACAAATACGGCTCGCCATAGCATGAAATATACGGATGCGTCGAAATGAGATCGCGTTGCGTTGAGTTTCATCAGCTGCCGGTCTGTCGATGACAGTACGTGATAACAGCCGCGCCGTCGGCACTGACTTGACGTAGCTTAGGTTACATTACTGAGAATCGGGCGTCAGTGATGAGGTCAGCGATGACGTCAAGATTATCCCGCATCAGCGGAGCATCGGTGACGTCACTGCTGGTCGTGCTAATCTGCATTCAGCATCACCACGCCGGTGAGTTTGCTCGAACGGGCGATCTGGAAACGTTTCACTGTATCTAGCAGAAATTTTAAAACCCCGGCGCATTCAAATTTAGTTAACTTACGAGCGCGTCGAATTTCCACGGCGTCAAAGTCGTCGACTGAGCAGTCAAGCACCCTTTGATTTTCTTCTCGCGCCGCCGTTGTTGCATTTAAAGCCGGCCTAGTTTTTGACGTAATTACTAATTTTTTAAATGCTTAATGATTGGGCTATTTTAGGAAGTCCTAAATCTGGAAATGAGAGATCGGTCTTCTGGTAGAGAAAAAAATGACAGAGGTGGGGGCTATAGGTCGACTGGGTGATTTAACTTAATTATACTCCAAAGTCCAAACACAACGAAAAGACAGCCAGTGGCGCATGGATTTTTTTTTTGTCAACAGGGATCCCTCCCCAGTAGCATCGTAGCCAAAATGAAAAGGGCATCTTGCTCGCCCGCAAATTTTGGGCTGTCGGAAAAGTGTCAACAAATTGCTTTTTGTAAAAAAATGACCCAAAAATGCAAACTTTAGACCTAAAAAGCATCAATTTAAGGCAATCAATTTTAAAAGCACCCATAATCTTTTAGTCAGAAATTTGCCCGTAACCGTGAAAATTTTACCCGACCAAACGGGACCTCACTCGTCAGTTGGGTCGGGTATACCCTCGGTTAGGCGTAGATCCGCAAGCCTGTAGCACTACCTCATCAAACAAAGCACTTAGATCAATGTCCATTGCAGATTGCAGTGTCTCAACTAATGTGACAGCTTTGTCATAATTATATAATGGTTTTCCTAGTACAAAAAAACCCAGCTGTCGCTAGGTAAAACGCGCTACACCCTATACAGCTCCTATTGCAATACTGACCTTCAAGGTCATCCAAGGTCGATGATTTTCATCACACGTAAAAGGACGTATGCGATTTCTTATTAGTGATCAATAGCACCCTAGGCCTTATATCGCACCATTTAGCCACAATACATTTTTGACAGACGGACGGACTACAAACGACCGCCAGACGACAACTGTGTCATAGACGCCTACAGCATAGCTATAGCGCGTCAAAAATCTGTGCACGTTGCGTTTTCCACAGCGAAAGTAGAAGCCAGTCCGGAGGAAGACCGACTGATGAAACGATTTTTCGTCGACACCAAGTACTTTCCGACGTCACGGCTGGTAGCCAACTTCTCGGTCAGTGTTGCGGTCAAGTTCGGCGTCGGCATCCAATATTTCAAAACATTCGAACTGGTAACTTTATGAGAATGCTGTACAGTATTAACATTCACAATTGTATAGATTCCTGTTATATATGACAGCAGTTTGTCCGTTTTTATTAAACCTTTATCGTGTAGGTTAGCCTATTCATTGTTTCGCTAAAAAGACTGCAACGATATGTTTGCGAGGTAATATCTAATAACCGTTGAGTAGAAAATTTATTGCAGAATGCGTTCATAGAGGGCATTAATATTGTTAATAAATTATATTTCCGACAGTATGATAAGAAGGAAGCACAAAACTGGCGCCCTGTTCTGTAAAGAGTAGCTGAGTTTTTTTGTTCCAAGTGGCCACATCTTTCTCATTCTTGAAAATAAACTTGTGTCCGTTGCTGCGTTAAACAATCCGTATAATTTCATTCTTATTAACTCTTTAAAAATGAGACTTTTAATTTTCGGAGTAAATTGGGAGAAAGCAAAAAGTTTGGGAAAATGTGGAATGATTTCAGAAAAGGTAGAGTGGATTAGAAAGTCGAGAGTGGTGACGACCGTATCTGCCTTTCCGAGCCTAGCGACTTTAGTTCATCGCGTCATCTTGGACGCTCACTCGATGCCATTGATGTTACTTAACTTCTGAGTTAGTTGTGTGGGCTATTTATTTTGTATGATGTGCTTTGGTTGATTTGCTAGTTTTTCGGTGTTTTAGTTTTTAATGTTTAGTGTGTCTATTTTAATTTTACTGTATGATATATGTGTCTATTATTATTGTCAGATACTAGGTTGTATTCAGGACAATGTGCGAGTAAATGTGACTCTCTCTCTTTGCCTTGTTGTTTCTGTCGTATTACTTTATGATCAAGTTAAAGTTGCGACATGTCTACTTCGACAAATTAAATGATGCTAATGGCATACTCTCTTCGTACAATTATGATAAATTTTATTATAGAAATATCAATAGTGACTGGCGTTTAAATCATTATTATTAAAATGATTTTTCCAGAGTTAGAGAAATATTGCTCGAGGCTAAAGGTTGAGCGTAATATTTTCCAACTAAGAGAAAACTGTTTCCATTGATGACGCCAATAGCAGTTTGTTTTGTTATACCTCATATAGTAAAAAGCGCAGACGTAGGTCTTTACTTTATTTTATGTTTTAAATGTTGTGATTAGTTTGCGCCTATTTGCATTCTATTGAATTTATAGTGTATGGCCATCATGAGGAAAAACATTAAAAACATTATAAGGATAAAGATTTTTTTTTGGGGGGGGAAGTCAGTTGAAGACACGGTTATTTTTTACTTTATCTCAGTTTCACCCTTACAGCTGTTTCGTTAAATTTGTAGGACATGAAAAAAGAAGTAACCAGGATGAGTGTTGTAGTATTCTACGTAAGTATGGTACATTAACTACGTTACAGGTCGGTTACTTTTGTTCACGCAATCGCCGGACTATACGCTACCCTGAGTGGCCAGGAATTACTAAGCCAAGTCAAATAAAAAAGCTGCAAATCAGTCATAAGTTTTGTTTAATTTTTGGTACATGGCAGATTTGTTTGTGTTCTTCTTTATAACGCATTAAATAGCAAAGTGATTTTGGTTTGGTTTGGTTTGTTAATTCCAGTCAACTCATAGTACAATACGTTGCAAATTGCAATCACAAAATAGCAAGCGAACATCGTGAAGTCACAAGGCTAAGTTTAGCCTTATCAAGATAAACTTCGCCTGTAAAACCACTTAGTGCACTTGCTACATTTTATTTTCTGCTCATTTGCGCTGTTTTGCTGTTGCTGCTGACGCTGCTGCTGTTGCATAATGATGACGTTGCTATGGTGATGACGCACAGGAGTGGTATGACCACAAGGTGAAGTGGAATTAGAGTGAATACGGCGGCGTACCGCATATCATGGTACCTGCCGCAATTATCTGGACACCAGATGTCGTTCTATTAAACAGGTGCAGAATCGTGCATACCCTCTGAGACAGTGATTTTAGCCCGTTTTACGCGCGAAATCAGCTACTGCTTTTAGCGCGTCTTAGCCATCGCAATTCTGTCTGTCTGTCTGTCAGTCACACGGGTGGATCAGTCAAAAGCGGTGCAAGATAGGATCACCAAATCTTTACCTTCGGCTGCTTGGAAGACTCTAGTTTCAGAAACTGTAAAGCTTTTCTATAAATTCGAAGGGGGTCACTTCGAACGAGGGCGCTAAATGAGAGGGTGGTGGGCAAAATTTGCGATTTTTGGCCAATAAGTCGCTGTATCTCAGTAAGGTGCGAGATAGGGCCTATGTTACTATTAATCACTAATAGGAAGTTGTACACTGGCTCTCGATTGGCGCCAAATTCAATGACCTTAAATGACCTTGAATGCCAAAATAAGGGGTTTTATGGATTTTTTTGGCGATTTGGGGCTGCGACACAAGTCTATATCATTCACAAGGTGGCGCCACGCTACTATCGTTAGGCTTATGCGATCCAGATAGAGAATTTGGTATTTGTATATTAACTTAGCGTAAACACCCCAATTTTTAGCTAAACTACTGAACCGGAACTGCTATAACACTGCAGGATAAGGCAAAAATCTTTGTGATCAGGATTAGGCTTACCTACACAAAAAGTTACAGGCGAATTTGGCAGAAATTTTCATGGACTGTTCGACTTGACCCAACTTAGAGATGATTAGACTTTTTCGTGATGGCAAACTGGCAAACTCACTCACTCACTGGACCGCTTGACCAGCGACGGGTCTTTGCGCCCCCTTCTCTCCGAGACTTTTCGATCACGGGCCATGTCCCAGGCAGCATCTGCTGTGAGCCCGACGTCTTCCTCTAGCTGCACGCCCGATCCACGTATGTCGAGGACGACCTCGCGGACATTTCCAGTCCGGGCTATCATCGGGCAAACACAAGATAGATTATGGCATGGCGTTGGCGGATGTTTGCGTAATTGTGCTTTCTGGCTGTTAATTACGGTTGCATGTTGATGATGTTAGCTATGAAGAGGCTCGTGCGACGACAATGGACAAGACAACTGCACCTCCAGTGCGTGTGTCGTCGGACGGCAGCTGTGTGTGGTATCCTCCAGGCTGGTTCTCGACGCTGTGTCCGGTTGACATATCGCACTTCCCGTTCGACAACCAGACGTGTGAACTTCACTTCTACTCTTGGATGTACTCGGCACCGGAGCTCGACCTGACGTCGTCCTGGCCGAACGTCAGTGGTAGAACTGTCGAGAGCGGAGAATGGAACATTTGTAAGTTCAGGCTGTGACGTTCTTCTTCAATCAGCTTTGCATAGTCTTTCTAGCACACTGTCGCTATAGGCTACTGATACATGTTTACTAGATGGTCAGTGCTAGGGGTAGATCGGCGATCTCGCATTAGTGAGCAGAAAATTACTAGTGGTAGATCGCCACTTTATCTAATTACATTCATCACATTATTAATGTAAGAATGCAGCCATATTTCTTCACTGCATTACCAGGACTGTGGTTGGGACTAAAATATCAGTCACTTTGTTATCAATTACCAAATTTATTCAAAAACAATATATTTTTAAGTCTGTGTTACAAAGAAACAGATATGGCTTGAGATGGACTCTGATATAATACTGAATAAGCCTGATTTAAATA
>Ga0209367_1001247_pt1 | contig 30613 bp, 15 predicted proteins | sample WorMetLIZISLAND2_FD_187412 | JGI IMG/M metagenome (GOLD analysis project Ga0209367, IMG submission 187412) | Marine gutless worms symbiont microbial communities from Max Planck institute for Marine Microbiology, Germany - Olavius geniculatus... ...
GGGATGGAGTCTGGGGAGGGGGCTATGCTCCCTCCCCAGAAAATTTTTGAAAATTTTATGCAAAAAATCGTGCATTTTGATGCAAAATATTCACTTGTTTTAAGATGCATCTGCCACTGCCTGCAGGGTAGTAGTTCTGGCACAATACTCGGCTGATTCAAAAAAGAAACTACTTTTTACGTATTCATGGTTTCATTCCATGCATGCAGTAACTGCCGGTAACTTGTAATTAAGTAATGTGGAATTGTAACTTTGTGACAGTTTAGGCGTTCTTCTCACGACACGTAAAATTCATCGACTTCGTATCTGCTAGTACGCTAAAATTCGTGAATTTTTTCCTGACGTGTAATACATATTATTTTGTGTTGTTATAATATGTTACTACCTCCACCAAGGAGGTAATGTTTTTGCCAGTTTTTGTTTGTTTGTTTGTTTGTCTGTCTGTGAGTCAGCAAGATAACTCGAAAAGTTATGGACAGATTTTTCTGAAATTCTGAGGGTATGTCGGGCATGGCATAGACTACCAGTGATTCAATTTTGGGCGTGATCCGGCAGGAATCCTGGATTCTGGATCAGTTTGAAATTTTCGTTACCATTGCGTTAAAGGGGGCATAAGGGAACCGCTGGCAAAGCGAAGATGGTGACGCCACCTGGCGAATAGCTTTGCCTTGGCGGAGGTACCTGCGGGCTACGACTGCGTTATCTAGTTGTTTATACTAAGCGAAGGAAAAAAGACGTAGAGGTGACTTTTGCGGCTCAAGTGCAGAGTGATTTACCGACCTACTCCAAGAATATGAATTAAGTGAGGTGGCGGCTTGGTATAGTGGCCCGGTTACTACTTGGATGAATCTGTGGACAGCTAAACCAGCCACTTAACTGAACACAGCCTCCCATCAACGGCCCGCTCTGTTTATCCCCTCTCCCATTTTGGGAAAACGGTTTCCATATTTTGGACTAAGCCGCATTCCGATTATGTGGCAAAGTTTCACGGCGATTGACAGAGGGACCTCAAAGAAATAAAAAAAAAGAAAAAGACATCAGCTGCTCGTTGACGCTCGCACCAGGGCGGTCGTAAACACTGCATATACGTGATAAAAGCTTGATTTCTGGCACGCGCCATTTTCCGTGGCACGCTCCTTGTTACCAATCTCTCCCTCTACCAATGCCAGGAACAAAACTAACGAGAGTGGCATTTGTAGTCACGTGATCAGCTGGGAGAAAACGTAAAACACTCACGGATACGGGATAATGTTATTCTGATGGCATCAGGATCAGTTTACAATGCATAACGTGTGCTATAGGATGAGGGCCATGGTCACTGCATGTAGGACGACGACGCATTCAAAAGAGGCCAATACTGTTAGTACCGGACTGCAGGAATCAGCATTAGCATCTACAGTCACATCTCACAGCGCCACCGTACGGCCATCATCAAAGCGAGTCACCGTAGCGTCACACAAATCACTGGCGGTGTTAATCCCCCTTGCGTCACGAGTTCCACGAGGTCACAACATACGACCGCACCGGCGCTCCGGAAGCTTTTACGGCCGACGCCATGTATATGGCCACTTAACCGTCTTCGCAGTGGCCTACGCTGAGTTGCGTGCGCTTCTCGGCATGAAAATTGGCCTTGAAGCAGAATCGTGCGAGTACATGGACGAAAACAGCGTTTCTGTGACAGATACTCAGCGTGCACATGTACTTCGGCATGAAGCTTCTAGCCAGCAAACCAGTCATATGATTCCAGTCAACAGATTCCATTACCAGATGCTCAAAACAGGCAGTCACGTCGCATGGCGTCAGTAGCATTCCAAAGAAATAATCTTTCTAAAAGTAGACCTAAAGCGATACAAAAATTTCCACGTGTATTACACTGAAACGTTGTATAGGCTACTTTGGCTAACTTTAATAAAATGTTTGCTGCATATTCAAATTTAACATCGGAACTAGATACCGCACTGATGGAGTGGATAAGCAAATACGCAGTACGAACTTATACCATTCCAGACAGTTAGTTATAGTACTTTTTAAACCGCGCTCACATTGCATAGACTGCACCGTAGTTTGCTCTATGATACTCGACTACAGCTGAAAATTGCGAAAACAATAGCCTACCACCTCAAGTGTGGTTTTACCGACCTGTGAAGCTGGAACGCCCTGGTGGTAGTGGTAGTAGTAGTGGTTGCTGTCGCCGGTGTCTGTTGACGCTGAACCACTACACTTACTCCTGCACCTCCGCCAGCGTTAGACGCCGTCGAGCTAAACAGTGAAGGTCGATCGACCACCGCCGTCGACTTGTAGCCCGCCCACGAGCGCAACTTGCTCGACGCTATATTCACAATACAGATCAACGACACAATACAGAACAACAGCCCAAACTCCACTTCAGACGTTAAAGCGAATACAAAAAAAAACGTGCGAAATTCCGACATAAATCATAGAGTCGCTGTTTTAAACGTTGGAAAACACTTCTGTAGTCCGTTTAAAAGTAAAAAATTGAGCATAGACCTATTAAAGTCAACATCGCTATAATAGTAGGCATACAAGTCAGTATCTCAAACAGATAAGTAGTATACGTATTAAAATAGAGTCTATGGACTCGCGTTTTCAATTCGACGTCCGCACGAACTGTGTGCGCACTATTTCATTCCCGACTGATGTCAAGCGCAGAGGATAAACGTCAACAACATTTCTGTCGTGCCATGAAGTTCTGCGACTGACACAACATCACACGAAGAAAACTGATTGCTTTTCTGGCAGAAAGCAACAGTAGCTAAGAACGCTCGCACATGTACAATCTATAGAATACGACACACAAAAAACAAAACTAGAGACAGTTGCCATCGACTTTTTTACTGTTTATCACAGGGCGAAACGTGGCGCTACAAACTTGCAGAAAATTTCTACTTTATCGCAGTGGTTCGCACGTTCTGCAATACAACGACCAAGATTATTTTATGGTGGTTTTCGTTAAATTTCACTTCGTTGCGCACGTGTGAACGCCTTTAGCCGGGCGTGATCGAAAGTGACGCAGGTGGTCGTTCATTGGTCGGTGGTCACGTGATGCCACCGCGCACGCGCGCGCGCACACACACGGTACGTTGACATTTCCGGTCGAGGTTGGTCGGTCCGTTCGTCCAGTCGGACTCATGACGACGACGATATGACATCTCGGTGTCAGTCGTCAGTCGTCTCGTGGGTAATTCACGAGCAGAAGCGCGCACGACTGACCGACTGACTGACTGTTTGATTGACAAAATTCTGTTCAACTGCTACGTCTTCTTCAAAGTAACGGGATCCAAAACAAACAGAAGCGTTGAAATGTCTGTTAAACTTTCATATTTATGCTGGTAATCGGTCTCCGTGAAATAAGACAGCTTGTTACTATAGAATGTTGGTGCTCATTGTCTGTCTTTGCAAGCTGTCTTTTTTTACCTTGAAGGTCTAATGTTTTTGCATTTGTGTTGTGGTACTTGACGTCTGCTGTGCAATATAATTTGACAATGTGTTAAAAACCAGCAAAAAAAATACAGACAAAAAATTGGATGCAAATTTACGTCACCGATTAAGTAAGAAATTAAGATTTTAAAAATTTGCATGGATCGATAAGAATTTCTTTAAATGCATATATGGCCTATACCTCGAGAAACTACAGAAAGTACGCTAAAATTTGGTCAAAATGTGCAGGCGGTTACGCGCAACATTAAACTAAAACACAACTAGACGTAGTTTCAAGTAAACTTGCTAGTTTTGCTGTTCGTACAGAAATATAACGCACTTTTGGCTACATAGGCCTACATGCCGTGTATGCAGGGATTATCGTCATGCGTTTTCACGCAATCGTTTTCTATTTCTAAAGCCGCAGTTTTCGACACCATAAACATGCCAACGCAGAAACAGAATTCAACGCGAAAAATGCACGACATGGCTGGCATCGACGAACAAGCCGCTGCGAGGACGAGTGTGCGCAGAATATGACAGACATCCGGTGCTGCAGTGCGTCGCAGCTGCTGCTGATGTTGCGTCGCCTTTGAACTGAGTGTCCGCTAGTTGGTCTAAGTCACTGGCGCGAGTTGCTGACGCCACTGACAGGAAGTCACATACGTAGCCAGTGGCCAGTCCCTCGGGTGTCCGACGACAACATATTGCTCTCTTTTTCATCTCTAGCCATTAAGCGAGCACAGCAATAATGGATGGCGCAGAGAAAATAACCAGTGAAGTTCGGCGCTCGCTGTTTTCATCTTACTGATACTCTAAAAGCTTATTCATCGTACATTACCGGGCATCCCGTCGACATTGCGCTGTACAGAAATTACTTACTTGCTTACTTGTACGTGCATTTTTGCGCGCGATGCACATCATATCGTGCTACAACCACGCCGAATTGTCTCTCCTTCCGTCCGTTCGTCTTTGTGTCTGTAACGCTAATGTATCGTTGATCATAGCTTCAATTACTTCTACGCGGTGTTTCATAAAAGGGCCCCTTTTGTTTTTTTCATAATTCACTTAAATGATGATCAATTTACACAAAATTTGTATCAGTTGTAGCTGAAGAAATACTAATTCAAAATATTGCGACCAAATATGGCAGTGGATTAAATATTTTTTGCTAGTCCTAACGTAATGCTGACGTCATAATGTGTCACAGGTACAAACTGGATAGTCTCAACTGGTGCTGTCAGTTGTTACCCTGCTCCAATGGTTAAAAATCTGGTTCATTCATGACAATTTGTTGAAGTTTTGCAGTTGCAGTCACAAAAACATGCAAAGCGATAGCATCTACGTGTCTGTTGGGATAGTTAGACTTTTACGCATTCAAGCAAGACAGTGCACTAGCACACCGAGCTTGAAAAATGGATGCATTTTTGGATCGCAAGACACCTGATTTCATGTCCCCATGTTGCTTAGTGCTGACACAATAAACATTTTTCATTAGCGAACCAGATTAAGCTCACCATCGAAGCAGGATAGCAACTGACAGCACCAGCTGAGACTATCCAGCTTGTACCCGCGACACACTATGACGTCAGCATTAGCATTTAGGACTAGCAAAAAATATTTAATCCACTGCCACATTTTGTTGCAATATTTTGAATTAGTATTTCTTCAGCTACAACTGGTACAAGTTTTGTGTAAATTGATTATCATTTGAGTGAATTATGAAAAAACAAAAGGGGTCATTTTATGAAACACCGTGTAGAGTGCAATTACACGACAAGTTAGTATAGAGCCTTTGCTTCTCAGAGCCACAACATCGGCGATTTAGTCGAATAGGAACATTCGCAAAATTCTGGTAAAATAGAAACATTCAGTCGTAAATCAGTTATGCACCAGTGTAAAGTATCAAATGATCCTAAAGCTAAAATGTTCAAAAATGGAGCACAATCTTAAGAAGTCGACAGTTCGTTTGAACAGTAAAGAAAATGGTATTTTGCGCAGCACGTTTGAGATCAGTGAAATTATTGTATAGGGTGTCTACGGGCGATGTACGCTCTCACAGCAGGTCATACGTATTCGTGTGAGTTATTGGTGCAATTTTTCCAAAAAATTTTCCAAAAATGCAATAGCCAGTCCTATGCGTAATTTGCTGGTGGCAATCACGTCGGATCAGGTGTCAGGTACCGTCTCGGGTAGCCACAACACCGGAGGCCTACGCATGCAATACGCAACGCGGACGCATCCGAAGAATGGAACGAAATAGAAGAAAAGATCGTCAATTTGTATAGCGCATCGTCGCGAGCATGCGCACGCCTCTAATGCGCTTTCGTCACTAACCAGAGCCGCCTGCCGCACGGTCACCGTGTGCAGCCTGCAGACACAGGCTGGCGCAGCGGCCGGCTAGGCAACCCCAGTCAGCTGTACCAAGGTCACCACTTTCCGTAACCCATGTAAATGAGTTACTACTCATTTTACCGTTCCACGGAGAGTAAAAGGCTGAGTCGACCTAGCTGGCAGGCTTCGCACCGAGATGGTTTACCTGCCCGCAGGCAGTCACCCATCGCAGTACTAACCGGGCCCGGCATAAAGTAACTTCGTTTCAGCCGAAACGCGTTGCTAACTACGCCACGCCACCAACCGGGGGAAGAGGAATGAAGAAAGCGATATTATGGTGCATAGCCGTTAATGCACGTCGGATCAAAACGTCAGCAACTTGCATTTGTGCATAACAACGATCAGCGGACAGACGCTGCCGCGTGGTTGCTGGTTCCTTTTGAATCAGTGGAAGCAAAAATTATGCACAGTTCGTTAGTACACCGTGACTGAAAAATAGCCAGATACTCACTGCCATAATATCTTCGCCAAACAACGACCGATTTTTACAAAAATTCCTTAGAACAACGTTCTCTAAGAAATTTAGAACAAAGCAATTATTAATAATTTCCACGCGCCTCAAGATCTTGTGAAACACAGATATTCAGAATTTTGCACAAACATAACTGCAGACCGGGCAAGCACAAGCATGCACCAGTAACATTATGACCATGGTAGACAGACTGGTACTAAAGCCAGGCACAAATTCATTGTTTAACACCGTCATCAATGCATTCTGCCATCCTATATACCAATGCGCATTTTTGTCATCGCGATCTTTTCTTGGAAGAAAGGCCTATACTGAGTGAAGCAATCCACAATGCAAGATACAGTTGCTGAAAACAGTTGCTGAATGAATTATGATATCTTTATTCGGTTTACTGGTAAAAAATCAATTTTCTACTCCAGCTCAAATGCGACTGTTTGCTTTTCCGAGTACTCGAGATACTGTACTCTAGCCTTGTATCGATTCGGTCGAACCCCTCAGAGTGCTCGTCTAATCCAGCGTCACAAACTCACATCGACCGTTCTGCTCGATGAGCCGCGCCGAGAAACCGTCCAACCCGATCATCTCTCAGCGGCGGCTTAACGGCTGAGTTGGAGTAATCAGTAGAAGATCCTATGGGACAGTTGTAGCCTATCACGGTTGTAACGCATGACCACCGATAATCCTACACACTGTGTGACAGAAAAAATGTCATGACACTACACTGCACATAAACTTAGGCCTATAGTCGTAACTGTCGTTTAGTAGCACTGCAGTATGGATACAGAGTAACACACCGAGCACCAAGAAAAAATTAATCCACTGCTCTTTGGCCACGCCTCACATCCTCCAGAAAGTTTCATCAAAATCCGTTCTTAACTTCTTGAGATATTTAGCTGTAAGCCTGCCTCCCCAGACACAAACGCCACGACTCCACGAAAACACCACAGCTTCACGATGTAGGAATCGTCAGTTTTGTATAAAATGTCATTCAAGTTTGTCTTATTGACAGAACAAAAAGCTAATACCTTAAAAAGCCTGTCGACCAATATTTGGTTGGCAAACACACAGTGGCACACCCGAGCAAATATTTGGGGTTGTGCGCGGCCCTTTTTCTCGTTCCTAAGAAATAGCTAGTTTACACATGCGAGTCCATCTTCCGAGCTGTCTTAAAACCAGTACACGCACTCACTATAACCGTCTCAAACGATTTTGCTTCTCTTTATTAGCACAACGAGCGCGTTCGATGTTTACATTTACTGCGCTGTATAAATCGCCTACTTACTTACTGACTTTCTTAATACTAAGCACCCCGGACTGGCAGATGCGCAATTAGCGTGTACCACGGCATCAATTAGAGCGTGCGTCCGTTGTAACGTGCGTCGGACTCGTAAGTCGTGAGCGTGAGAGCAACTCGGGTCTGGCACGTGACGTAGTGGTCGATGTCTGGGTTGCCAAAAACGTTGAGGCGCACAGGCGCCGGCTTTCTGAGATCACCGTAAAGCAAACTTTGCTTCCTTTCCTCGCACGTCCTTATTTTTCTTTCCCTTTTCTCCTTCCTGTTTCCCACTGTTATTCTTTACCGCTTACTTTTTTCCTTCTTCTTTTCATACGTCGTACGTTCGTACTTTCCCCGTCATAAATGCAGCTATAAGCAGAGGCGGATTTAGGCATCTTTGGCAAGCTTACAAAAACTTTATAGTCATAACGCTGAATTCATAGCAAGTTTTCTACATTGATGCCAAAAATTAATGTGAGAGAGCCTCCCACATTTTTACAGAACAGGTTTAAATCCGGAGCAGGCTCTGAGTATAAAGAAGCGTGGGGCGATCGCTCACATCGTGTGCTCGGCGCCCTGCTGAGGCGTACATCTGGACGGACAGACGTCACGTCGCAGACCTAGTAGCACTTGTGACTAGTAGCACTTGTGACGACGTGCTGCAAGCGCCACCTCGGCACCTCGCTGTCGACACTCACTCGCCAGTCGCACCAGTGTAGCACCTGCTGCTGTAAATTCTCTTTCACTCTCGCTAGATGTCGCTCGCTCGCTGCTCGTCGATCTGTCTCTCTGTCGCGCTGTTAGCTTTCGACGCCGTCCGTCCGTCCGTCCGTCCGTCCGTCCGTCCCGCGGCGTCGGCGTCCAGATAATTGACGTCAATTTTTTATCGGACGGTCGTCTCGACACATCGTCACGTTTTAGCCACGATCTATAACTGCGCCTTGACGCTAACGGTTCATGAAACGTTAAAGAGACAACCCTTAAAATATGACTGCCATCGTTAGACACCTAAGCTCACTGGAGATTAGTTAGCAACAGCGTGTGATATTGATTGACTGACATCTGAACGTCTCTGAGTCACGCTGCCATCTCTGCTCCCGCGTTGCTTCTTGGCGCTTGTCTGCAACATTTACTACGAGACAGAGCAAGTATAAGATCACGGACTGTAATGCGCTTACGTATTCATCAGTAACACGTTAGGCTTACATCTATTATATGCGAATCTTATCTTTTTCAGCTTCTGCGACAAAAAGCTGTTTCACCCGTGCATATGGTTATGGACTTGCCAATTAAAGCGTCTCTCTTTCGATACTACCTACCCAGCAGCCATCTTTAGTGATTCGACTTATTTATTTCTGCGATAGGGGCCTATTTGGCATCAACCGATGAAGTCGCTGTGTAGGACTGTCTTTGACGGTAACAGATTAGAAATTGAGCTGCTTGCTGCTGTTGTTGTTGCTGCTGCTGCTGCTGTCGACAACGCCCTATGCATGTACATGAACGCACTGCAGGCGTAGTCCAATAACGCATCAGCAGCAGAAGCCGTACGGGCAAGTGCGCGTTTGACGTTTTGAATATGTAGGTTTACCTGCTGGCTCAGGAAAACTAAAGACCAGTTCACACTACGTTTTGTGCTGTCCGGCGCTGATGTAATTGTACTCACTTATTTTGTTTTAACGGCGACGACGTTTACATTATTTTCCGGCAACGCACGTCGCTGCAGAGCAAACAAAATGTCAGTCAAAAACTGAAACAAAAATATTTTCTCTGACGTTGGCAGTTACGCTGTAAAATTTATAAAATATGGACATCTGCGCTTGCTTACGTTTTTTTTCGTTTGAATTTTTTAGTTTCAATTATTATTACTATTTTTTTAGTTTTCAAAGGTTTTCTTGATCTAAGGCCTCTATTTTTTCACATACTTTTGTTTCTAAATTTTTTTTATACGTTTTACATAATAACAACTTTCCATTTCATTTCCTCTGATTTTTATTTTTATTTAAAACAATTTTTACTTTTAGCTTATGTGTTAAATTACACTGGCAGATAGCCTGCTAGTTTTCAGATGAAATCATTTATCATATCTTACAACAAAAAGCTCGCCCATCCATTAGGCGAAAAAAAATAAAAATGGTAAAGAAAGAGTAACGACAGAAAGAAAGAGTAACGACAGAAAGAAAGAAACTTGACGGTTTTTCTTGCTTGTGATTATGAAGATGACGTCTATGTACAGGTACTGCAGCAGCTGCCGAAGCTGCGTCGTTCCACGTTCATGCATTCACATTAGACTGAACCTCATTTGCCAGCCAGCTAATTATTTTTAGCCTTTTCAGCATCATTAATTCAGAACGAATATCTCCAGGTCGGTCGGAAATGTATGGAGAGATTACACGAAGCGGCGGCTGCAGTGCGCTGTGAACGGCAGTGCTCGACAGTGGCTGCGCACTGGACCGGCAACGCACACATGGCACCAAGCAACCAACGGTCAACATGCATAAAGCACAAGTATTGGCAGCAAGTGAACGCACTGACAGCGTAGGCAAGATTTATTCTAGACGCTCAGTCACTGAATTCAAGTCTCATTCTAAAATTAATTTAGTTTCGATAAACCATAAAATGATTATCCATTTTTTTTGGTGATAAAACATATTGCAAAGGGCATCATCTCTCATAACAAAGTTTTCCATTTCAGAGTTATTTACAATCAACGCCACTATACAAAAATCCGTGTTCTTGCCTTAACTCAATTCAGCTAGCATATCGAGCTGAACCAAATCACTTTGCATGCAATTATATAAGCCTGGCTATTATTTCATGCAAAACAATGTCATACCAAACAACGTGTACTAATGCAGACAAATGGAGAAAATGGATAATAAAAATGTGAATTTTAACACGGCAATCATAAATGCTTATACCAAAAAAGGCAACATACTAGTATCTAAATGCTACGAACGACGACAGTTTCAAAACACTTTTGCCTTTAAGTATCTGTATGATTTAACACAGCGAATTTTTTTATAAACATGTCTGGCAAAAAGTTAGAGATTGTACATATAATTGTGTCAATAATTTCGTGAAAAACTTTTACTGCCAATAAAAACTGAAGAGTACAGCGTCCGACTTGGCATGATAACTGCTGTATTTCTGCGCTCGATGACTGTTTTCTCTGGGCCTAATATGGCTTTATATTATTTTACTGTCTGCCTGTCCGTCTGACTGTTTCTGTTGTGTTTGTTCAAATGCAAATAAAGAAAGACAGAGACAGACAGAGAGTATAGACTATAGACAAAGTCAGAAAACAATAGACTAATGTTCTGTTTGTTTGTGGAAGACTGAATGCTGCTGATTCGTTGCCTGACTGCAGACGTAAACTAATTGCACGCCGAATAACAATCATCATAAGCCTCAAAGCCAACATCAATCATCAGCCAGAATATTAAATAAAATGTCGTTGTTGATTCGTTGTCATCTTACATGTTCTTTCTCAGTGCTGGTGCTAGCTTCGTTTGACGTTGTTTCGTCTCATTCATAATGGAGTTCTGTTCGCATTTGTCTAATCTATGCTATATGCTACTGTAAGCTACTTTGTTGATTTAAAGACCTAAAATTGGCTGTGTATTGCTATAATTGCAAGCAAAATTATACTTAAATCGGTTAATATTTAAATATCTAACGAAGTTATAAACAAAACATATGCTTCCTTTTTGGGCCACACCACTCTATAGCCTTAATTCGCACCAATCCGACATTAAAAAGTGAATGGGCATCTCACTCAGTCTTGTCTTCGCTAAATCAAACCAAAGTGTTAGAAAACAATTTGCGAGTTGTAGATAAAATAATGCTAGTAACTTTGACATTTTCACTAAATATTAAGCGACTTCCATTTTTTTCTATTAGCCATATGAGTAGTAAAGTTAAAATACACAAGCTATATCATATTCATCTTCAAAGTGTCATAAAATGCAGCCAGCTCTATAGAATACACAGAAAGTTACAAAGTAGGCCCTAATTTGCTTGTTCTGAAGCTGGCTAGATTTTACAAGGTAGCGTAGCGACGCTTCTGGGATGCGATGAAATCTTCAATGATCACGTTACTTGCGAATGCCTTCACAGAGTACTCTGAGTACATTGGCGAAAGAATGTCGAAAACAGTTAAAAATTTGACGCAGTCGTGACGACTGTTAAGAGATCACTTTTTATTCGGGCACTCTGCACGTCTGATGACATATACCGTGACTGAAAAGCTGTTGCAGCAGATTTGTGTTTTGCACCGCGGCACTCAAACGCATACCGACCGCAGCAATTAATGACTCCGCATCATACTGCGACCACTCGTTGCCATAGTGACAGACGGGCATAAAAACGGATGAGACTCTATGACAGAGGAGTTGTGCGATGAATGATGGGGAGGGACGATGACAGGCGGATAAACGTAAACCTTAATACGCGGCACCACGTGTCACTCTTCCCCACCCGCCGGCAATCGCGAATAGTGGACAGGTCTATTCAGGCAGCCGTGCACTGCACACCTTTGCCGACCGAGCGAGAAAGATCGGGCGGCACGACATCGTTAAGAACGCAGCAGCAGCTGCAGCAGCAGAAGCGCTGGCAATACGCGTACGTCATTGCTCGGCGCCACGTCGTGATGTACTACTACGTTCAGCGATATTGATTTGCCGCCTTAAAACGCACGCACACGCGCACGTAGTACGCGCAATGCGTGCAAGTGGGTCTCAGTGCATTAGAGATAAAGCACTGAACGCCGCTTGCGTGATGCCAGCAACGTCATAGACATGGCTAGCTACGTCCGTCATCTTTTACGCGCAGCTACTGTCGCAGAAACGCCAGCCCGAACTCCACTGACATCAATTTGCTGTCGATTTGTTTTGCGCAACAGGACGTATGGCAGGACAGAGCCACAGCATTCGGACATGGCAAGATGTTGTACACTTTACTGTACATCTTGCTGTCCAACGAGTCCACGAAAAGTCAAAGATTGCAGTTTTTGTTTCAATGTCATCGTTGTCGCGGAGTCTTTTACTCCCCCCCCATGACGCTATAGACCGAAGCAAGCCCGGTAGAATGTAATCATGGGTCGTATCACTAATAGATCTATAGGTCTAGCACGGTCATACAGACAGACAAAATAATAATAGTAGGCTTAATCTGTTAAACTGTAAAGTTCAACGACGTGGCAATAGGCTATTACTGCACATGCACACATTAGCCTTACAAATTTTATTGTATACTAAACCTATATAAACCTAGTTAAATTAAGTTTTCTGTACTGCCATTTTCTGGCCAAATGTGGACATACTATAATGTATCTACATACTATAATGTGTGCTGCTTATTTTTTGCTTTACCATCCGATAACTTTTATGAATGTATGAATCAGTAATTGATTAACTGTATGACTGATTGACTAAATGAATGAAACGCCTTTGTGTGTGGCAGCCACTAGCTGAATTAAAACTTGAAAGATTCAGCAAGAGATGCATCTGGTACAGCGAAATAAACACGGTATATTTCGATTTCTTCCAGACAAGCAGGTTCTGGCTCGCTTGTTGACCAGTCGGCGAACTGACCGACCAGGAATTGGTTTGTCCGCGAAATCGCGTTTAGTCCCCGCGTTACCGAAGCAATCACACGCGGCGTTATCCATTTGCGAACATGACGCGCAATGCTGTATGTAGCACCGAATGGTTCATGTGACTGAAGCCTTCATTCACCGCAACGCTGCGTCGTAGGCTACTGCATGGTAGGCCTCCTGTTCTGTTCCTCTCTTTTCAGACTTTCTTGTCTACATCGTGCAGAGCTCGCGAGTCCCAAGACATTATTCTATTATTCACCGTCGACCAGAAGACAGAAGGTGTTAGACGACAGTCAATTCATCCATCACCCACGTACTTATTCTGTCCATAGCAAAGTAACAGTCTGTTAAAATATGCACGACATGCTGAATGAAGACGGACAACAAAAGACTTGACAGCTAACAAAATAAACACTATACTCGGCGCGTGATGTAGCAGGCGGCTATACTGCGTGGGATGCTTGGTTATTTATTATATATCAGAGTTCGACGCGAACTAACGGCGACCAGCGTAAATCTCGTCTACTCTGCAGCGCCATTATACGAGCCTCAGAGACTTGCTTTATTACTGGGGAGATGCCGCTCTCTGCGCACTTTTTGCAGTAAATTATTGATATGCCGACCGGCAGCTGCTGCGGAAAATTAAACACATAGGGCCTACACGCGGAGGCGCGTTCGCTCCATTTCTAGTCCGTAGCATATATATATACGGACGGCGCTATGCGACGTACACAAATCCTTGTTCACACACAACTCTGTCGGTTGTCCATCCTCGTTAACGCCGTTCCCCTTAAGCCGCTTCGACTGTTCGACCGTTCGCTGCTCAATTTGCGCTTCGGCTTTACTACGCACTTTCCTCCTTCCACGTGGGGTTCTTCTTTGGTTTTTCTTTTATTGCAAATGAGTTCTTTGCGGTTTCTTATACATAGGCCGAGGGTTATCCGCCTACATGTGAAAGCATGTACCGTACCTACATGGAACGTGCGATAAAACGGGTTACAGTGCGCAGTGTTATTCCAGTTCTCAAAATCATTTCAGTTTCAGTTTCTATAAAGTCTGAGCTCAATCATTACAGTATAAGTTTTTATACAGTAGGCTATCTGAATTCTTTTCAGTTATAGTTCCTATAAAGTTTTTTTGAATTCATTTTAGTCAAGTTTTAGCATCAGTATTTACGTCATTTCAATTAGTTTTTTTATCGATGCAACTGACAACTTAACTATCAACATTAAGTTCATCAAACTCTAGCCTACTAGCATTAAATTCATCAACAATCCAAAACTTTGATTTTTCAAAACTTTGATTTTTCAAAACTTTGCACGTTCTGGAAAATCAAGGAAAAAATTTAAGACTTGACAGCACTTTTCTTCAGGCGTGGAAATCGTGTTAAATGCATGAACACCTATACTCATGGTAGCTGGGTCACGGGTTCGACTCCTAGCCATTTTACTATCATATAACAACCCTGGGCAAGTTGTTCACACACGTGCCCCTGTCACCAAGCAGTATAATTTAGGACTGGCTTAACTGCTGAGCAAGTAAAGGCAATATATCGGAAAGGTGTGACCTATACCATCCATGTAACTGAGCTGTGTCTGCAGTTCGCTGCCAGTTCAGAGCAGGAAATGGTGATGAGCAACCCTGCGGTCGCAGAGCTGAGACCATGAAATGAAGCTAGAATTGGGTTGAAAATGGCGAAAGCTGAAAACTGCTACTCGTGCCAGTAAATATGTAAATGAGTGAAGCATGCGAAAAAATTTCAGCCCAAAAAGCAATCATTTGAGTATCAGTTTTTAAAATTATTTCTATTACAGTTTCAATAAAGTTTTTTCGTGATCATTTCTATTTCTATACAGTATCAGCATATTGAAAATCTTTTCAGTATTAGTTTCAGTATGAGTTTTATTGAAATCAGTCATTTCAGTATCAGTTTCAGTTTCAGTTACTGGAATATCACTGACAGTACGATGAGCAAACAGTTCAATACAACAAATACATCACAACCTAGCCCCACGCAAGCTTATGCGATTTTCTGTTAGTCGGTAATTGCACCATGGGGTTTTAGATTTCGAAAGGTTTGTAATATCATAAATTAAATGTATTTTAAGATCATTATGTGATAGTAATGACTCTGTTATATTCATCGCGAATTACCAGGGCAACGTGTTTTGTGCCGAGATAATACCACAACATATGCCTTGATCTACGTGACCGTCAATGAGTAACTTCGAAGTTAGGTTCGAACAGTTCATTTTAAATGCAGCAGTGTATAGAAATAATAAATTCTCAGAGCTGTAAGCTCACGTTAGCTTTTCTCTTGTATGTAAATAGATTAGTTAATTATTACATGATGCTGTTTTTAAGATACGTGGTAGTGGTCATAAAAAGATTGAAAGATGCCTGCCACTGCCTGGACACTTCGGCACCGCAGCTAAGATGTGTTGGTGCCGAAGTTTCTGTAACACGATTTACGATTACTGTAGCTGAAATTTCTGTCAAACTACAGCTATCGTCAACGAAGTAGTTTTTCAAAAGTATTCATCGCTAATGTGCGGAACGTTCTAGGTTGGAGAACAAACAGCTATTACAGTGAGGTTTTCAGCTTTACGTTGTCAGTTTTCCTGCTAACTCGAGTCGTCGTATATACTGCGCGATTATTTTAACATTTTTTGAGCCACGGATGGAAACAATGCAACAGAAAAGATTATAGATGTATATGTGAGATTTTCCACCTCTTTAAGGTTCATGCTGCAAATCGTCGAAAAAAAGTAGGCCTATACTATAGCAGCACACCTACGGGCGGTAAAGGTAGAAAAATTAACTTACCAGAGCCCATCACGAAGACGGTTGGATGTGACCTCTTGCGGATATGTCAGCTAGCCAGCGACGGCGTGGTTATCATCACTGTCTGTGCGGGATGCAAAGAAAAGAAAGCTGTCGGTGAGGACGTAGCGTACGTGGTCGTCGTTGACGAGCTAGAGTTGCAGCAAGTCTGTTGCGACTTGTAGACCGCCGACTGATATCGGAAATCGAAGCGCGGCAAGCAGGCAAGCTGTTTGGTCAGTGGTGATTAAGACATGCTTCCACTGCATGCAGTTGCTACAGCACCTGCTGCTGCTGCTGCTGCACATGCGCAGCTTGACGTAACCGCGCGCAATTTACGTGATGCCTCATTTATCGTAGACCTAGGCCTATCTGACGTCTGCTCATTACCAACGTTATAATCATCTTCATAACTGCGATGCAATAGCGCCATTATATTTCCTGCCAATATTTGTCCGTTCGGCTGTCCGTGATCCATCACGTGTCAAAACAATATTAACGAAAAAAACGAACTGAAATTTTTAGCATCGTTCGTCAGTCATGACTCTTTGATGCTGCCCATAATTGTGAACGCATGACCCGTTTGTTTCTAAGCGATTAATAATTTTTGTATCCACATTGTAAAGATTTTGATTTATTTTTATACAACGCTAGTGTTGTCAGCAAAAACGTTCAGCGTTAGCGCTCCTTCTGTTTCAAACTCGGTGTCACTCATATACACGGTGTTTCATAAAAAGGGGATCCTTTTTTCTTTCTTTCATAATTCACTCAAATGATGATCAATTTACATGAAATTTTTACCAGTTGTAGCTGAAGAAATACTAATTCAAAATATTTAAACAAAGTATGGCAATTGTTTAAATATTCTTTGCTAGTCGTGACGTAACGCAGACTTTATAATATGTCTCAACTGGCCTGTTAGTTGCTTCTCTGCTCCGATGGTAAAAAAATCTGGTTTATTGATGACAAATTTTTGAAGTCTCATAGTTGCAGTTACAAAAAAGTGCAAAGCGATCTCATTTACGTGTCTGTGTGGATAGTTGGAATTTCATATGTTCGAGCAAGACAGTTTTTGAATCGCGAGACACCTGACTTTATGTCCCGATGTTGCTCAGAGCTGACACGATAAACATTTTTCATTAGCGAACCAGATTAAGTTCACCATCGAAGCAGGGTAGCAACTGACAGCACCAGTTGAGACAAGTAAGCTTGTACTCACGATCAACGAGCTATAAATAGGTGCCTATTTATAGATCGTTGCTCACGATACATGACGTCAGCATTACGTCACGATTAGCAAAGAATATTTAATCAACTGCCATATTTTGTTGGAATATTTTGAATTAGTATTTCTTTGGCTACAACTGCTTAAAATATCATGTAAGTTGATCATCATTTGAGTGAATTATGAAAAAAAAACAAAAAAGTCCTTTTTTATGAAACAATGTGTAAACTGTAGAATCTGCCGAAATTCTCGGCACTTTTAAACGTTGTTTAACAACTGAACATGTTTGATATTGCCTACTGTAAACGTCCTACTCAGGCTAGCCGTCTAAGTCAGGTTCAACAATACTACAAAATTACAGCTGCATTTGCAGTTTTTTTTGCACATGCCACATTGTTAAAACTGTCTCTGGGTTCCAGTGTATTTCAAACATTATTGCTGTTGTTGTCGTTAGGGCGCTGAGAACAACATGCCGCTGGCGCCGAGTGGGGTGGGAAATTGGGATCGCAGAATACCCCCCAGCATATTATAGAGATTTGGGTAGCGCATATAGGCTTCTTTAGCGGCGTTCGGGAAAAATTTCTGTTCCCTGGTCGAAGATAAATGGTGTCGGGTAAATATCTGAGACTGCACTTCACTAAAGATAACGGAAGTGGGCGTGGTCGCTCAGAGAAGTAAACGCTATCGGTTACGTCTCTACTCTCTACGAATTGTTGACACGTGGTGAATAGTCTACAGTTTTACATCATTACTAGCTAGTCATTTTACTGTTAGAACCGTCGTGTTGTATTGGCAGGCGGTTAATTTAAGCCGTTTAATCAAAACGTGTATACGACACATTTTTGCTCGACTGGTGTTACACACACGACCGGCCGTATGTATAGAGTACGGCAACGACGTACACGGCCGGTCGTGAACAAATTCGAGAATTTCTATATAGGCGCCGATCTAAAGTAGGATACCCTGATTTAAGCATGTACGACATTACTCGCAAGAGAACCTGTACATGATGGAAAGAAGAAGCAATATGACATACCTCACTAGACTCATAATGAATCTTTACATTCAATTTTGATGTTTTAATGGTGAACAGTGCAGTTATTTTAAAATTTATCTACTTCATAAACCTTCAATACTTTATTTAAAAATTGCAACACAACGCTAATATACCACAGGGCAGCCGCTTTCTGTTTAAATTTTCGATAACTTAAAAAACGTCATTGTGAGTCTGCTGAGGTACATCATATTGCTTAAATCAGGGTATCCTACTTTAGACCGGTGCCTTCTATACACACAGCTGGCTAAGATTGTAGATTTTTTCAGCATGTAAAATCTAAGTAAAAAATCACTTACTGTGTGACCTAAGGATGGCCTAAATGCTACTGACTTTTTGGACGGCCGTTCAGATCGAAGTCTATGGCATGTCTGTCTGTCGCCGGTCTGTCACGCATGTATTGTGGCTTATGGTTGGGGTAGCCTTTAGGATTCGGGCATAGAAGTTTTTCAGTAATGCCTCATAATTTTTGGCCACTCGCTTGTAACGTTTGATATAGCAGCATCACCATAGCATGTATGACATTGTATGTGTCTGCAGTCATTATGGGAAATCGCTTCTTTTCCACGACCGGAAGTCGGAAGCTGGCCTTTGGATATAGGTGATATGGTCGGCCCACTCTAGATACAGCTGGGCTTCTTGTATTAGACATAGACGACTAAAACATTCTGCTGCTATTAGTAAAATAATTTGATTTATTTGCTATTTTTATGCTTGTATTGTTTTGCAAATAAACTTCTGTGTATCTTAGTTGTTTTCTGTGTTTTACCGACCGGTAAATAACTCTTTATGTTGAAAAACTAAAGACAAAACAGAATCTGGCATGATGTTATGTTCAAGTAAGCTATTTTATATAGATGGATAAATTAAATACAAGTGTCAATGATTACATTAATGCTCTGATATGACTTCAGACATAGCCTTTTGAATTGCGATTTATTTTTTGTGAACCTTTTCATTGTCCGTGTGCACATGCCTCATTTGTCTATACATACGGCCAGCTGTGTGTATAGTCACTGTTTTTGCTCTGCCTTTATGGGGAAAGGACCCAAGAGGGCCCAGAGGGGTTCCATGCCCTAAACCTATCCTTGTTCGTGACCCTGTCACTAACCTCATTCTCATACTTAATTTTAACCATAAGTTTTAATCTGGCTTTGTCCCTCATTTCTTTTACAAATCACCAAACATTTTGCATTTTCTGTATAGCACCGTAACGTCCTAAAATACAGAGGCGCATGGCACATGACCCAAATTCTATGTCCAAGTAATTGGTACCAGAATTTGTAGCCAGAAACTTGTGTTTAAGTTGCACTGACCAGACATACGAAACAGGCACCAGAAACATGGCATCTCCAATTTCATTGATTCACTTTAGTGTTTAGAATGCCACAGGTGGTCCTGCAATAGAATGAGGTGCCAATCATGGCAGTCAATCACTAGTTTTGTCAACGTTAATTATTAGTTTATAATGTGTATTATTTAAGTGTACAGAAATAAAATATAGGTGTTTTTGTGCCAATATGAGGGGTGGGCAAACAGTTTTGAGCCTCGATATATTAGACCAAAATTTTTGTTATTGTCTATTCATTAGTAAAACACACCTTCCTTGTGTACTCATGTGGGTGTGTTGGAAGTGTGATGTCATCATAGAACTTTAAACTGAAATGATTTGAAGTGCTAGCACAGAGAGCGGAAAATCAGGCTCGCTGTTGCTTCACAATTTTTCAGTCTGTAGTTGGATTTACAAAAGCAGAGCCTCGTGGCATCTGATTTTGTAATAGTTCTAACAAATGTGTTTGGGAATTTTTTATTTGCATATGAGAATGTGCGAGAGCATAAATTTATGTTAGTCGCAAATGAGAGCATTTGAGTCAATAAAGACTGTGCAAATACGACGGGCGGTCAAAAAGTTTTGAGCCTCGTTATATTAGACTGAAACTTTTTATTGTCTGTTTATTAGTATAAGGTATGTTTTCACATCATTACTAGCTAAGCATCTCTGTCTGTACACAATTAGTGCAGGTCGGCTTTGCATGCAGCCAGTGTTACTTATTTACTTGTGTATGTTTGTAGTTTACGAGCAGCAATGGATACAGTTCGTGAGGGATGGTTTAGCGAGGTAAGCGCCATGTGGCCAGGTCAATGCTTGTCACTACAGGTCGATGAAGTTCTCTGTCACGAGAAGTCCAAGTACCAGGATGTTGTGGTTCTGCAGACGTATGTATATTGCTATAAATGTATGCTTCCATTTATACCTAAACATTATTTCGTAGTGTAGTGTTTGGATTTAAATTTGGTTGCTTAGTTGGCAGGGCCCCTAAACTGGAGCATTGCACTGACCAGCTACAGTCTATGAACAACTTGCCTAAGGTCGTTACCTGATAGTGGATTGGCCTCAAGTCAAACCCTCGACTTAGCGGTCATTGGGTCCGACGCGCTGACCACTAGACTATCAAGCCACATCGTCTGTCAGTCTGTCATCTGTCACATTTGTGCATCTTGCTTAAATCGTTCGTCGGATTTATTAGTTGTGTACCAGGTAGTTCTTTTTCTGTAACTGATATTCTGAGCCTTGGGCCCTTTATACTGTGGCTTTGGTGGCAGATAGACAGCCAGTTTGTAAATAAATTATTTTTAGTGGATCCTACCTAAACTGAAGCAACTCTGAAAAAAATCTGGATGGTTAATGAACAATGTGGTGCAGTCGTAGTTGGCAAATAATGTGTATAATTGTTACTGAAATTACATGAATATAAAGCTGTATCAATTATGCTTGGAGCCAATTTTTTTAAGCCCAACCCGGTGGGTTTTATTGGTTTTGGGCTTTTTTGGGTTTTGAAAAAAGGCCAAACCTAAGTATTAGCTAATAAGACTTTGGGTTGATTTCGGTTCTTCTGAGTTTTTCTTTTCTCCCAGAGCATAGAATATGCAAAAATTTGCATATTTATAGCTTTAGATGTTTGAGACATCTAAAGCTATAAAAATGCAAATTTTTGGCATTATTGTAAGAACAAGAAACTAAAATTGGATTAAGTTTCAGTAGGGTTTATTTGAGTGGGGTTTTTAGCAAGTTTTTTGAGGTTGGTTTGCAAAGTAAAACTAAAGTGGGTTTTTTGGGTATATGCCCTGGTATCTTAACTTATCTTAACCTGAGAACTCTGATGTCAATGCCTGTGCTCAAGAACTGAATGATATGTCATTTATGCATAACCATCTTTGAAAAGCATTAAGTATTTTTCTGAAGCAGTTATTTCGAGCAATGTTAACCTTATGTTGTATGCAATGACTGTCAAATGCTAGTGCATTGGCTGCAAAAAATTAATGTATTTGATATAATTTGATACAAGCAAGGGGTTTCTATTCAAAGTTTCACTACTACCTGGAATATTACATTACTGGACATGATTTCATCAATCTCCTGTAACTTTTCATCATATATGATTTAAGATTTGGAGTAGAGTGACTGTGTGTGTGTGTGCAGCAAAAGTCATGGCCGAGCGCTGATTCTGGATGGTGTGATTCAACTGACTGAGAGAGATGAGTTTTCATACCAGGAAATGCTGGCTTTGCTTCCTGTCAACTGTCATCCTAATCCAGAAAAAGTACCTTGAGACTAATTATTAGGGCTGTCAAATTAACAGACGAAAAACTATTATATGACCCTGCTGCACCCCTGGGGGCAAGTCTGCCTATACTTTTCTGGTGGGATAGACAACGTACTTCACAATGCTGCTTGTCTGCCACGGATCTGTTGTGGCTTAAGGGAGATATACACTACAGGGTGGTCCAAAAACACTGGGAAAATGTGCTATAACTCAGCTTGTACATGAAATAGGTCTTAGATTCTTGCAGCAAACAGGGGGTTTTCAGGGTTGGGGAATTAAATGGTGAAATTTAAATTTTACATTGATTGACCCTGGGTGCCATGGTAACAAAATTTTGGAAATATTGACAAAATTGCCATATCTCGGCTTGTATGTGAGATAGGTGCCAGATTCTTGCACAAAATAGGGTGTTTTCAAGGTCAGGCAATTGAATGATGACACTCAAATTTTACACTAATATACCCTACTTGCCATGGTAACAAAATTTTGGGAATTGTTGTCATGTGACGCTAAATTATCAATTTTATTGTCAAAAATCTTTCGTTTGCCTTGGATATGGCTTGGCAGACAAGCAGATTATGTTTTGTTGCAGTTTGATCTGCAATATTTTGGTAGTCACCAATCCTTTGGCCTATGGTGGAGCATTCACTGAAAGTAGATAATGGACTATAACGTGTTAACGCATCAACACATTAATAAATTAACGCACATTAAAAAATTAATGCACATACATAAATTTACTATGTTCTATGAAGCAGGAGTTCCAATATTCCGTTAAACAGTGGTTGTTTGACGATCGAATGAATTCAAGTAATTAAACTGTTGTTGCAGTTCCATCACTACTGTAAGTAATAATAATATCCAGATGACGGGGTGCAATGTGGTCCTTCATTTTCCAGCAGTATTGCAATTTCCAGTCATTGTTTTTCGTGGTTTATCATTTTCAGGTCATGCTAATTTAGCACCCCCAGCAATATTAATGATGCATTGTCAACGCGTTAACGCATACATTAAAAAATTAACGCTTTTACAGCTTTACTAAATGTTAGTCTCATTTCTGTGTGTCACTTGTTGATTATTTTTTAACTGTACTTATTCATATTTTGTGCCTTTGTCAGTGTACTGTGCACTGTGGCTGGAGGTGTTTATGGATTATTTATGAGAGCATCTGTAATTCTGTATGTGTTTGTTCATTCTGAATTCTGATTCATACTTTGAGTATTACTTGATACATTTTTAGTATCGATGCATTCTGGGACAAAGATATGTGTTTGATATTTTGGAGTTTAAAGGGGCAAAGTTCAAGGTCATGATGAGGTCATAATATTTGAGAGATTTATGTGGTAAGCAAGGCTTAATTTGATAGTCTAATGTTAAATGTGTCTGACCCAACAATCACAATGTCGTGGGTTTGACTCACATTCATTCCACTATCAAGTATCAATTTGCACCATTTAGGGACTCTGCCGACTGAGTAACTGAACAAAACAAGTAATTTGAGCAAAGCTCATTAGACGCGCGACAGCCTTAGCAGTTCATATTCGCAGGTTGTCTTGATTTAACTCTATCTATTTTGACGCAATTCACTCTTGAAATCTACGCCGCAGCCACAAATTGCAAAAAAAACGCTAAAACCCCTATTTCAGAAATTCAAGGTCATCGATGTTTACACCAATAAAAAGCTTGTCACTATATTGCTTGTTATGATAAGCAGCATTTCTCTGCCAATCTGCAACCGTTTTCAAGCTACACGAGCCAATAGCAGTAAAACAACTACTTGTAGATTCTTAAAAATGTACGATCTATGCTAAAAAAATGTCATGCGCAAAATGTCCAGGTCTATCTCCAGCCATTTCGGTGCAATTCACTCTAAAAATGTGTGTCGCAGCCAAAAATTGCAGAAAAATTCACCAAAAACCCCTATTTTGAGGGTTCAAGGTCAGCGACGTTGACAGCAATGAAAAAGCTGGTCACCTGTGCTTGTTATGATAAGCAGCATGTCTGTGCCTATCTGCAACCATTTTCACGCTACACGAGATAATTGCGATAAAATATCCACTTTTTAGGGCGGTAGCTGTCTTTGACGCCCGCCTACGCCGGCCTCCTTGAACCTAGGGGGTCGGGACATGGACCGCTAAAATCTACGTTGAGTGCTAAAAATTTCATACGCAGGTGGTCTTAGTCTATCTCCAGCCATTTCGTCGCAATTCAGTGTCGAAATGTGCGCTGCATCCAAAAATTGCGAAAATTCACTAAAAATCTCTCTTTGAGGGGTTCAAGGTCGTTCAAGGTCATCGATGTTGATAAATCCAAAAAGCCTGTCACCAGTGCTCGTTATAATAAGCAGCATGTATGTACCTATCTGCAACCGTTTTCACATTATTCGAGCCAATAACGGCAAAATGACGTTTTTTAAGGGGGTACCCCTCTATGACGCCCTCGTTCGAGGGGAACCCCTGCACCCAGTGGCACGAAATTTTGTCACGATAAACTAGAGAACTTGGGGCAGCCCACTGTAAAGATTTCGTGATCCTAGCTTGCACCGTTTTGATACAGATCACGAGTGTGACAGACGGACGGACAGACGCCCAGACGATGGCAAAGACGCGTGAAGCATTCTGCTGTCGCGCGTAAAAAATCAAATAATGGATGCGTGAGCATTGAAATATCAATAGTTTGCTCAGTGCTTTGGTACTCTTCATTGGATGACAAAACAATAATATGGGCTTATTTTAAGAACTGGCAGCAATTTCGGATTTTCACTCTGGGACTTAACCTGACCTACAATAACTCCAGAATAGCGGACCCAGAAGTCAACAACTCAAAGTGATAGTGTATTTTGTAATGTGTGGAAAATTGGTCATTTTCTACCTGCAGTGCACAGTGTGTACCTATACAGGTGTTGATAATTGGTGGCGGTGATGGTGGAATTGCACGGGAACTTGATCGCTATCCAGCCGTCAAAGAAGTCGTTCTCTGTGAGATAGACGAGGTCTTTTCAATTAATTTGAAAGTTTTGTTTTCCGCTAGATTTCATCTCAGTAGTTAAAACAGTGTGAGACAGAAAGTGTTAGAATTATTGGTGCTGGAATGTGGCATATTTTATTTATCTGGCATTTTCAACTTTATGTGTGGTTTTTACACGCGAGAGCTAGCTAGCTAGCTATAGCACATATTAGCTATGGTAATTCTGTCCGTTCGTCTGTCCATTTGTTTGTCATGACCCGGTACTGATCCAAGACCAGGTGAGATAGGGACTTCACGTTTTCACCATATGATAGCTTAGAGTCTAGTATTTTGCGACCAAATTTCATTTTTTCTGGCTATAGGGGGTCCCCTCAAATGAGGGCAAGAAAGGACACCTTCACTGAACAGACATTATTTTAGCACTATTGGTTTGTCCAGCATGAAAATGGTTGCAGATACGCAGAGCCATGCTCCATATCATAAGAAGCACTGGCGATGAGCTACTTAGTGGTGTCAACATCGACGATTTTGAATGATCTTGAACCGCCAAACGTGGTTGTAGTGAATTTTTTGCGATTTTGGGTTGCGACACACATTTCAAGAGTGAATTGTGTTAAAACGGCGGGAGATAAACTAAGATAACCTACATACAAAATTTTTAGCATTGAATGTAGATTTTAGCAGTTCAAGTCCCAACCCGCTATGTTCATCAAGGCCTGCACACGCAGGTGTCAAAGAGGTGTACCCCCTAAAAAGTGGTCATTTTTCTGATATTGGCTTGTCCAGCATGCAAGTGGTTGCAGATAGGCACAGGCATGCTGTTTATCATAACAAGCACTGGAGACCTGCTTTTTAGTAATAATAACATCAATGATCTTGAACCTGGAATAGGAGCTTTTAGTGGTTTTTATTCTCGATTTTCGGCTGCAGAAGAGCGACTTCTGATGAAATGAATGGATATAGACCAAGACATCTTGCAAACAGGAACTGCTATAGGCTCTCCCATGTTTCATGAGCATTAGCTTAGATTTCTTGTATTGTATTTTTTGACATGATAATGGCATTATAATGGTGTAGTCCTTAATATGTGTTTATGTTGTATTGTTTGCTCACATTAAAGCCCTTTTGTTGATGACTTGCAGCATGTGGCTTTCTCAGACAGTATCACTGTTAGTTTTTGATTGCAATAAATTCCATTGATTCCTCCAGAGTTAACTATTAATGGAACATGCATACTTCTTGTAGATGGAGTAATCGGGCAGTGTTGGAAATTTCTCAACCCTATATCAGTGCATGTGTTAAAGAACTGAATGATAGCCACTAGCCAGATTTGCTCTGAATTTTCGTAGTTAATATTAAGCATGCATGTTTGCTTTTTATGCAACACTCGGTAAGTTGTTATTTTTGTGTTTCAGAAAGTCATCGAGGTTTCAAAGAAATATCTTCCATTTATGGCGAAAGGTTTTGAGAGTCCAAAGCTGCATGTTCATGTCGGTGACGGGTTTCAGTTTGTGAGAGAACATCAGGCGCAGTTTGATGTCATTATCACTGATTCGTCTGATCCCGTTGGTACTTAATCACAGCGTCATTGTGAACTTAATTGGTTCCACGGTATATAACCTTTATGATGTAATGTCTGCACTGACAATAACAGTGGGATAACATTTTCACCAGGCGAAGATGTTGTCCCACTGCTGACATGATATGCAGTTGTCCACCTAGCTATGCATAATCTTGATTTTGACTTAAAAATTGGCAGGTGCCAGATTATCATGAACAATTACAGAGCCAGCGGCATTGGTTAATCCAGACATACGGTGATAAAAAGTTTGTAATTTGCATTAATGTGTGGTGTCTGGCTGCACAGAGCATATCAGTAGCTCACTTGTGATTGTTTGTAATTGTAACGCAAACATTAATATCACTGGTTCATTATCATCGTCATAGTCATCATGATTTGTTGTTTATTGTAATCGGCCGAGTGCTGTTAGCCTGTGTCTGTGTGTTTGTTTGGCTTGATATCGTCGGCAGGACCAGCAGAGACATTGTTTCAGCGCGAGTACTATGCTTTGCTCAAGGCTGCACTGCGTAGAGGTGGCATTCTTATTTCACAAGGTATTTTTTTAGCTTTTATACCCCCTATCTCATGAATAGTATGGTAATTTTTACACAGTCCCAGTTAAATGTTCGCCAGCTGTATAATTCACAGCACTGTTAGCAAAGATTATGATGAGCCTAGACGTCAGTGTGCATGATCCTCATGTCACTTTCGCAATCTTTGCTCTTTCTGCTGTATGCATGTTAACTTTAATGTGTGCAGTTTTTACATTCATATTTACAGTTCTGTTACATTCGGTGTTGTTGTTGCCATTCATCGGTCTGATGTACAATTTTCAGTGCTGGCTTCAGAAATCGATAAATTTTGCAGTTGCCAATGGGTCTCCTTAACCAGAGTTTTTGACAGTCGACGTACTTCATGAAGAAATAAGCTAGTGCTCGAGGCCTGCATGTCTAAATCTGGCCTTGATCATTTTGTTACGTGATCGATGCTTAATGAAATTGATGCATAAATGCATGATAGTCACAGTAACATTAATTATGCAACAATGGTTTAGTGGGATAATAATTAACGTAACCTATGTTCTAGAACTGTCAAATTAGCACATTAATGTGCTAAAGCATTTGTTGTTATTTGCAACTAAAAAATAAATGCAATTAAAAGTTAACACACATTCATAAATTCTATGAAGCAGGAGTTCCAATATTCAATTATACTGCAATTTATTGACTATGAAATTATATTTAATTAGTTGTTATGTTGTAATTTCATCATTACTCTAATAATAATTTTCAGGTGATAAGCTGTCAGTGATCTCATGCTTTATTGTTTGTTAGCAAGTTTGAGAGTGGTCACATTTTGTAGATGAGATGTGTAGTTGTTTACTTACAGCAACCTACAACATAAATAGTCCTGTCGAATTAAAGCATTACTTAACGCTAGTGCATTAGCGTGCAATTGAAATAATCACATGCATTACCATGATTAAAAGATTGCTTGACAGCTCTATTTTATTCATGTACTGGTATGCATGTCTGATGTTGCACTGGGTGCATATTCACCATGAGTGTTTGTGTGTGTTTAGCGGAGACAATTTGGTTGAACCTGGACCTGATAAAGAGCATGGTGGCATTCTGCCAGGAGTTGTTTCCTGTGGTGGATTATGCTGGCATCGCTGTTCCAACGTACCCTAGTGGCCAGATCGGCTGTCTCATGTGCAGCATCAATCCAGTATGCGCTAAATCATATGTCATTTCAGATCTTAAAAGTTTTGGTTCATAATATAATTTTTTTTGCAAATACCCACCTAATTTGTAACAGTTGGTTGTCATATGAGGGCATACAGAGCGACATAATTGAACTGAAGTGAGCTGAGCCAAATTTTTTTGTTGGAGACTTCGTGAACTGAACTGAACAGAACTGCCAACGTGTGTTTTAGAACTTCTGCAGGGTTCGGCAAAAAAAAGTAGCCCCCTAAAGTTTTTTGCCGTTTTCTCAGCAACCGCTGGAATTTTAACATGGAATTTTACAGGTTCATTTACAGAAACGTTCTACATCTAACTGCTAAGTGAAATATGATTCTGTTGAAAAACGACGAAATTATAGACTTCTGAACATGACCGCCTACTGATTTTTCAGCATTAAAAAATGTTTCAGCTAAAAATGCTATTTAATTTTCAAAAACCGGTTACCACGTTACTGCCGATGACGTCACGGTGACGCTTTGACAAACAGTAATTTATTTTGTTTATAAATTATCACTAAATTGTCGTTTTTTTCAAGCAATCGCCGGCTGCCCACCAGATTCATCTTCCAGCAGGACAGTGCACCAGCACACACAGCGCGCAGCGCAGGAAACTGACTGCGGGCCAACTGTCCAGATTTCATCAGAAAAGACCAATGGTTTCTAAATTCCCCGAATGCAAACTCGGTGGACTATCACGTGTGGTGTGCAGTGTTGGAGCTTTCCGCAAGCTTAAAACAAAGCCAAAAACAATTGCGGAACTCAAGGAATCGCTTCAGGTTATCTGGAGCAACCTACCACGAGGACCGATCGACAAGACTGTGTAAGACTTCTCAAATTAAGCAACTGAAGGCTTGTGTTGGAGCTTGGAGCTGTCGGTAGACACAGCTACAGAGTTAATTTCAGTTTTTTTCCGCTTCAGTTCTTCTTGTGCCTGTTTTTGTCATGTAGGATGTGAATTTCCGGAAACCATTGACACGGTACACGGCGAAGCAAGTCGAGGAAATGGGTTGGAAATACTACAACTCAGAGATGCATGAAGCAAGTTTTATCATGCCTCAGTTTGCACAGAAGGTTAGTACATATGATGATGTGATATGTCTGCTATTGCCATGTAGCAAGCATGAGCAAGCTGGGACCACAAATTCCAGTTAGTGAAGTGGTCGTATTTGGCGGCTTTTCACGTAGCATTGTCTCGAGCTTAGTTGTGGAGATTTTTGTGCTGGAAAAATTGCATAGTAACAAAGTTTCTCCATTTGGTGCTAAGGGTGGCTTTGATTGTGTCCCACAGTGTAAATGGGTTTGTTTGATTGATTGATTGACTGACTGATAGTATTACGCAATACAACAATGCTAATTACACTATATCGTTCAGTGGTTGAAAGCTGTTGGCTGAAGGGCATCTGACTTGTAAAAAATTATGCTTATATAATTTCCAGAAAGTAAATTCTGGGTGTCAGTTGCCGTAAAGATCCTACAAAATCCCCTTACCCCCTCCAGCTTCTATTAGAACAAGAGCAATTTTTTCCATATGTATACAACATGCATCACTCTTATACACTACAACTCACCTTTAAATTTTATTTCAGCCAAACAGTGAACCTGATTTTCCATCGTCTAAACTGCTTAATTAGAAGATGTAATGTCACTAGCTGCATCGCACATAAGTGTGTAAGTGTGCCGGGTGGACACGTCCGATACCCAGTTTTTGTTCAAGACCTGGTGTGTATTAATTTTTCACAGTAGTTGGCCAGTTGGACAGAAGTTGAAAGCAGTAGTGCGATTAGCAGCAGTATATCTTGTGATATGACCAACTGTAATTTTAGTTTTCGGCAGGCTGATTGATGTGTGCCTGCTTCCGTTTGCAGGTGCTATCATCGGTAAAACAGAATGGAACAGAAACCTGACGGACTTAGTGAATTTACGTAGCATTTTCCAGACTATTTTATCGTGGTATCTGTTAGTTTTGATATGGTCATGAGATGAGTCAGCATTAATGCCGGTAACTGTTATATTGTATGATTTATTAAGTGTTTTATATGTACCGGGGAGTGATGTAGAAAATTGAGCAACGTAGTGGCATGCAGTTGGATAGGAATGTTACTATATACATTTGAGGTAACAAAAACCGCATTGTAAATATTATTTTAAAATGGAAGTCTGATACTTGCCAGAAATTTGTGTAAGTAGCTTAGGATATTGGGATTTAATTTGTAACTCTTGTCTGTTTCGGGATCTGTGGTTTACTTGCTGTGGTGATTAGAGAGAACATAAAAGACTTCCGGACTGCTGGGTTATAAGTTTGACTAAGATGCATTTTTTGTCATTTTTATGTTATTTTTTATATACACTGTGTCTCAAAAAAAAGCATGTGACTACATTTTTGGCAATAACTGGAACAATGAATGTCCGATTATAATAATTTTTGGCACACTTATTAATGAGACTATATGTCATCGAATGG
>Ga0209367_1001248_pt1 | contig 30603 bp, 23 predicted proteins | sample WorMetLIZISLAND2_FD_187412 | JGI IMG/M metagenome (GOLD analysis project Ga0209367, IMG submission 187412) | Marine gutless worms symbiont microbial communities from Max Planck institute for Marine Microbiology, Germany - Olavius geniculatus... ...
GATGTCACTTAAAGACCCACTACTTTCAGTCAGCCTTTTCTGCCACCTAGCGTCCATCATCCTATGCGCCCTGATTCTTTCTGAGACTTTGGCGCTTTATAAATCATTTACTTACTTACTTACTTACATTATGACATCAATGTTACGTTACGACCAGCAAAGAATATTTAATCAACAGCCATCATCATTTGAGTGAATTATGAAAAAAAGAAAAAAGGGGTCCTTTTATGAGACACCATGTATATTTTTGCATTCCGGATCGCATTTTCCCCTTTTCTCCGAGCATTTACACGCATTTTATTATAAGCTCGAGTTGCTAAATTAGGCCTATCTGGCGACGTCCAGCGATGTTGTCCGTACAGAGAGCGTTTGTTCACTTAGTCAAGTACATTGGACGACGGACGTCGCAGAGACAAACTGAAAGCTTGCAAAGCGTTAAAAGCAACGAGCATCGGACGCGTAATGAGACAGAGGGTTGTGCCTAAAAGCAACGCACGTCATCATGCCGATGTATACACAGGTCCGTTGTCACGCGTAACCACTATACGACACGGACATCTGCTTCAGCCTATGAAGTAATATCCAATGACTATGACCACCAGGAATTGATGCTGCTAATTGCTGCGTGGCGCTACGGAGTTTCAGATTGTAGCTAGTGTCGAAAAAAATTAAAAGTTGGCTCTCGCCAATGGGTTCCATTTTACTTTCCCAGACACTAAGATGTAAGTTTATAGGTTTACAGTAAGCCTACATGAAACTCGTTTGATTTATTTATTTATATCGTTCCCGTTTTATAGAAAACATGGACCACTTATCTTTGAATTCAACTGTGCATAAAAATATGTCTTTTCCCAAAAAGCTTTATAGCGTTTTTATTGCGCTTACTTCTTGGGTTGCCGCTTACTTGTCGCCACGCTCATAAACACCACAGCCGTTACCGGTGGTTAGTTTGACTAATTCAATTCTACTCTCATGCACATATCATTAATTACGTCAACTCAGCCTTCCATCTCGAAAGTAGGACCGTGCCCCCGGACATAACCCCCCTAGGACAGAACCCCCTCTAGTCGTGGTAGGACGGAACCTCCTTAGGATAGACTAAGACAAAACCCCCCCTTTAGGACAAAACCCCTTCCCCTTATAGCCATCGACGTATCGCCAGCGCGATGACGCGCAACATTTCTGCGGCATGCTAGACGGTCTGGCTCTGCTACCGATCAACGACCTGGCTGACGGGATGAAGTACGTGCGACAGCAGCAGCCGCAGGATGTTCCAGAACTGGCGGACCTAGTGAACTATTTCGACGCCACATACGTCAGCGGTGTCCTGCGGCCACATCAACCAAATTTTGTGTGTAGGGTCGTATCCGGAATATCTTTTTTGGTTTTGAGTTTCATTAAAACCGGCTGAAAAATGTGGGAGCTGTGTGGGTCGAAATTTTGGCCTTCCCATTGACTTGGCACATCGCTTATACAACTGCTTGTTGCTACCGCACAAGCCGTGATATGGGTGGTACATATGTATTCCCTTCCTATCGATGCGGTACACTTTGACTTCCTACTCAGGGTCTAGCACGATGTGGAGTTCGATGTGGGACTGGCAAAAGGTATCTCGTCGACGACGGTGGGTGTCGGATCCCTTTTCAATGTCGGCGTTGACCGTTTCCTTTGTGGACGTCGGTATATGGGTGGTGCTAAACTCCAATTCAGTCGCCGAGTTCCTTTTTCTATTCCAATTGGGAAGGTAACTCTCCGTTTGGAATGGTACCGATTCCCGGTTCCCTCTTCTTATGCAGGAGGTACTTCGTCGGAGGAAAAAATTTTTTTTGATGGATTAGTCCCTTTTTGGCACACACGGTCGATGCCCGCAACGTCAACAAATTGCTAGAAGATGCAGCGAAGATGAACATTATCATTAAAGACAAGCCAGCCGTGTGTTAGTGACATCCAGGCAGGGGCACCTGAAACTTCAGCCTGACGGAAAGTGTTTTCTTTGAAGAAAAATTTTCATCCAAAAAAAACATAAAATCTGGAATAAAAAATCGCCATCTTGGGAAAAATTAAACGCCAAATTAAGCTTTTAAGCACGCGCAATCTCTTCTGTCGGAAATTTGCAGGTGCCCGTTGGGAAATTGCATCTTCCTGTCTGTCCTCGGCCCACTTTCTTAACCGACGACACCGGCGCCGCGTGTGTGGTCACGATGCGCGGGATTACGTGACCTCATTATCGAAATAGAATAAGCAACAGAAGATAATTATAACGTAATGTGCTTAACCGCAGCCAGCTTACATTTAGGCTGCAGTTACATACACTACACCAGTGCCGTAGCCAGGATGTGAAAAAAACAATTAGGCAGTATAGGGGGTGTGGGGGACAGAGTCCTCCAGCGGGGTCCAGGGTCGAAGCCCTGGTGAGGGGTCTGGGGGCGAAACCCCCCCAGAAGCTGGAAAGCTTTCGAAATTCACTTAGCTGAAACTGTTGTTTTTGTGATACGATTTTGCAAGCGGTCTGAGAACAAGGGGGCAAGTACCTCCTCGTGCCTCAATGTAGCTACGGCTCTGGACACAAAACATTTGTAGAGACGTTTTGTTGCATATGTAACACGTTTAAAACATTTGCAAGAATGATTCGGCGGCCGTCGATTCCCGTGGATTAGTCTACGTCATTAGACCAGCAAATGCAAATGTTTCAGCAAAAAATGTTTCAGCTAAAAACGTGTCTTAAACATTGTTTGCAAATCTTTTGTAAACGTAGGCTCATAACGAGGAACCACTTTTTATCTCCAAGTCGTGCGCGATCATCAAAAACCGTTTGCTACATGCGTGGTTACATGAAAATATACAAAACATTTAGCAAATGTAGCCTTTGCTTTAGTCTACTGTAGGTAACGAGATGGAAAATTAACGAAACGACAACATGAAAAAATAAAACCGACTAGATCTAAATATGTCATAAACTAAAGCCTAGTTTTCATCCAACGAAACAAATGCAACGCAATGTTTCTGCGTATTTTTTGGACGCAAAAAAGTACGCAAGCAAGCACGCAACAAACGCAGCCGGACGCAAGAAACGCAAAAGCCAAAACGCAAATTAGAACTGTGATTCTTATTTCTGCGTTTCTGCGTTTTTGCAAATTAAAAACAGCGTGTGTTCTTGTGTTGCGTGCTTTGCGTTTGTTGACAACTATGCCCAACGCCGGAATAATTAGAATCACATAATCAATCTAGGTTTTCAAGCAGATAAATACCGATTAATATGAAAGTACCTTGTCGGAGTCGATGGGCGACGCTACAAAGTCGAATCCGCCTTGTATGGAGCAGAACGTCCACTTCTCCGTATCTGCCGCTGCAACACGACATCCGCATCTTCGTCAGGAAAAAAACTATTCTAACTTACGAAATACCACGCTGTGTTTCATAAAAGCACCCTTTTCTTTTTTATAACTTGATCAAATAACGACAAATTTGCACGAATTTTTAATCTCTGTAGCGGCAAAAAAATACTGATACAAAGTTACAAACTACTTAAACGAAATCTGATCGGTCGCCGAATGTTCCTTTCTAGTCTTGAAGCAACGCTGACGTCATAATGTGTCGTGACCACAAGTTTGCTCGTCTTAACCGATGCTGTCAGCTGCTGCGGTGCTGCCCTGCTTCGACGGTGAACTTTATTAAGTTCTCTCATGACAAACTGGTGAAGTTTCACCATTGTACCACCAGTTGAGACAAGCCGATCATTTCTAATTTATTTCACAATTATTTACAATAATATACAGGCTTTATAATTACTATTTTGTGCTACAATTTATGGTGAAATAAAGATTGTCATTGCTCAGCTTCACAGTGCGTGATAAGACACAGATAACACGTATAGCTCGTACACAGAATAAATAGGTCACGTGACGCGGAGAAAAGATGACGCAGGTGGCGATGATATGAAAATGATAGCGCTTACCTGTCCATAGCCAGTCGTCACGTAGTAAAGACTCGTCGTAGCAGAGCCGATCTTCATTGATATCTTGCAAGCTCGCTAATACACATCAGCAGACACCGATTATATTATTTTCTTCGCATAAGTCGTTAACGAACGCGCTGGCGAGCTAAAATTTAATGCAATAATAAACAAACGCCGTTAAAAATTTGTTCGCCGTGATGAAATTACTTATAGCAAAAGCTTGTTTTCCTCTTTCACGCCAATCTCAGTTTAACGAGCCGAGTTAATCTTGCAATTGTATTTACCTTTATAGACTTGAACAACGTTGGCGTTTCGCCGTACGAACCGTAGACATGTAAATCTTGTATACCTGAACAGATCAACAGCCTATACTGTACCTACTCGTAAGTTACAACGCACCAGTTCTGTTCTATTGCAAGAGTCAATTCAATAAGTCAACTTTGCTTAAAAATGTTTTTGCTTTGATTTTCTCCTCGATTAATTTGCTCGCAAAGTTACATATTCGCCAGCGCCGTTTTAAATCCTTTAAATGCTTTCTGGGTCAGCGAAAAAATTGACCAAAAAGCATCCAGAAAATTTAAAATTTTGCCAAAAAAAACAGTTTTTGGGCCGACCGCTAAGCTGTAAGCTTAAAGGTCCGCCCTTTGTCGTGGTTGTCGTTTGTCCGTCTGATATTGTGTAGTTCGTCTGTCTGTCACGGATGTACTGTGGCTAAACAGTGCAAGATAAGGCCTATTGATCCCTAATAGAAAGTGGCATACGTCCTTTCAGATGACAAAAAAATCATCGAGCTTGGATGACCTTCAAAGTCAGTGACAACCAGTACGATCGGCCCCACCCTAGCGACAGCTGGGCTTCTTGTTCATGTTGCAACGCACAACAGCGACATGAAGCTCAGACGCATTGTGTACTGTTAATTGTTTAGTCAGTGTTTAAAACCTAACGATCGCGTTCATCTTAAAAACCTTATGATCACGCGGCCCCGAAGACGTTTCAGCGTGTAAAAAGTAAAAACTCGCCGGGGGACTTTTTCCATGCAAAGATTTCCCACAGGAGCTGCCTTTTTTTACCAGTAAATAGTTGCTTGGACTTTGAGGGAGGGGTGTTTCCATATTGTAACACGGGCTCACTGCCACATGAGAAATGAGCTCCCACGCAACGGCGACGCTTTTTGGGATTCCCTAAGACCGTGGTTACATCGACAAGAAAAATAACAAAAATATTTTGCGCAAATATTATTTTAGACTTAAATACCCATTTTTTAACCTGCTAGAAATGTTCCAAAAATTTGTGCACTAAACGTTTTGGCGTAAAACATAACACGCAAAGATCTTAGACGTGGTCATCTTCAAGAAGAAACAAAAAAACTATTTGCAAAATATTTCTGAATATGATTAAACGTGCCATTGTTTATGAAAATGTTAAAGATTTGCAGTTGTTCAGTTAAGCAAACATGCCAATCTTAGCGGTACTAGGTCGAACAACTTGGTAAAAAACATTGGCGAAAACAATTCATAAGTAGCGATCGGACGACATGCGCAAACAATCAGCAAAGGTCAAAATGCCAATTTAAAAGATCGCTGTGGTGGCGACGGCTCTCGCGTATGATATCACAATATATAAGCTATACGCTTGATTTCCCGATTGCACCGTTTTGCTCTTCGACACCAGCTTATGGTGACAAGGTCAGACCACCACAGGCGTCGATTTTTAGTAATCAATTTAAGGGACTTTGCTTTTTGCTCCCACTTTTTCGTCCAGTGTCTCTTTTTTTCTCTTTCCATTTCACTTTTCTCCCCATTTTTTTCTTTCTTTGTCCTTTATATTTATTTTCGTTTCCTAAACTTAACCAGAAATCGAGGAAGCGCGGTAAGCTTACTTGTGTTAAATTCTTTAAAACAAAGGTTATAAAATGCAAAAAATTGGCCAATTTTTTTACTGTAAAAATCGCCAAGAATCAAAGGCTTGGAAGACGTTTTGGTGGAGCGGTCGATCGTCTACTGGCACGAAGTGGGCGAGTGACTCAAACGCTAACGCGACTTTCGTCTGTTCGCTATTTCATCTCAAGACCAGGAACGTAATAAAACGCTGATGCTGTTGACAGTTATAGCGTACGTGTACGTTGTATTTCTCTTGATGCGAGGCTGACTCCTTGGTTCGATTTGTTGACTGCGGACGGATGGAAAGTTACAACATTTGATACGAATTTAGCCGGTCATCTAGCTGATGCGCGTGAGACATCAGCATTGCTATTATAATTTAAATTTAGCTATCAAAAAGATTTTAAAAGATCAGCCGCGCAATACCCAGAATTCGACTAATTTTCAAAAATTTCAAAAATTTCAAAAATGACGAATTTTCAAAAAATGTGACTTATAAGGGCATTTTTGGGTAGAGGCTGGGAACGTAACTTTTTAACACAATTCGAACATGCTGAATCCAATTATCCTGGTTCCCAAGCCAAATTTTGAGTTTTTGACCATCTAATTTGCATAAACATGATGGCGGCCAATTTTTCATTTTTGCGCACCGTTTTCGTAAAAACATCTAGGGCCTATAATTCATGATTCATCAGTCATAGATACTTAAAATTTAGTACGTATATTTCAAACACCACAAGAAACTCGACATACCACAAAAAGGTCAAAGGTCAAGGTCGCCTTTCGTTCTGGAGCTCAGATACGAAGTGCACTGCGGCTGACCATAAATTACGACCGCGACAGATTCACGCATGCGCAGTCATGATCTTTTCCAGCCGATTAAAGATGAAATTTGCGTGACATGTCATGTCAAAACAGGAATATTTTTGCCATTTTTTGTGATAATCGGCCAAGGGGTTTCAGAGCTAATCGTATTATTGCAGCTATTGGACCGTTGCGTAAAATGGCCGACCACAAACGTCTAAAAAGTTAAGTCAAACTAAAGTCTGAGCCCATTTCGTAGACTTTAGTTAACTGAGTTCTAGCCAACTTTTGGCAAAAATTCTACAGATTTTGTTGCCATGGCAACGAGAGTCAACCATGGTAAACTTACTAAAATTATTTATTTGCACCACCTCCAAAACCCCTTGTTTTGCAAGAATCTCGGAGATATCTCGTAAATATGTCGAGTTATAGCCCATTTTGTTTCAAATTTCATTCCCATTGCAACGAGGGTCAGTTGGGGTAAAATTCGATTGGCAGCATTCAATGGCCCATCTCCGAAAACCCCTCTATAGACGCAAAAATCTCGCAGATATCTCTTATACAGACCGAGTTATAGCCAATTTTGTCCCAAATTTTGTTGCTATGGCAACTAGGGGGAGTTCGGAGTAAAATTGAATGACACCATTAGATTGGCCATTTCCGAAAACCATACCCTAGAACCAAAAACTACGACTCTATCTTATACACAGCCAAAGTTATGACCGTTTAAAAATTGTTTAATTTCCCCATAGGCGCCATTGTAATTTTTTTTGATTTTTGCAAATAAATATGTTAAATATTATATTTCAATTTTCTAACCCCAAAAGGCACTTCCTTGTGCAGAACCGCGTCGTTTGACGTATTAAGCGTAAAAATCCCTTAAGAGGTCTGACCTGTGGGTGCGTTGAAAAAAGGCATATATAAGTAAAAATTTTTGCGTATATTTCACCCATTTGCCGAGAATCCCTCCTTAAAAAAATTTGCATAAAATTTTATATGACGGGTCCCCTCGCCGACACAATCAACCGCGCCAAATTTTATCTCAATCCGATCAGGGGTTTTGATTCTGTGGGGTCGACTTTTTGGCTTCCCCATAAGAAAGAGAAGTCGCCGTTAACACATGGCTTGAACTACCGTTCAGCCTGTGATGCATAGCTTATTGGTACTAGGAATAAGCAACGCGCAGAGGCAACTCCTGATGGAGAAAAAAACTTGACGATCGAGGCGCTCAATCAGCCGACAGAGCTGAGGGGTTTATTCATCAAAACATTTAATTTCCTTTGCACAAACCACTGCACGTACGTGTGTATAATATCTCTGTTCTAATATGTGTCAAGTTTCTCAAAACTAGTACGTTTTGGCAACTTCTGTCAAAAAATGATGTTTTCAAAACAATACTCAGTTAAAACGATCACGAAATGACGTCAACTTTGTTCCCGTTATTACGCAACTGCTGGCGCATGCGTGGAGACGTGTATCTTCATATCCTCTTTCGAATCTGCAAATGACGGCACGCTAAGATCGTGTGACATTTAAACTGCTCGATATACCGACCACAGATCTACGACGTTATATAGTTATGTATCTGCACTTGTCATCGTGACGCCGACGTCACGAAACGCCGAGAGATAAAGGACGTGTTTATAAAGCGCTATAGATGCGACATGATGCTGCTGCATGGCGAGTGGCGAACTGATATAAATCGCCTCCGGAGTGCAGTAAAAATGTCCCGCCGTTGCTCTGTAACTTAGGCCCATGAACACCGAAGCGTTTCATTTCGTCTCAAAGCCGTCGTTCGGCATCGCAGTCCGCCTCTTCGACGCACAAGAACAGCACTCTCGCACACTACGACACGTGAATGAATACAACGTACTGTGTACTTTATCAAATCAAATCAAGTTACGTGAAAAAATGGATTGATTGCTTCGGTTCTGCATTATGTGTGTTTTGCAACCGTTATATGATGTTTTGGGTTTGCAAATTAGGTAAACCTGTGCGCCATTTTAGTCTAAACGTTAAGACGTGTGGACTACGCACTTAAGCAGCATATCAGTTCCCAACTTTCCAGTTAACCATATTGCCCATAAAATACAAAAAAATGAAAATAAGTGAACTTTTGACGAAAACGCGGTCGACTAAATGTTTGGCACATAATATCTAATTAACGATACAAAATTTCGAAACACGGTTATAATTGTTTTTTTCGTATCGAAAAAAACAAACGCGCGTCATTTTGACTTGCAACGCTATCTTCCGTTGAAGATATGTATCAAGTATGATGCCGCAAGTTTCGTGTAATCCAAGAGGATAATCCCATGAATGTATTCAGATAATCTATACTGAGATAACTGGATATACGAAATGACAGTCGCCGAATATAGCCGCAAGTCTCAGTGGACATCTGTTGCTTCATGCGGTGCGACTGATGCAGCTGCTTTCCTGTTTGACAGCAGGTTGCATCGGGATTTTTTTTTGTCTCCGGGACGAAGTCACATTAAGATAAAGTCACGTTATTGTTTCGAATACGAATTTTTCAAACAAAAAATGCAACAGCTCTAGATTTTGCGTACCTGACAGCGAATAAAATGTAGGCCAAGTTGAAAATTGAAACTCAGTCACAAATTTGCAGGTCTCTGTCGCAATTAAACTACATGAGAAATTTGCAGACGTGTCTATCAAAAAAACTGCAGCTATTTTTTACCCCATGATGCCTCTCCTGTAGAGTTTGAGATGACTAACTTCTGTTTTCGTGTTGCGATCAATTATTACGCTTAGAATCTTTGTCGCGTAGGCCTATAACGTTAATTAAAATAATTACTGACCAGTTGTGTGACGATACACTGTAGTTGTTGTTTTTCTATAAACTAAAACAAAACAGAAAGTATTAGACCAATGTTATTCAACTGAAACGAATCGTTCAAGGTGGGACAGCGAAACAATCGAGGTTCGAACGAGCCAGAGGCGAAAAACGAGGAGGCGAAAGAGAAAGGAAGCGAAAAAGCCATTATTCGAAAAAATAGAGTAAGGCATTTCACATTCCAAAAATTCAGTTGGTTATCTGATAAATTCTTATAAATTGCATTATATTTTGTATAAGCCTCTTCTGGTATTTTTATAAATTAATTGGTTTGAAATTAATTTACAGTTAGTTATCTATATTTCATGGCTAGGCTACACTGCTTCTATTTTAGAAGGGACGATGCATGCTTAACCGCCGTATCCAGTTTCCAAACAGAAATCGTTTTGGTATATTTTTCTAGTGATAAATCTGTCCCAGTCTTTTATTTATTTATTTATTTATTTATTTATAAACACACAGATATGCAGACAATCAGGCATAACGACAGAGAGAAACATAGGAACACAATTACTCCAATGTAAGCCTAGAGCACCGAAAGAACTGGAGCCACTGGACTATATGGACGTGATGTGGACAGGTTTTAACAGTGATGGCGCGGTAAAACAGAGGCGTGGATCGATATCTGAATTGCAACGTGCATTACTGCGACGCAATCGTCTATAGTCTAAACCCGGCGTTGATATTATTAGTATCAATGCTGTTTGTTGTGTAGGCCTATCGTGTATTAGTTGTTCTCACCCGTCGGCGTGTCGGACCAGCACTCGGTACTTCCCCGAGGGTTCTTCGGCCAGACAGCTAACGTTCGATGTCGTTTCTCGTCGGTAGCAGGCCATCCTGGAGCCGCCGGCCACCGGCCTCTGCTGGCCTGTGGCCGCTGACGCACAGGGCGTCTGAACACGCTGCTCCGTCCATATCTCGGTCGGTCGAGCGGTTATCTCTCGCCGTGAGTAGCACATCGACGACCCCGCGTTCACACTGCCGCCGCTGCCTGGAGACGTCTTGTAGACCGTGCGTTGGAACCAGCGTCTTTCGTCCTCCAATGTGTCCACCTCAGACATTGAGGAAGAGGAGGAGGCGAACCAACCTCCAGACGCCGCCCCGCTCTCCTGCTGCCTCGGATGCAGCGGTTGTTGCCATAGGAACGCGGGGAAGCGGCAGTAACCGTGGCAGTCGCCGACGTCTGAAATTGAACACGCGCCGGAGACGGTTTTACGAGGCAATTGCAGCACACATAGAGACCGATTTATACGTACTGCAACGCGTGATATGCTAATTTCTTGGAAATATATACAATAACAATGAAAAATAACCATAAAACTTAATTTTTATGACCGCAGTCGGTATTGCATGCGGACTATTATTACTTTTCGTTAGGTCGGTATCTACCAGGTATAATAAATTTGTATCATTTTTTTGTTTCTCATCACAGCAAATCGATCGCGCTGTCGCGAAAGATGTGCAACAAATGCAGTCGTTTAAAGCATAGATGTTAAGAAAATTGATTTGCACATAAAAACATTAAAAACATTATAAAACATGCATAAAAATATTAAAACTGCAGATGTTACCAATCGCTACTTTTTCGCCATTATACACGCAAATAACATCTAACTCAGATAATTAAAAACAATAACCTACCATTTGCATGGACTAAAAACCGAAATGTACTGAATGTACAGATCAAAAACAGCTGAACGCAATTTGCCCATGAAAAATAAATCATATTTGTAATTTTGTACGTTTAGGTTTTAACAAGAACAAAAAAATACGAGATTAAAAAGCACAAAAAATTAATAACATGAAAAATACAAAAAACATTACAAAAAAATTTTTTAACATGAAAACATGTTTTTCAAACTTTTATAAAAAAAACATACAAAATGTTTTTTTACATCTATGGTTCAAAGTGGCATCAAAACGATATAGATTTTTTGTTAATGAAATTGTCATTAACAACCTGTCGCTCTTGTTAATCAGCGTAACGCAAATCAGTAACTAGTTTCACTTCGTCTGTCAGGAACGTTTAACTGTAATTAACTGAGATATGAGATTGCCAGCAATTGAGTCATACGCCAAAACTAAAAGCATAGCCTAAGTCAGCCACAGGCAACGCGTCTTCTCTGTATACTCGCCATGTCAATTCAATTTGCATTAAATCGTGTTAAATACTGCCGTAAGGACAAAAATGTGTCGAATACAAAAAGAAAATTGTAATTTGAAAAAAAACTTAAATACTCTGAACTGTACTCACACATGACCACAGCTATTACCATCATCACTAAACTCACCGATTGATGTCATTTTGACTGCATTCGTCCGCACTGTGTCTAAAAAGAAAACAATTAGCGCATGATTTTACTGCAAAAACTGCCGAATCCCCATCGAAGTTGCCATAAGCGGCTGCGTTTGCTTTCAGTATCGACTTGACTTTAATAAAACATCCGGTAGCTTGGCTGTTCAAAAAATCATGCCAGACATCATAACTGGACAATTTGCCACTAACTTTGAAGCATATAGCTTTGCTACTAATACAACTCTAAACTGGTCGACTGATTGACTGACCGTAAACGAAGTTAGTCAGCAACAAAAGCAGCAGGCGACGACTTAATGAATTGAACATCACACTGCGTCTAGAATTATCGGCACAGCTCTTTCGTCGACATTGGATAATAATGCAACCGGTATCAACGAACGCCTACAACCAGTAAAAACAATGCACCACTACACCACTACATCAACGATAATAGTAAAATTGAGTACTTATAACCACCATAAAAAAGCAACCATGCACAGCCTTTCTATGCCCAAAAAATCTTAAGAAAGGTCTTAGATTTTGTTGCAGCTGAAAAAAAAACTTTCATTTGCCTAAACAAGAATACAATAGGCTAATTGCAATTATTGCCATTAGCCCAGCGGCAGGCTGCCAGAAAAGGAGTTAGTCCATCAACACTGGTCATCTACTGCAATCAAATTGGTAAACAAATATCGCAAACCATGCATAGAAAATAAACAAATACGTGCTAACAAACATACTACGGCATTCGTTAGTACACTGTGTCTCGAAAAAACCCGGACCCCTATTACGTTTTGAAATAACTCCAACAAACTGTGCCTAATAATAATAATGATTAGCTGATAAAATCGTCAAAAGGTACTCACTATCGTAGTGTGTTACGGGCTTACGATATTTCATAAAACGGGGAAAGATGTGGACGAACTGAAGCAGCGCTTGGTGGAAGTCTGGTCTGGCCTACGGCAGACCGTTGTCGATGACGCAATCGACGAATGGAGAAGACGTCTCCGGGCCTGTGTTCGAGTAAAGGGACAGCATTTTGAACATCTACTGTAACTTCCGACTATGATGTTGCTAATCAACAGTTCGTTCAACTTCAAACGTTGGCGTTATAACATTTAATGATTTCTAAACTGACGTTGTTGGTTCGTTGGAGTACTGCAGTGCAGTGCAGTTGCCTCTACTGTTGGTGCCACAGGAAAACCTCAGCTGGTACTCTGTTCTTAAAATTTCTCGCAAAGTAACACATGCTATTAAGTGCTGATTCTCTAACGATTATTTTTGTCAAAACATATTGCTAATGAACCAGGACTGTTGGAGTTATTGCAAAAGGTAGCAGGGTCCGGTTTTTTTAGACACAGTGTATATTGTTCACCCTTTAAAATGCTTATCAAAATATGTGGCGTAATTTTTGGTAAATTTAGCAGAAAAACTGACAAATAAACAGAGAAAGTTATTTTTTGATAAATACAGACCTGGAATATCGTAAATAGCGTAGACGCTCAGTCTGTAGCTGCTAAACGTCTCTCTATCCAGTATCGACTTTGTAACTATCTGTCCCGTTTTCACGTCGATATCGAACGTTTCCTGTCCGCCATCTTGACTCAGCTGGTACCTTGTTACCGGCACGTTAGCTGCGTCATCGTAAGTCAAGCGGACGCTGCCCACGATGCTGTAAGCCGGACGATTTTCTTCAATCTCAAGAAAGTGAACGGCGCAATTTACGTTAGGTAACAGTTCTGACGTCACCAGAACAAGTGCGTTCGACTTCCTTGGCAACGCGCCGGCGTCCGTAGCAACGACCGTCAGCGTCCGGTTGCCAGAGACGCCGCCCGAACCATCCACGACGTATATCACTCCGCTGTACGGGTCTATGCGAAAGTCGTCCGTCGCGTCGTCATTCGCCGACAGGAAGTAGACCAGTCTTCCGTTGTTGCCCTCGTCCGCGTCGCTAGCCGAAACCAAACATGGCGGGCTAAAACCGGAAGTGGCTGAGGTCACGTGACAGGTGTAGGAACTCTGAGAAAAGATGGGTGATTTATCGTTCGAGTCGACTACGACGATTAAGACGCTAAGGCTCTTTTTCTGTCGGGAGTTCTCAGTCGTTGCGGTAACGGAAAACCGATGAAACGACTTGGTTTCGCGGTCCAGCTCCCGGCGTAGCCGAACCACTCCGGTCCAACGATCTATCGAGAAATAACCTAAACCGTCATCCCTGACCGTGTCGGAGTAATTCAGCCCATAGCTGATTGTTGTAGGGTTTGCTTTGGTAGGAACTGTAGCTTTGGCTATGTAGAGAACGGTCGATACGGGGATGTCCTCGGGAAACTCCAGTCGAATGACGTCACAGGGAAAAACCGGAGTGACGTCGTCATCATCGTCAATAACTTCAACATATACCTGCGACACAAAATACATTTCACTTTTTCGTCAATTTCTAGTCCTAAAGACTACAACAGTTAAGCCCGAATTCCATTACGCCGACTTTCACCAAAACTTCACCGTGGGGAAAGTCGCGTACGCAAATCATGAAAGTCGCAGTAGCGCGAGCCTATAACGGGGGTCTGGCGGCAGAGCCCCCATGCCCAGGGGCAGAGCACATGGTCAGGGGGGACAGGGGGCGAAGCCCCTCTAAAGCTGAAACACTTTTGGTTTCTGGACGTTTAATCGAAACCACAAATTTGCCCGCTTTTATACAATTTGGAAAAGCAAAGAAATCGTCTCAGTGCCAACGAGATATGCGGTCGTCCTTCTAACTATACGTACTTTTTCAATGCTCTGTGCAAGTGCAACCCTTTGCTCGTTGATTTTCAAAGTGAAAACTGACACATCACCTACTCCTGTCTTGGGGGATGTTCACACCAACGATGGCCAATTAAGGCTTTTCTGTATTTTTTTTTGTTTTAAGGCGCATTTAAAAAGACAAAAATGAAATGATATGAACTAAAATCTATTGGTAGCTTATTTTTCGTTTCAGTTTGGTTCAGTTTATTTCTATTGCTTTGAACGCGTCTTGAGTTACTAACCCGTACCACACACGTTGTAGTACAAGCAGTTTGTGCCTTAAAAACTACAGCTATTTTGAGGAAAATTGTTATGTCGGTCCAAAGCGTATAGTACGAACTACAGTTTATAATATAAACGAAACAGGGTAGTACCTGAGTGCGAATAACAGTGGACCGGCTGTTGTTAGTTGGCGACATTGAGCAGTTTGCAATGACATCGAAGACGAAGAATGACAGCGTCGAGTTACGGCCAATGAAGCGAGTGTTTAGTACGAGCGCCAGCGCATTTTCACGTTCTATGCTGAACAAGCCGTGATGCTGCCCGTCATACTCGATGACCTTGAACTCTCGACAATGACCTTGAACGCAAACATACACATCTCGCGTTCTGTGTATGCATGCAGAGTCGTGCGAAAACTGAAAAATAATATACCGCCAACTTTTTGTCATAAGTGGATAACTGCAGCATCAAATACTCGACGGAGTTGTAAAAATCTACCAACTTTCCACTGGTAAAAGCAGCAACAAGAAACCAAACGCATTCTTTTTCTGTGTTCTGTCTGCGTGTTTACCGTAGGCCTATATGGACCCAAACAAACTCATTCAAATTATCGAATTATTGATTGCTTAAGTAAATAAATAAATGTGTTTTGATTAAAATGTACATGCAAAAACAATTAAAATCAAGTTTTTTTTACCTGTAATCAGGTGCAAATGACCGATCACGTGCCGAGGCGTTGCGCTACGGCTAACATTGAACGCATACAGCGTAGAGGTAAAGCTAGGCCGAGCTGATGAGACTGCGGGACTGAGCACGTTGACTATAAGCTGAGCCGACGACTGATGATGATGATGACGATGATGATGGCTGGTGGATGATGATACAGGATCACAAGAGTCAGTAGCGTTTATGATAACGTGATAAGACCTCGCTGTGTTGATCGTTGCTAAGCGATCAAACGCCGATACCACACCTTCCGCCACAAACGCATTACTAAATATAGAAAATAATGCAAACCCAGTGCTAACATATTATGCGGTCGTCTGTACACAGCAGCGCAACTCTAACCATAACCGCGTGATCTTTAGCACTTTGAGTTAAAAATTGGCACACAGGTTACTTCAGCACTGAGAAACGTCCACACCACCAATGTTGGCCAATATGCCTTTTCTTTTCGAGTTAGGAGACCGCACAGGACAGCAACAGAGGTCGGACAGACAGGCGGGACGAACGAGCAAGTCCCGTAATGCGGCCTATTATAGGACGGTCGCACAATAATCATCTTCATTCATCATAAACGACAGCAAAGAAGTAGATTAAGCAATATAAATTAAAAGTCAGCTAAATATGAACATATTTATGGCGCAAGTGCCATAGTGCTACAGTTAGATCTTACACGTACACAAGCAGACAGAACGAATAGCTGAAAGAAACTACAACCGGGAAGTACAAAGCTTCGAGCTTCCATCACACAGTTCAAAAATTAATTTTTCGTATCGATTGCGCAGCAAATTACTTGTTTATCTAAAACTGACAGCTAACAAGATAAAACTCCGCTATAGTTAAACATTATTTCTTACTGTGAAAATAAAAAATTAAAAACAAATTTCTGATGTAATTCGTACCGGAATACAGGTCGGCGCTGAAAATTCTCTGTTCGTTACCGTCGACGATAGTGTACAGAACACGCCCACACGTCCCAGAATCCTTGTCAGTTGCCTTGACAACGGCTAGTGCGTCGGTTGCCATGCCGACAGACCACGTGACGTTGTAGGTGTGATAAATAAACACAGGTGCGTGGTTGTTGACGTCATGTACCCGGATTGACACCAGCGCCCTGGCTAAACGCACGACATCTGGCGAGTGTAGCAGCAAACACAAAATTATAGCTCAATTCAACAGAACATAGTAAACACAAAAAATAAAACAAAAGTCACTTATTTCGCGATCAGCTACTTTTTCCTCCTATCTCTTACCACAATGTCCGGAGTTTTATAACCGACCATGATCTTATTCCAGTCAAGCGTGATGATTAAAACGCGTCCAGTGTCTGTTTATCACACGCAGAACACACAGTCGATCAATGACAAAAATAAGCACGTTTTAACACGGTCTATACCTACACTCGCATACACCCAAACTCCACTTGCTTCGAATTGATGTGAATATGCTGTACAGCTTGTTATACTCCAACGAAATCTGACCAGTTGCTTCTTGTGTCATGGCCATCCCCTTCAAAATATTTAATCAAAATCGATATATAGCTTTTTTCGGATATCTAGCTGACCAAAAGACAGAAAAACAAATATGACACATAACTTCCGTCTTCTTCGGCTGATGTAAATGTGAGTGTTGTTGGTGCCAAACAAACAGGTGTGCTATTATTACTGTTAATTTACCTTGAGAACGAATGTAGAGTAAACACAGCATGCGTAGGCTATAATACAAAGTAGATGAAATGTTGTAATAGCATAATCAAGTCTGAATTTTACCGGTATCAGAAGAATTGTTGTTGTCGCTCACGACGTAGAAGTGATATTGACTTTTTGACTCGAAGTCGAGTGGCGCTGCGACGCAGATTTGACCGGAAGTAGTTACCGTGAAATCACTGACGTCAACACTGACGTCATCAGCATCGTTAGTGGCGGGAACCAGCCGAAACTGAGGATATGTCGACGAACATCTCGGACCGACCAGACCGACCTGAAACCGTACACATTTTGGTCGTAAATAATACAGCATTCAAAAACAGAAAATATATGTCGTATGTCAACCCAGTGCTGGATTATTATGCGGCCGTCTGCATAAATTTGCGCACTTTAACTTTGCATACCATAACCCTGACCTTTGAGCTAAAAGCTAAAAGTATCTTCTGCTTGTGGAACGTTCACATCAATTTTTGTTTTATATATATATTTTATTTTTCAGTGAAAGCTCGTACAAACATATCGAAAGACAGACGGACGGAGCCGACGGACAGGCAAGATCAGTAATGGGGCCCACTAAGGCGGCCGCGTAATAAATCGGTGCTCGTCGTCGCTACGGCTATCGCGCCACGTCGTCCAGTTTCAGTGGCCCATTAAACCACCTGCCGAACTGCTGCTGCAACTCCATCCATTCCGTTCATTAGCGGCCAATTCGCTCGAGGCAACAGACAGGAGTTAATGAGTAAATCTATTCACGGAGTGGTGAATATAGCGGGACACTGCTCGCGTGATGTGCGTTGAACTCGCCCTACGTATGTCAGCTGTCGCCACCGGCCATTCCAACACGTTATACAAATATATTAACCCGTTGGAACTAGAAGCGATCAAAAATCTCAAACCTCCACCGAAAAATAGTGCTGCTACACGGCGAACACGACCGAGTCTCAGTTATACGCTCTATCTATCTCATAATGTTAAAAAAATTTGGATCCTCTACAACATGTATAACTTATAAAGCAAGTAAGCAAAAGAATAAGCAAAACGTCAGTTTACAGGGTGGCGCATAAAAAGTTAAACATGCACGTTTAGAGATCGAGCAGTAGGTCAGTTTCGGAAAGGGTTAGCCTCCATTTTTGCAAATAAAGGGTGGCCATTTTAAACATTGTGTTCTGCACAAGAATATTGAGCATATAGCGCTGCCGTCCACTAGGTAAAGTTGGACCTTTTTCGTTTAATTGCGCCTGTTTAAGTACACTTACTTATTTACCTACAATATATACTGAAGGGTTAAACGTTAAGTACAAAGACGGTTAAATTCGACGCCTGAAGGCATCAGCAGGACAGAAGGAAAGCCAGGCAACGAAAGGTCCATGGAGGTGGTCAAGCGGTAAAAGGAAAGGGCAGCGGTCGCCGGTTGGGTGGACATCATCGTGCATAGAGCCAGCCATGCAGTCTGACAGCAGAAATATAATAGAATATTGGCACCCACCAGTTATTACGAGTGTCAGAGAAGACAGAAAGGCGGAGACAAGTTGATTAATATCTCTCGTCGAGCGCATCAGGCTACTCACACGGCCCGTTCGTGACTTGACCCAGTCATCCGCATGACCTGACCTTATATCACTCAGTGGTCATTACCATCAGACACTGCCGGAGGTTACTGCAAAACGGCAAAATGTCACTAATAGCCGGAAGACACATTCCCATCCGCGGTTTAAGCATCAACAAAACGCATACAATGCAAGGCCCATCCCATGCGTATACGGTACTTTTTGACGCAATTGATGTAGATGACGCCGCTACGCAAAAAAGTACGCAAGCAGGATACGTAACGAACGCGAGGAACGCAAGCGACGTAACAGACAAAACGCAATAGCAGAAGCATCATCATCATCATCATCATCATCATCATGTTCGTTTATAAACAAAAAATTGTCAAAACGCTGTGTCATTACACTCCGTTGTGTTGCATGCGTAGCGTTGCGTTGAGTTGAAACCTCATGTCTTAGAATGAATCATACGACAAAGTCTGTGAATCGGGCCACAAGCTTTGGCTTGCAGAGGGTCTCGTATAACATGATCTGAGGAAATCTGTTGCTGAACCCAATCTCAACCCTGACCCCTGCCATCCATGGCCACCTGTCAAGTGTCAAGGTTAACGAGATAATGATTGACAGTTGACGCCAAGTCTCCGCCCACCGTTTATATAGTTACGACAACAGCTGAAAATGTCAGCAACGACATTGTCGCTAGCATTCTGTCGATAGAGTAGCGCAGAACCAGTCATGTTGTGCTAATTTGCGATTCGATCATCCGAAAGATCAAAAAGCAGCAATGGGATTAAAGTTCGGTTAAAAGTTTTAATTTACTGTTGTGCAGCTCTAGGCGGACAACCGCACAACATGTCGGCACTATATATAGGCTGACATATTTTTCTCTAGGTTCGTTCTTTGTTTTCTTCGATCCCGTCTACCGCCAAACAACTGTCGCCAAGCAAATAAGTTGCCAGAAGCTAAGTACAAATTGCTCATCGATTTTTTCAATAAACTACTTACTTACGAGCTGCTAAAGAGCATCTAATATAGGTAGATGTGTGGAATGCACTGAAAAAACACATCGCCAAAGCCGATGCGATTAAGTGTTGAAAACGAAGAATGAAACAGTGCAGAAAACAGCAGAAAACATTGACTAAAGCTATTAATAACGACGTGCACGTCACCAGATATCAAGAACCTTTGCATTGCCGCGACATTTCCAGTAATTGACATCAAGCTAGTGACAAGAAATGCTTAGCCTCGGCGTCGCAGAGGGCTTTTTCGGGCCAACAGAAAGCACGGCGGCGCCGATCAACATTCGAACCTCGTTAACGAAGAAGCTGGAATAAAATAAATCGACTGTTGACTGGCAACGTCACCGATAGCCACAGGTGAAAGCAGTTAGCATAGGCCTACGCACTGCTGCACACCGCACGATCACTGACTCCGGTGTAGCGACTGAGACTGCACGACATAACGTGTGACGCATGCATCTACATACCTCTACTTGGGTTTCACATGCATGCAATTGCGATGAATAAAGACCTACCTACTTATGATATATGAATGTCAGAAGCTATCCGCGAACGACTTTCAAAGACGCTTTGGCCAGCAAAGTGTTGCGTGGTAAGATATGCTTTGAAAGTCTGCCATGGCCAATGCGGAAACAAGAAGGGTAGGTCGTAGGTCTGAAACATTTGCTGCACTTCGGCGGCTGTCTGAGCAGATTATTTAATAACCCAACGACGTATGACGTGATCTCTGAACTGCGAAATATCCAGAAATTATTGGCTATAGCACGTCAATACAGTAGCCCTAGAAGCCATGCCGCGCTCTCCAGCAGGCGGATGCTGAGTTGAACTTTAGTTTCAATCGTCAGCAGCATCCGTGGGGCTGCTCCTGCTGCTTACTTCAAAGGCACCGCCGTCCGGTGCGCCAGCAGCCATGCACGTTACTTACCTAATGATTTATTACGGTCATTCATGACGCCATACCAAAGCCACCGTGTGCACAGTGAGTCAGCGAATCACGCCGTATCTTCGCTCACCGGCCAAACGGACAAAGTTTTAATTCCAAATCAATGACAACTCAGAACTATACTGTATGTGCTGTCAACCTGTGAACGAACTTTCGTCTGACGTCACCCCTGCACCGTCACTGTCGGTCTTCAGGCAGCGGCCAAGACATTCCTTTGCGTTGCTAGCACTGGAACCTAGGGCCTATTTTCTTGATCTTTAGTGACAGTTCCGACCTGGTCCTAGAAATTATAACTATGATAATGATGAATAAAACTGGCGCGTTTTGACTAATTTACCACTATGCACTTAGATCCAATAAAACTATGTTTACTATTTTGTTACCTTTTGGCGTTCGACGCCATAGGGTCGAATATCTTGCATCTGAGATTTATTTTTGACCTTGTTTTACTTACCAAAGTACTTACTCTTATAGCACTTCTGTACGCAGATGGATGAAAGATAATGATAGGAAACTAGGAAACAAGGAACGTTTCCAAGACCGTGACGAGGAAGCTGAAACGCATGCGTGTTAATCCATCCATCACTGCTTGGTGCTACTGATGCTGCTGTTGAGACGTGCATTTACACCCACTGACAGTTACAGTGTACGCCTTCTGTCTGCGCGCCCGATGAATTCTATAAACTTCCTGGCACGCTGAGTGACTGAGTATTTTACATCTCGCTCGACACATTATACACAGTGTACGTAGGTCACTTCGAGGATGAGTTTTTCCACGAAATAATCACTTACGACTACACAAATCTTTTGCAACGATGCGACGAATATAAGCTATAATAGGTTGGCCTATGGCGTCGATTACACATTAGGCTTAACCTTTCAGTTAAACAGAACTGAATTAGCCTACTGTAAGCATCTGCCACGGCGCAACTGTTTTTTTCTTGTTGAGTCTTGAAGCGTGTACAGAGCGACGTAAATGAACTGAACTGAACTGATACGATATAGGTCTAGTTTATGACGAACTGATCATTGAACAAGCAGAAAGAGCTTACTGACCATTGGCTGACGCGTACGTGAGCATAGTCACGTAGGCTATCGACGGCGTCAGACGGTGCCTACTGTAATGCATTATTGCTTGCCCATTTGTCAGTTCGTCAAAAACTAAACCATGTCAGTTCAGTTCAGTTACGTCGCTCTGTACGCGCCTTTATTTTATTAGCATATGGTATGGCATTGATTACACATTAAGACAAAAAATATGCACACGAATAACGATGCGCGAATCAACCGATAAATGACAAACATAAAACCTGCCTTGTAGCCTCATGACAAGTTCTTTAAAGTCGGATTGATCACTTCGGGTGATATACATAGTTGAGTCACTTTAGGCGCTAAATTTTTTATGTCAAAACGATTTACGTAAAAACTAAACAAGACTGGAACGTGTTCGTTCGGTCAAAAACTACGGCCGATCGCCGGCGGAAGGGTCAGGGGTCAAATGAAGGCTGTAAATTCAGCGAGTCCAGTTTCCTGCAGCAAGCATCAAAGACGCGATCCGTTTACACGCAGACAGACGGACGCTATACACGACAGCTGAGAGTCATTAGACAATCGATCAGCGACCGGATAACGATTAACAACCATGCAGCTTCCTCATTCAACGAGATACAGCAGCTGACATGCTACTTACGAAATTACGAATGCAGCAGACAGTCTACAGCGCCGGCGAATCACGGTAGCAATGATAAAAACCACTCTGCGTAGAGGCCTTCGGTCACAAAGCACATCCACATTTCACGTGAAATAAAGTATACATTGGGCTACACACTGGAATTTTAAATTATTATTTTAAATAGGACACGCAGTGGTTAATGCGCCGAAACGCGACGAAACAAGAAAAAAGAATAGATTAGATATTGAAATACAGCAGTTGCAATTTTGCATAACGTTAACAGAATGTCTTCAGCCTAATGAAAATGCTTTGAATTCAAGTTTGCAACTTTGCACGCATGGAGAAAAAGTAATGAAATTGCTGAGTAAAAATGTCAACGCATAAACGTATATATGATGGAGTAGGCCTATGATTTTCGAGACTAAGATGTGTCCTAGTCGAGTGCCAGTTTAACATAACGCTACATAATATAGGCCCCTATACTCATTCACTATAAACATTGACTGTATATACAAACAATATTATTTAAGTCTGCTGCAAATGCGGCCTAAAGACATACTGTATCTGCATTGAATCACGCTAAAGTTCAGAATAACAGCAGATATACGTATTACGTATACGTGAGTGACGGTCAACAAATATACAAGCGTTCAACTTCAATTAATGTTACAGAGTGATGTGCATAGTGCAGCGCATGCGCGTGTACCGAACATCAGATCTGGTCAGCTAAGCACTCAAGAGTCAAGACCCGTAGGCCTTACATGATATTTTACAATATCACTTTCTAATTGCTTCTTAGATATTAAACTTAAGTAAACAGGCTAACTGTGCGACCTATACTGTCCAAGAGGCAATTTATGACTCTGAATTGTCTGGACGTTACAGTGCATAAGTTTACTGGATTACTATGCAGACACAGACAGACAGTCAGTCAGCAGTAGACTGAACCGTGAGTCAGGTGGATGTTCAACAGAGCAAATAACAACGACACGAAATCGCCGCGGGCGATGTAGTCTAATGTCTTACAGAACGCTGCCGGGCTGCGGCAACAACAAGCACGCATCACTGAGTGCTGCAGCTGCTGCGGCGCTTGCTGCGGGCATGCACTTGTGATGTCAAACAGAACCAATCGAACCAGGCCCATACATGTATACGCGCCAATCGACTCTGTATAGGCCTAGTAACTGATCGCATTGCAGCAGGCGTTGGTGCTCACTACTTGGTCTCGTCTAGCATGATGGTGTTGCCAGCGAGTAAGAAACTGAGAAATCGGCACACCGGTTACTGATGCCCAGCGGAAGTTCACACAAATTTTGGCTTTTCTACGTTTTTTTCTTTCCCAGTTGAGACTGTATAAGATAGGCGGACAGACAGACAGACGGGGCGAGCAAGACGTGCAATGCGGCTATTTGCATTGGTTGACAATGTTCTTGTTTCTATGCAACCACAGCTCTTATCGCGCTAGCAAAACAGTTTTATGATGAGAAAACAGCAAGAGCACGAGCTTGGCTGACAGGCCGCAAGGTTGAAACACGGATGGAAACAGGAAATATACCGGAGTACAAGCATGTGCAGTGCACAGAGTGATAAGAAATAGCAAGGTGTCTGGTGACAACAACATGTATACACGGGCGATATTTGATCCAATGTTCACGTTCAACAGCCAGCATATAGCACGATTATACTCATACACAACCTCCATGACCAAAACACGGCCATATTCCACTTACTTCAATTTGTTGCGGTCCGGATGTCTCATATAACTAGTAATATATGTCGGACCAACACTGCCATTGTGCGGCCATCCACAACCATAACCCTGACCTTTGACCTTAAAATGAAAATTGGCACATACATGTAGGTTACTCCTACTCTAGAAAACGTTCACGCAAATTCTGGCATTTTACAGGTACGTACAGGTATGAGTTAGAAGCCAAAAACGTCCAAACAGAACGTTAAAATGCGTTGTTGCCCAAAAAAATAAAAAGAAAAAAACGCGTTATAAAAGTTCACTAGAACTACCCAGTTCACTGACCGTTAGAACGCAGTGTCCTATTGGAACGTTCTCCGGAACTTCGACGGAGTAGAACCCAGCGTCGAAGATCACGCGATCGATCGGTCTGGTCGACGATCTGTTGACGGTCAGCTGGACGGCGACTGCGACTGAGCGTGGGGGGTGAGTTGACCAATCCGTAGCAAGAACTGCAAGACGAACCACCCTGGGAAAAGATATCAAAAATATCATTTATATATACCGGAGTTGGCCAAGAAAGTAAAACAAACTTCCAAAAATTAAGCTTGTTTGCGGTTGTTTTGAACTGTGTAGCGCAACACAAGTGGACGAATTAACACGCGATGTATTTCAACTAGGCCTAATGTTGGGGGAGGGAAAAGACGGGAAGAAAGTTCTGCCAATTTCAAAGAACATTTCCACTGGTGGAGTAGAAGTTCTTGCCCCTGATCTAACTAGGCACCCCGGGGTGGAATAGTGGACTGACGAAAAGCTGTGGGGGTTTCTCTTTGTGATCAAGTCAAGTAAAAGATTCCGCCCACTTATGTCTAACTTTCTTCAGACGGCGGCTCTTCCTATCAATTTGGTCAATACGGCCCAATAGCGTAAACGCCTTACCTGGGAGCGTCACAGGGTAGCCAGGAGCGAGTACAGATGAGACCGCCGCGACGTCCAATGTCGACCACGCCGTCTAAGTCATCTGTGTCCAGTCTGCGGTAGGTCACCAGTCGCCTTGCGTGGTCACCGGCCACACGCACCGTCGTCAGACAACTCCCTGCCAAACACAGGCACGCGTCAATATCAGAATTTCAATTCTGATACCATCTCGATGCGATATTGATACATCAATATACTGTATATTATAACATAAGTCTACATAATATTTTATGCTACCGGTTTATTATTTTATGACTATACTGTCCTTCTATCTCTCATCGTAGTGTCTGAAGTGTTACAAGTGGCCCAAAACTGACGACTGACAGCGTCTCGAGTTTTGTATATCACACGTGCGTCCATGCAGAACACGCCGTCGACCACGGCCATGAAACAAATACGTTTAAAGTAAACACGACCTATTGTGTAATATGCCTCGTTTCACTCGCATTTTATACTGATATTGAAACGATATGTCAATATTTTGCTAAGCCTATATATTGACCTGGCAGTGTGTCAATGGACAGAATAGCACGGTAGATGGACCGAGTCAACCTCAGAGCATTCGAATGGTCATCGTCGTCGTCATCATCATCGTCGTTGACAAATATGTCGAGGAACGTGGAAGTGGTAAGAGATCCGGAGTCGGTGGCAATGACCTTGAGTCGGTACCAGAGGTCATTCAGCTTCCTCGCCAGCGTGATCACGTACACACCGCCGTCACCTGTTAGGCACAATGATTGTTCATAAATAGTCCTACTGTTTTTAGTCCAGTGATGTCTGTGGTGGCCAGATGTAGTCATTAACATGTTGGTTTTAATCAGCGAAGTTATTTAACGCCGAACCCTGTCAGTGCTTCGATGGGTGACGTCGGCAGACGGTAAAACGACTCGATACGTAACCAACCACCCGGGTCAACTCAGCCTAGCCATCCGTCCGTGCGTAGGCGCAATGAGTACTATCAAAAGCCGGGACATAACAGACACACCGTGTGCTACACTGGTTTAGCTGTGTAAAATGGCGTCTGGCTGAGGGTTAAGTTAACGAAAATCAGCGATCCCGTATGTCCTTGTGGCTCGGGAAGAACTTCAACGTTATTGTTTAGCTATTTGTGCTGTTTTTTTTAAAAATCTGTACAGTAATTTTCAGCTATCACTAATTTACTTTTTACACAGTTAACCAATCTTGTGTAAGGTTTCTATACTTCTATTCTATGCTCTCCGTTTGCTACAAATGCCTGGAGCGTTTACTACTACAGTGTGCCAACCCAACCCTCGAGGACTCATCACAGTTGAGCAGGCAGGTTTTCGTAAAAAACGCAGTACCTGTGACCAGGTCCTTGCCCTAACAACATTCGTGAAAACGGATTTCAACAAAACTTAAAAACGGGTGCAATATTTCTGGGTTTGTCTGCAGCTTATGATTCAGTCTGGCACACAAGTCTCTTCCCAAAACTCTCAAAGGTCTTACCACACTAGCTTGTTGACAGGAAGAAATATCACCACGACAGAAATGAACTGAAAAGTGGGCTGCTTCAGATGTAGTAAACCGCTCATTAATTGTGGACCCTTCCATTGTACCTCCTGGATTTAACCTATGCCGACGCTTGTGGTCGACGTTAAACCACTTTCACACTGGCCAGGGTCGATGTGCAGCAAACCGCTGGAATCAGGCTTCAGATCCATCCTGTTCCTGTGGCGCAACTTCACAAACTATGTCGCACATTGCGAACGATTGTCCAGATACTAAATTTCCCGGTGGTCTGTCAGCCTTACACTTGGCTGATGAAGAGGCTATTGCCTGGCTTGGCATGCAGAGCATACGCTAAGAAGACGACTTCAGAAAGAGCTTGTATTAGAAGTTTTTTTCATTACTGTAAAGGAAAATGATAATGACCGTGCGATGTGAGCAGGAACGGGTCGGAATCTGTATGATTTCGACGCCTGAATGGTTTTGAAGGAACGGTGGGCCGGCTGGCGGACTGGACCAGCAAGCTGACGCTCACATTGTCGTGTTGGTCGGCGTCCCTAGCTGACACACGTGCGACCGTAGCGCCGGGCCGGACACGCCGTGACACCCGTCCTGAGTCGTCTGCTCCCAGAAACACCACTCGCACTGTGGGCGCGTGGTCGCTCACGTCCAACACCTGCACATACATATACCACTGCAGACATTGTGCTAGAGATAAGCAGAAAGAGAGAGAGAGAGGGTCAGGTCAAATGTCATCCTCTGAAAGACGGCTAGAAACACGATGTAGCGCACTAATTTAATACGAATGATGTTTACAGTGCTATCATCACAGCACTGCCGTTGTGAGACCGATGGCTGCGTATCATGTCGACACTTGATGCCGCAGCATCTTTTTTTGTGTTAAATTATCAAAAGATCAAAAATTAGAGCAAAACCTGAACGGAGACGATGGCGGAGGTCTGCAAGCTCTGAGGTCCCTGATCCGCTGCGACGACGATCAACAGATGCTGCTTGGTGACCTCGTAGTCCAACGGTTGCCTGGTAACCACCACTCCAGACACTGGGTCTACATCAAACTGTCGTTTATCGTCATAGCGTCGACGGTCGATGTGGTAGCGCACCTGTCCGTTCTGTCCGCTGTCGGCGTCCACGGCTCGCACGCGTATCACTGACGTACCTTCAAACATTCCACAGCAAAGCTATCATATAGACTACACTCACTAACTCCTGTCTGTCGCACAGCAAAGAGATTATGATAGGCTAGATATGACACTGTACAGAATTTTTCGTGGTATCTATCCGGGGCCTTTACGCAATATAAGCCTAAACCTGGGAGCAAATGTTTTGTCATAAAAATGTAGAGTCCTTTGCCTTAGAAGGAGAGTTTGGTAAAACATAAGATCTGAATTATGTCGATTTTCTTTTTACCTTAATACCAAAATTCCTCAAAATTGACTTAACTGAAGGTACTCATAGTGCTCCAGAGACCCCTTAGCTGAATTTTTTAAAAACTCAGTAAAACGTAAAAAAATAACAAAGAATGAAAAAATAAACAGAGAGTAGAAATAGATGCATAACTTGCTCCAAAGGTTCTATAACAGGGCTAAGGACCACTGTAATAGGTATGTTACATGTGTCGTTACGTACCGACGACAGCGTCTTCACGGACTGTAGCTGCGTAGGTCGCTTGGTCGAACACAGGTCGGTTATCATTGGAGTCGGCAACCGAGATGTGAACCGCTACCGTCCCGGTTTTAGGCGGCACCCCTCCGTCAACGGCGGCTACGACAAGCCGGTAGTCGGTCGTGGTCTCGTGGTCGAGTCGCTTCGAAACGGCGAGTTCCAGAGGAGCGCCGGAAGTGCTTCCAGACACGAGCCGGAATGTGTCGTTGTCGTTCCCTGATACGATGAAGTAGCCCTGCAGTTGACAGACGAAACATCACAACCGAACATAATCGACTCTCAATCCGACTATTTTGCTGTATTAAGTCTTTTACCCATTTTGTGGCAACAGCAGTCTTTGCGGAGGTTTATGTTCTCCGATCGCTTTAAGTTTTATACACAAATGTCTGTCCGGAACACAGTGAATAAGTAAATCGATCTTTAAAGCGCCAAGATCAAGACATTAAAACGTCCTGAGGCACTGCAGCAGTTAGCTATAGGGACGCGAGAATGCTGACAGATAATAAAATGTCACTGGGGTGAACAGATGTGTATAAAGTTCGGTTGTAAGTGACGCATACTTGTACGGCGTTGGTGCCTATGTCGTGGTCGGTGGCGGGGAGGAGGCTGAGTCTAGCGTCTGGCGGCGCTGCCTCAGACACTGTCAGTTGGACGACGTCGTGCGGGAAGGTTGGTGCGTGGTCGTTTACATCGGCCACAAACACTGTCACCGTCACCGTAGCGTTGTCCGTTGCGCTGTGTACATAGTAGTAGTAGTTGTTGCAATAGTTGTTTTCAGTGGCAGATTCAAAAGGGCCAAAAAGCGGCCGCTCCCCCCATTGACTGGATGAATTTTTTACCGAGTAAAATTTTTGCACAAAAAGCAATATTTCTGCGTACAATTTTAAAGTTTTTTTTCTGGAGAAAAGGCACAACCCTCCTCAAACCCCAAACCTTACCAATTCGCCCACCTCATTCCAAAACTCTGGATCTGCCAAAAGTTGTTTTGTACTGTAGTAGTAAGTAAGTAAAAGTATATTGATTTGAAAACGTATTAAACGCACAAGCAAAACAAGCAAGACAACGGAGAAAATGCGCAAACAAAAATAACAACACTTATTGCTAATTTTGCTAACCAAATGGCCAATCAAAATAAATAATGTAAAAAAATTCTTAGCGAATCATATTCAGCCAAGTCGAAGCGGTATTACAAAAAAATCTATATTATACCCTGATCTAAAGCTCGGAAAAAACGTTCTAGTCCGACTTACCTAGTGTGGTTAACACTGTGCTCCGAAGCTTATGACATTATTCTTTGGTTAAATTTCTCTTTTTTAAATTGAATTAGTTTACTTTACGAGTACTTTGGTATGGTTGGTTCTGTTCTACGTGTATTTTTGCTATCTATACAGCGGGCAAATAAAAATGAATAAAGAGTTTCTTGTCCGTATGCTGTACTAATATTCGTATTAACGTAACGCATCAACTGATACTACTAGTAGCCTAACTAAACTAAACTGATGTGAATGTGAATATTGCGAAACGCTGCTTTTTATACTAATTGTTTTATAGGCGATGAACTTTTCTCTTAATATACAAAATTAGCTAACAAACCTATTACGATACTTAATTTGTTTATCTGTTTTTAGTGTCTTCAATTATAAATCCACCCATTTGTTCTGTCTGTAACGATAGTTTTTGAAAGTAAGTTTTGTTAAAATCGTTTTTAGCTTTCGGACAAACTATGAAACGTTTTCCGCTTACATGCTTTTGGATTTATTATGTATCTTGTGCTTGCATTGTTGAAAGTTGCGCCTGTCAACTTTACATTAAACAAATATATGATGATGATGATATGATAAGGCCGGTAGGCTACCTGGCGACCTCGAAGTGGTACTGGGCGGCTGCCGTGGGTTCAAGTGCCTCGCGGTCAATGCGTGAAGCTGCTCTGATCATTCCGTCATGCTCTGAGACCGTCAGATCTCTCTCTGCGTCACTGCCCGCCCTGCAGCGTATACAGCATCACCATCGTCATCATCATCATCAGCAGCAGCAACAGAGGCTGTATTCAGCAGTGCTGTAATACGCGTTACTGTAATGCGTTACTTTTAGGAGTAACTAGTCCTGTAACGCGTTACTATTGGCCCGGCGTAACGTTGTCAGTAACTAGTTACTTTTTAAAGTAACTAGTAACGTAAGCAACGCGTTACATTTTTTTTTAATTTTTCAACTACTCAGCAAATAGAAATGGCCCATCTCTAGAAGTTTTCGGCCAAGATAACTGGCAAAGCGGCCCTGTTGGAAGCAATGCAATCGGTTTCAGCATCAGGTGGTCTAGCAGAAGTCAGCAATGTTACTGCCAATGATGTTGAGGACTTTTTTTATGACACGTTTAATT
>Ga0209367_1001249_pt1 | contig 30598 bp, 22 predicted proteins | sample WorMetLIZISLAND2_FD_187412 | JGI IMG/M metagenome (GOLD analysis project Ga0209367, IMG submission 187412) | Marine gutless worms symbiont microbial communities from Max Planck institute for Marine Microbiology, Germany - Olavius geniculatus... ...
ATCCTAGACAATGTAGGCGGGCTACCAAAAAAGCAAACGCTCATCAACGCTGGCCGCTCATAGTACTATAAATGTGGTCATGCCGACGAGCCCCCGACACCAAACGTGTAGTCGCATTCTGAACAGACTGCAGCCGGCTCATCAGGCCGTCGGTGATGCCGTAGAACATCGAGTAGTCCAGGCGACACGAAATAAACGCCTGGACCAGCGTCTTGACGGCGTCAGATGACATCGATCTGACGAGCGGTCGGAGCTGCCGTAACTAGTAGTAGCCACTGCGACACACGGCGGCCACCTGTGCAGACAGCGTCACCAAAGTCCATTAAAGATTATAGAGCGAGTCCCCTGGCGAGTCCATTGTGGCAAGTAGGCAATTGCTGCATGCTATACGTTATGTTATGTTTACGTCCTCAAATTGCTTCCGGCGCCGAAGTTCGAACTTTGAATGTTTTTTGAGTTTTTGAGTTTTTTAGTTTTCGAAAGTGAGATAGTTTGTGTCAGCGTTCATCAGCGGTATATTATTTCAGCTGTCACGTATCAATGTAACTGTGTTGACATGCGGGACAGTGCAGTCTGAATTACCAAAAATATTATGACTTCATAGCTGCCAGGGTCGGGAAATTGGTACGAGTGCAGTATGAAGTTTCCACGCGAAATGACACTACGCATGTAGTACGTCACGAGTACGTTTTAGAAAAAAATACTACGCATTACTACTTAACTTGTACTTGTTACTTGTAGGTAGATGGGCTGGTGAAGCGTCAGCTTTTACTGCCTACATCGTTCCAGTGATCGTCCTGCCTGTTCTTGAACATGTTGACCGAAGTCGACTCGACAGTATGACCTGGCAATTTATTCCATGTGTCGATGATTCGTTGGCTGAAGAAATTCTGCCAGACCTGTCGGGTTGTCTGTGGCTTGTAGAGTTTCAGACTGTGGCCTCTCAGGTGACTGGATGCTGAGCGTGTGAAAAACTGACATTCGTCTATCTTTTCTCTATCGGTCATTATTTTAAACACCTTAATCAGATCACCTCGGAGCCTTCATTGCTGGAGCGAATACAATCAGAGGGCCTTCAATCGTCCATCACAGGGAATGTCCCTGAGTCCACGAACCGTCTTCATTGCCCTGCGCTGGACACTTTCCAAGCAATTGATGTCTTTTTGTAGGTATGGCGACCATGCCTGAATACAGAATTCTATGTGTGGTCTGACATAGGTTTTGTACAGTATCAAAAATTCATCTTTACTAAGGCTACCAAACTGCCTCTTGATCCAGCCCAGGATAGACCTTGCCTTCAAAGCTGCTTTGGTACACTGTTGGCTAGGTTTCAAGTTGTTGGTTACTATTACACTCGAATCCCCCTCTTCTTTGGTTTTGTCCAGCTTCTAGACTTTTCCTTGGGTGGTCATTTTGTACTCTGTGTTGACTGAATGTCCGATATGCATTGTTATGCATTTCTGTGGATTAAAACCAAGCTTCCATTTATCTGACCAGCGCATAAATTTATCGAGGTCATCTTGCAAAACGCGACTATATTCCAGTGTTGAAATTCTTGTTCACAGCTTTGTGTCGTCCGCAAACATTTTAACGCTGGTTTGAATCCATTTTGGAATGTTGTTAACAAACAACAGGAAAAGTAGCGGACCCAATACCGATCCTTAGGGCACACCACTTGTTACAGAGACCCAGTCTGAGTGATCCCCTGACTTCCACCCTCATCTTCCGACCTTGCAGAAATGACTTTAGCCATGTTAACACTTTGCCATCAATGCCATACCCCACTAACTTTGTGTACAGTCCGCTGTGCCAGACGGTATCAAACGCCTTCCGATAGTCCAAATAGATAACATCCATACCGTAACCATGATCAATCGCCGTCGTCCAGTCTTCAAATGTCTCCAACAAGTTCGTTAAACACGATCTTCTTCTGCAGAATCCATGTTGGACTTTACTCAACATCCCTGTACCTTCCAAATGTTTAGTAAGTTTTTCCTTCAGCAGTGATTCCATGACTTTGCACGAGACACAGGTGAGTGATACTGGTCGGTAGTTACCAACCTCTGCCCCTCTACCTTTCTTAAAAATTGGCACTATGTTAGCCAACCTCCAGTCGTCAGGGACAGTTCCGGAATTATATGACTGTGCAAAAATAGTTGACAGAGATTCAGCTATTTCTTCAGCGCATTCTTTTAATACCATGGGATGCAGTCCGTCTGGCCCAGATGACTTGTCTGAGTAGCTAGTACTAGTTTATATATTTTCAAATTCCTGGTTTTGTAGCACATTTTCTTTCTAGTCTTTGTAAGTTTATGTAATTCATACTGCATCATGTAGTTTTTGGCCAAATTTTTTTCACTATAATAAGTATTATAAAAGTATTCCTATCTATTGGTTGTTTTGTAGTTGTGGTAGATTGAACAGACATGGATGTTGAAGCGCTGACTGGTGAGCTCAATGATGCTCGGCTGCAGCTGAAGCAGAAGGAGGCCGAGCTTGAGATGAAAGTTGTTGCTTTGACACAGCAGATGGACGAGAATCAGACACTCAGTACTCAGATAGAGAGGATCGAGCAGGAAAGCACAGCAAAAATTGAGGTTAGACATTTTTTCGTTAAAAGTCTTGTTGGAAATCAATTCACTTTACCGATCCATTGGCATGACCCCGGCTTATGCACATGCAAACTGTCCAATATTTTTAGACAACATTTTTACGTGCAATAGCAGCTACTGCTGTAGCGCGTCTTAGCCATCGCAATTCTGTCCATTCGTCTGTCCGTCCGTCTGTCTGTCTGTTTGTCACACAGGTGGATCAGTCAAAAGCGGTGCAAGCTAGAATCACCAAATTTTCACCGTCGGTTGCCTGGAAGACTCTAGTTTCAGGAACCGTAAAGCTTTTCTATAAATTCGAAGGGGGTCACCCCGAACGAGGGCACTACATGAGAGGGGGTAGGGAAAATCTGTGACATCCAGTCGATATGGCGTTGCCAGAGCGAGATAGTGGTGCCATCTGGTGAGTACAAGTAAGACACTATATGCTTAGGGTCTACATGTTTAGTCGTAGGGTGTCTGGCGCCATCTGGTGAATGATGATATTTTACTGGGCCTTCTGTGAAACTAGCCAAAAGTCGTACCGATGAGATCTATGGATGAAGTCTACGCATCACTAGCATACGACGGTGCACCGCTGTTGCGCGTTCCTGTTTGCGTTAGCAGAGCTTTACTTGTAAACAGTTGATATTACATTTTACTGATGTAATTAACTGCAAAAATTTTTAAAGTCTAGTATATCAATTCTCAATATTACGGTACTTAACTGAATGCCCATCATATAACATTGTGTGCAGGAACTGGAGCAGGACCGCTACTCACTGAGAATGCAGCTAGCTCAGGAGACAAAGTACAAAGAAGATGCACTGGATGACATAGAGAACGTTAAGTCCCATTTGATGGCAGAACATCAGCAGAACATTGACAAGTTAACTGCTAACCATGACTGTAAAGTGGAACAGTTAACCAAGCAGGTTTGCTCAGTATTTTGTCATGTTCTAGTGTGGCATTGGTAATTTATTAGCATGTTAAGTTTGTTCGTTATTGTTACTGGGAAAATGATTTATTTTTTGAATAGTCTTAATTTAATGCTGGTAGATTGAAATATGTTTAATCACTACAGCTTTGGACATTTTTGAAATGTTTACATTTTTCCTTAGAGATGATTGAAGCACAGTGTGAAGTTATTATAGTTTATAATTAACAGTATATTTATTTGTAATTGAGACATTGGACCAATGTTTTTTTAATAACATTAGCTACTTTTGGTGAAGAAGCATTACTTGCAAAAATTCTTTTATGTCATGATGCAATAGGTGCCTGCTCTCTTATTTCTTTGGATTTATATGTTCGTTTTTCTACATTAGCATACACAGTACCTGTTTCTTGATAAAAACCAGAACTGTTCTCAGCTGTTTAAATCAGACAACTAGGATGTGTTATATTACTCATACAGGCAGCTTCTCTGTGTCACTATCACGTCAGTCATTTGTTTTATTTTTATTATGCCAATGTAGCCTGAAAGCTTTGCTTATGCACTTACTTAGCACTTAGATCCTCCGTTTCTTGACAGGATAATGGGCAGCAAGATTTTGCCGTCTGCTTCTGTTTGTAGCCACATCCCAGACGCTGTTCCAATCGACTCCTCAGTCGACCAGGTCTTCTTTAAATGTAGACCGCCAAGTCTTTGTTGGACGACCTCGTCGTCTGCCACTACCACGAGGGGTCCATGACATGGCATGATTGGCTGGTCGTCCAGGTGGCATCCTGATGATATAGCCTGCCATCCGAAGTCGTCTCTGCTACAATGTTCTGTAATCTTCGCTGCCCAGTCTGGCTTAGCACCTCCATGTTAGTCACGTGGTCCTTCCATGTAATGCCCAGAATCTTCCGTAAGTTGCGCTGGTGAAAGATGTCCAGCTTCTACATATTGTAGCTGTACTCTTCCAAGTCTCGCTGGCGTATATGGCTGTAGAGACAATGAGGAAGGTGTAGAGGTCCAGTTTGACCTTGAGGCTAAGCGTGCTGGATCGCCACACGTTGTCAAGTCATTGGAAGACTGTTGCTGTTTTTGCCAGTTGAGTGTTGATATCTGCTTCAACATCTCCATCGCTAGGTATTACACTTCCCCGGTAGGTGAATCTCTCTACTTATTCTATGTTCCCTTGTGCAATGGCTATTGGCTGTGGTGATGAGCGCTGAGTGATTCCCATGGCCTTCCTTTTTTTCCCGGCTTATATTCAGTCCAACTTGTGCACTTTGTTCCTCGAGCTTGGTAGTCATCTCTTGGCATACGTTTTCTTTCTCCGCCACTATCGCTATGTCGTCAGCATAGTCCAAATCCTTTAAGCGGTTCTGCTTCTGCCAGACGATGCCGTATTCCGACTTGTCCATAGTTCTGCGCATGACGAAGTCGATGACTATGATGAAGAGGAATGGTGAAAGGATGCAGCCTTGTTGAACCCTTGAGACAATCTCAAAGATCTCTGTGTACCCACTTGCAGTCTTAACATAGCAGCTGGAGTTGTCATACAGTGCCTTGAAGATATTAATGAACCGGTCAAGAATGTCGTAATATGTCAGAATTTTCCACAAGGATGGCCTGTGTACACTGTCAAATGCCTTTTTGTAATCAATGAAGTTAATGATGAGGTCTTGTTGATGCTCTAGACTCTGTTCAATGATGTTGCGCTCAGTGCTTGAACGCCCTTTTCTGAATCCTGCCTGCTCATCCCGTAGGGTGCAATCTACTGCACCTTGCTGTCTGTTTAGCAGCACTCTGCTGAAGACTTTGCCAGGTGTAGAAAGTAGTGTGATTCCTTGCCAATTATTGCAGTCCTTGAGACTTCCTCTTTTTGGCAGCTTGATAATCACACCTTTCTTCCAATCTTCTGGGACCTCCAAGTCCTGCCATATCATGTTGAACAGTTCATGTTTGAGCATCTCAGCAGATATCTCATCCACGCCTGGTGCCTTATTGTTTAGTAGGCTACTCACTGCACGTTGGACTTCTTCAAGGTTGATGTTTCCCTCATAGACCTCGAGGGAGTCCACCATAACAGCTTCCGTGAGGGTTCAGGCCGGTTCAACACCTTCTCAAAGTGCTCTTTCCACCTCAAGTTCTGCTCACTCTCTGTTAGAAGCAGGCGTCCATCCTTTGCCATGATTGGTACATTAATATTGTCCTTGGCACCCGTGAGCTGCCTTACTATGACTGGCTGCATCCTGTGCTTCTGTACACTTGAACTTTATTCAGTCTTTTTTGTCCTGTTTGCAGCTTTTCTTCACCTCTTTGTAAAGTTTTTGATAGTTGACAGTTTCAGCCTGTGCTCTTGCTCTTGTAAATGCCTGATCTTTTTTCTTTTTTGCCTCCTTCCTGTCATCGATAAGGTTCCAGGTTCTGTCTGATATCCAGTGCTCTCTGTTTGTGCCTCTTTTGCATCCAATAACAGTTTCTGCACTGGCCTTCACACTGGTGCTGAAGAGTTCCCATTTCTCTTCTATGGACAGGTCATCCTGAAGTACTGTGAAACGGTTTGAGAGCTCCAACTCGTATTTGCGTGATGTTTGTGGGTCTTTTAGCTTTGCACTGCATACAGATGAGATGGTTTCTTCTTGGCTTTCCTTTTCAACTTGAGCCTGATCTTGCCCACCAGCAGATAGTGGTCTGTGCTCACATCTGCACCACGAAATACTCGGACGTCTATGACAGTGACGATCCCCATCTGTTGTTGATGCAGATGTAGTCAATTTTATTCCGTGTATTGCTGTCAGGTGATAGCCAGGTTTTCTTGTGAATATCTTTGTGCTTGAAGAATGTATTTCCAATCTTCAGTCTGGTCAGTTTCTCACCGTTTTAGTGGTTTCCGTCACTGTCCCATGTGGCTCGACAGCAACATTCTGGCCTCGTCGGTCACTGTAAATCTGCGCTTTGAAGTTGCCTGTCAACAGCTTTATGTCGTAGCTTGGGATCTCGTCTAGGGAGTCTTGCAGTTGGCTGTAGAATTCATCTTTTCCGCTGTCCTCCGCCATCTCTGTTGGTGCATATACTTGTATGACTGTCACTTTGGCCTGTTGCATTTTGCAATCTAGCAGTGATGATGCGGTGGCTTACCGGTTTCCATCCAATAAGAGCAGAAGCTGCTCTTTTGCTGAGGAATATCCCTGCTCCATGGGTGTGCTGGTCGTTGTGTCCGGAGTAAAGAACGGTAATGCCGTCACTGCTGAATTGTCCTTGTCCTGTCCAGCGCATCTCGCTGACACCCAGGACTTCTAGTCTGTGTGCTTGCATCTTTCTCAGCACTTGGGCCATGCTGCCACACTGGTATAGTGTGCAGACGTTCCAAGTGTCGATCTTGGTCATTATGGCAGGTTAATAATTATCAAATGTAGTAGTAATTATATTAGCTGCAGCAGCAAATATGTATTTTTGAGTCATCCATTTTGCTGTAAATGACAGTGCGTTAACATTATATTACTTGCCATCGCCATTTGTTGTTGGTGCATTTATTTATATTGTTGGATAGGCATCATGAAAGTCATAAAGCTTGTGAAAAATTTTATGCTATCGATCATCGTGGCTGCACTAAGGAGACTTTTCAAAAAGGAGTCTTATCAAGTATCGTATATTTTCTGTTTTATTATACATCAGTGCTGTGGTGCTGTTGGCTGCCTGATAGGTGTAGGGTCTGTTGTAAAACCTGTTGCATCAAATCAATTACACGATGTTCTTTCCTGTTGAGTCAGTTCAGACTGAAGCAAGCAGTTTGAAGCAAGAGTGCATTTGTGGAATGGATGTTTTGATGTCAGGTCACTGGCTTGCAGTGTGAGCTGGAGTCGAGTCAGACGTCTGAGCTTCAGCTGACAGAGCGTGTAAGAGAACTGCAGGCCACTGTCCTTCGACTGCAGGCCGAGTCTGAGTCTCAGTCAAACGCTGCAAGAGATTGCAGTGAAGATGATGAGTTCGATGTTATTCATGATCTGAGAGCAGAGAAGGTGAGTACCAAATTTACAGCACGTACACATTATTTTGGGATTTTCTTGATTTTTTAGATGTGAAAAACATAGAAGTTGCGAAATATGCTACTTGGTCATTCGGAAGTGAAGAAATGGTGCTCGAGGCAGTTGCAAGAGAGAAGACAGACTATGGTTTATCTCGAGTTGTCTTTGTTAGTTGTCATAGTGACATTGTATTTCATTGCACAACTGTCTAGTGATATTTGTTTGAGAATTTTTTGAAGGTTTTATTGAAGAGCTTATTAGACCAAATCTAATTGCAGTTACAGCTGTTGGGAAAACAGAAGCTGACATTTGAGAACATTTTTTTGACCATTTTCAGGTGAAATTGCTGTAGCGTAAGCGATTTCAATTACCAATGTTTCTCTGTATCATGGAATGTCTGTCTGTTTCTCTGTCTGTGTCGTCTGTTGTCTATCACATTTATGCATGCTGCTTACAAAAACCATACAGTGGATTTAAATGCCATTTGGCAGATGGACATGTGGGTTTCATTGACACATTGTTAGATGGGTGTCCCTGACCCTGAGGCAAAAAGAAGATTTTGGGATGAGCCCCCATCTAAAACTTGGCATTGCCTACTTATCATTCACCAGGGGGCAGCACCTATCAGCGATCTCATGTCATATTGAATTACTTTGGTCACTTGTTTAATAAGCTTGCATGCTATTATAGCATCTGTATTTTGAGGTACTGTCCAGTGTCATCATCATCAGTTTCACTGTCTGTGCTGGCATAAGAGGTGGATTTAAGCATGTTCAACATGTTTGGTCGAACACAATGTTGGACACCAGCACAAAATTCTCTGGCCAATGCAACTGTGGGGCTTTTTATGGAGTGTTTCCATATTTAGAAGTTTACGTGGTGTGGTGTCTCCCACATATTTGCCAGTTTCAATCCGGTCTTGGCTGGCATCGTATTTATCCAGTGAGATTGTGTGCATTGCATCAGCTAAAGCTGAAAGAAGATCTCGCCAGCCTGCAGGCAACTGTCGACCAGCTCAATGCTAAACTGGAAACCTGCAAGAAGAAACTTGAGTCAATGAAACGTGAATTGGATGAAAAAGAAAGTCTAATGATTGAATACTGCAATAAGCTACAGGTGATATTATTGTCCCAGGTGCTTTTGTTATTGAGTGGTGTAGTCATGCAGAAATTGCTGATATCTATCAGAACTAATTTTTGTAGAATTTTTATGTTTTATTACAAACTTGTTTAATGCTTACATTTTTTGGTTGCTTTTAATGAGATGTAGACAATTTGATAGCAGTTGCAACACTGCAGTAGTTTGTGGTGAATTCAGACCTGTTTGAAATCTGTTGTAAAATATCCCAGTCTACTACTGTTTCTTTATTGCAACTTGTGATGAAGCTGGGGTATGCACAAGTTTTTATTTGCACTGACAACTGAAAAACTAATGTTTCTTACAAGAATTGTTTTTGCATTGTTTTGTTGTTGATTTTTTAGAGATCACGCAAGGAAATTCAGGATTTGAAAGGAGAGTTAGAAGTGATGAACATGGAGGCAAATCGACTGAATCCAAAAGGAAATTCACTGTTTGCTGAGGTGCTTCTTACTATAGTTTATGGCATGTCTGTGGCTGATCTGATTCTTTTAGCCTGTGTTCATTTTCCTGCTTTCTAGTTGTTTTTGCAAACTGGAACTCCATCGTATGCAAATGTCTAAAATTGTGTCAATTTTAAAATGAGTGAACACACCTTAATGTCCGTCTGACTGCAGTAGTTATATTAATGTTGTCTAGAGATGTTTTTATATATAGGGTGATGCAAAATAACATACTGTGCAGTAGAACATTTTGTTTTCATTCTTCATATGTCCGCGCACATCGTACAATACATGCATAAAGCTAATGCAGCATGCTGCTGCATTGATCGACATGATCGATAGGCCTGGTTGACTACTGTCCTCTGCAGATTATTTCATGGATACTGTGAAACCATGATTGAACAAATGTGTAGATGTTCCACTTGTTTTACATGCCACCCTATAGTATTCTGGTGGCACCACCCTGTAGTATGGCTTGGGTGTTGCTAGGTTGAGGATCGTCGAGTGGCTGCTGAGAAAGCGGCTGTTTCACTGCAGTCGAAAAATGATTCGCTGGCTAGACAGCTGGAGCTGGCAAAACAAAACATACAGCAACTCAAGGTTGCGCCTGCTACTTTACTGCTTTTTGCCGTTTGTAATGTGCCTGCTCTCATTTGGCTGATCAAGAAGTATATAACGTACACGGTGTTTCATAAAAAAAGACCCTTCTTTGTTTTTTCATAATTCACTCAAATGATGATCAATTTACACAAAATTTGTATCGGTTGTAGCTGAAGAACTACTAATTCAAAATATTGTAACAAAATATGGCAGTTGATTAAATATTCTTTGCTAGTCCTGACGTATTGCTGACATCATAATGTGTCACAGGTACAAACTGGATAGTCTCAACTGGTGCTGTCAGGTGTTACCCTGCTCCAATGGTGAAAAATCTGGTTCGTTCATGACAGATTGTTGAAGTTTTACAGTTACAGTTACAAAAACATGCAAAGCAATGGCATTTACGTGTCTGGGGATATTTGGACTTTTACACGTTCGAGCAAGACAGTGCACTTGCACACCGAGCTTGCAAAATTGTTGCATTTTTAGATCGCAAGACGCCTGATTTCATGTCCCCATGTTGCTTAGTGCTGACTCAATAAACATTTTTTATTAGCGAACAAGATTAAGCTCATCATCGAAGCAAGGTAGCAACTGACAACACCAGTTGAGACTATCTAGCTTGTACCCGTGACACATTATGACGTCAGCATTACGTCAGGACTAGCAAAGAATATTTAATCAACTGCCATATTTTGTTGCAATATTTTGAATTAGTATTTCTTCAGCTACAACTGGTACAAATTTTGTGTAAATTGATCGTCATTTGAGTGAATTATGAAAAAACAAAATGGGTCTTTTTTTATGAAACACTGTGTATAACATATATTTGATTATGTTTTATGCTTGGCGCTTTTTGTTATGGCATTAGAGATTTTTAAATGTTATAATTAAACTTACTTTTGGTTTTTTTGTTCATTTTGTCATATTTTCTGTTTATATGTTGAATTTTCTTAACCATTAGTCAAGGCAGATCAGTCGTCATGTTTGGTGGACTGTATGAGCCCTTCCAACTGGCTTGAAGATGGTTGTCATTATTACCTCCACCAAGGAGGTTATTTTTTGCCGGTTTTTGTTGTTTGTCTGTTTGTTTGTCTGTTAGCAAGATAACTCAGAAAGTTATGGATGGATCTTTCTGAAATTTTGAGGGTATGTCGGGCATGGCATAAACTACAGGTGATTCAATTTTGGGCGTGATCCGGCAGGAATCCTGGATTCTGGATCACTTCGAAATTTTCGTTACCATTGCGTTAAAGGGGGCATAAGCGAACCGCTGCAAAACCGAAGTTGGTGATGCCACCTGGTGAATAGCTTTGCCTTGGCGGAGGTGCCTGCGGGCTATGACTGCTTTCTAGTTAGGTTTTAGGGTACCGGTATGTACGATTTATATGAAGGTCATAGCATCTCTTATGGTTTAAGTTTTCATAATTTCATCACATCAATTTCTTTTACTTGCAGAGTAAGCAATAAATTTGGAGTAAAGTGGACATTAAAGTTCCCTCAACAACGCACTTAGTCATGTCTTACTGTGCTCTCTGGAATGTTGTTCAAAAACTGAAATGCATATTTAGCAGGGTAATGTAACAGAAAGCAGAATATAAGTCTGATGCTATCTTAGTGCATAATTACTACTGACTGTGTCAGGAAATGAATGTTTAAAATGGATCAACAGTCATGATAAAATATTAGTGGCTTTTTTTCTGGTGCACCTGCTGTTGTCCATTAGACCTGAACAGTATTGAACATTTGTCATTTTTTCGATCATTGGCCCATGGTGTGGAATGATCTGTTATCAGCAACTTGAAACTCATCCATTCACCAAATTCTTTTTCTGACTATTTTCTGGGCAGGACACTTTCTAACATCTTTTTAGTGGACTCAGCGGTAGTTTTTATTACTCTGGCCAGTTTAAAAAATCCCAGATTAATTGATTGATTGATAGCTACATATTCAGCATGTGTGTGTGTGTGCGCTGTGTTCAGATGCGGTTGGTGACGCTGCTAGGTATGGGCAGCACTGAGGCTGATGCTCGTCACCTGCAGTCCATTACCCAGCAGTTGTCACAAGCGACCGAAGAGATTCAGTTACTGACCATTCAGCTTCAGTCATCGGAGGCAGAAGTCGTACGTTGTCATTGACTCATCTTTTACTGGCTCCACAGTCGTTGGCTAATTTGCAGTGAAGTGATGATGACAGATGCTGCTATGTTTTGTCACTTTACCAAACTGCTTTCTGAACTCTCGTTGTTCAAAAATTGCAGCTCATATTTCACACGGTATTAGATCACAGTACTAGAAGCGTGGCAGGATCTTTAGTCATCACTTTATTGCACATTTGCATCTTTGTTGCTGGTTTCTGACAGACTTCTGGAATTTGTTTTTCAACTGCAAACTTTATTCATCACTTTTTGGCTAGTTTTCTGCTAAGTGTGACAGTGACTTGAAAATCGAGCAGTCAGTATTTGGTGAAAGTTTAAAAAGTTACTTTTAATTTTTGGTTTTGTATGGTGTACTGCATATTTCTTCAATGTTCTGATGCTGTTTTCTCAAAATGTACTAAAATACATCACGACATTACTCACAAGAAGATATGTGCATTATTGGAAAAGAAGAAGAAAAGCTAATAATTCTGAAAACCGTTAGCATTGTCAAAAGTTTATTGACTGAAAAATTGAAATGATTAGCTCATTAGTTCAACATTCCTGTCTTCAAATCTTATCTCTTATGTTTTTTGTGCATTTTTTTTGTTTTGTGTGTGGCTGTTTAATTAAGGGACTGCTGTTTCACTCATTTTGTTAGCTAGTCTGTGGAGCTTTTCAGTGATCTGCTGTTTTCCATTAAACAGATTAGAAACATCATATTTTTACTTCATGTCGTGGATTCGTGCATATGTGCACGATATTGTTTCTGTAATATCTGAAGCATGTCCTGATGGCTTTGCACTAAACTTCTGCCAGTCGTGCATTTTTACTAGGATGAACTAATTAGGTTTTGAGGTCAGAGGTCAAGATCACAGAATGACCCCTAAGTATGACAATAAAGCAGTTTTGGCTGCTTTTTTACATTATGTGTAATTCACGTTGATGGATTTTCTCCAGGCTTTTGTCAAGAGTGCAGCCAGGCTTTTAGATGAATTGATTTGCCTTTGAGGTCAATGGGTAACAAGTCAACATCTCACTGAGTAGAGTTCTAACTGTCTTGTTTATATCAGTATTTGATATATCTGCTGAATGAGATGCTGATGATAAGTTGCTGTGGCAACGGACAGGCAACTCTAAGGAAGCAGCTGGCAGAGCGTCCTCCAAGCAATTCCACTGATCATTGCGTCGAGTATTTTCAAGTTCTGCTGCAACAGCGAGAGTGAGTTGCTTGGCTCTGGACTTTTCTCTTGGCATTGAGTCAAGTAAATGTCTGTGACTGGGTTGATTTGTTAAGTGAGTGAAGAACGTGGTATATATTGTCTCACAGAAGTTTTGAAATGGTGTCAAGTTTTAGTGAAAATTAGATGCAGTGAAAGCAGTGGTTAGAGGTTTGATGGTTAACTTATTTGTTTTAATTGCCTAGTGACTGTGAGGCAGTATGCAACTGGGCAGTCAAGTCATGCTAATTGTGTGACGGGCTTGGTGGTTGATTTTTGGTTAATTAAGTAAGCACTAACTGCTATACAGTCATTTTGGGCTGGTAGATACATTTTGGATTACATAATCGCATTGCTTTTGCAGTTGTGGAGGACTTTGTACTCACAGATAAATTGCCTCTCTGGCAGAAAAGATTTGTGGAACCAGGTGAAGGTATGCTCTTGGAAAACGTGGTAGGATTAAATTGTCAAGGAAGAAATGGTTTTGACCTGTGGCGAAAAGACTAAACGTTAGGGAACCAGTTCAGAATTTAGCATGAAACGGAAAACTACACTGTGTCCGGGAAAAAATACCCCCCTAGAGGGCCTATTCATCGCACCTAAAAATGTCAAATCTAAACAAATCTGAATGAAATTTGGCACTTTTAATTCCTAGTAAACTGCAAAAGCACACATTAAATTTCGTTAAAAATATAATTTTTTAGCAAAGTTATTGATCGTTGAATATCGATAACAAAATATATTTGTTACCAGTATGGCATTACACAAGTAAACCCCTATGTTAATGTACATTTGCGTAACTTCACGAAACAACAGCTGAAAATTCTACATCAGTAGTGCATAATTTAATGGCAATCACAGTGACATATTTTAGTTAAATCTGCCAAAGCAAACATTAGCTACAGCAGCTTTTGTGAGGTCACCCTAAAACACTTCAGTTTCAGGTCTTAAACACAAAGACCTGAAACTGAAGTGTTTTGCAATGATCTCGCAAAAGCTGCTGTAGCTGTTGTTTGCTTAGGCAGATTTATTTGAAATTTGGCAATTTTATTGGCAATAAATGGTGCATTATTGGCGTAAAATTTTGTTAGAATCAGATGTTGTTTGTTGGAGTTACGCGAATGTACAATAACAGAAAGATTTACGTATGTAACGCCATTTTGGTAACGGACATATTTTGTTGTCGAATGTGGATATTCAACAACTAATAACTTCGCCAACTAATAATATTTTTCAACGAAATTTGGCATTTGCTTTAGCAATTTACTGGGGATTAAGTATATGGAATTGTATTTAGATACGTTCAGATTTGAAATTTCTATTGTACAATGTCCAGTTGGTTACTTTTTTCTTGGACACAGTGTATATGGGCCTACTTTGAACGTTGTCATTAAAATGGTTGTGTGCATGTGATGCTTGTTAAAGGAAAGAGTTGGCAGCTGTTCGCAAGGACCTACAGACTCGGCAGTTGCAGATGCTTGCTGAAACGGAGAAGCTAATGCATGCTGAACGTCGTGTGCACAACGTGGAGTCACAGTTGGCCATGACACAGTCCAACTGTGTCAAGCTGCAGCTTGAGATAAACAAACTGCGCATGAAATATGAGCCTGGTACTACTCCACTGTGCTACTGTAGTAACAGTACATTATACAAGAAATTTGTGCTAATGCTCATGAGACGCATGAAAGCCTATAGCAGTTCCGGTTCAGTAGTTCAGCTGAAAATTGGGGTTTTTACGCTAAGTTAATATACAAATACCAAATCCTCTATCTGGATGGCATAACAATAGTTCCATAGCGCCACCTTGTGAATGATATAGACTTGTGTCGCAACCCGAAATCGCCAAAAAATTCATAAAACCCCCTATTTTGGCGTTCAAGGTCATTCAAGGTCATTGAGTTTGGCGCCAGTTGAGAGCCAGTGTACAACTTCCTATTACTGATTATTAGTAACCTAGGCCCTATCTCGCACCATTACTGAGATACAGCGACTTATTGACCAAAAATCGCAAATTTTGCCCACCCCCTTCTCTTTAGCATCTTCGTTCGGGGTGACCCCTTTGAATTTATGGAAAAGCGTTACGGTTCCTGAAACTAGAGTCTTCTGAGCAGCCGATGGTGAAGATTTGGTGATCCTAGCTTGCACCTTTTTTGACCAATCCACCCGTGTGACAGACAGACAGACAAACAGAATTGCGATGGCTAAGATGCACTAAAGCAGTAGCTGCTTTCGCATGTAAAAACTAAAGAACATTGGCATACAACTTGCCTGTGGACTAGTATTTTGTTGTATATAATAAATTACTACTGACTTTTGTCGGTGAAACTCAACTGTCATTGTACAGTAACTACAGATTTCTGTTTTTAACTGTCCCATTTTTTGGTTTTTTCCGGCTGTCAGCTGTTTATGTTTTGCTCAAGTAGCAGCTTCAGAGTCCAATTCAAATTGAAGTACAAAAAATTGCACATAAATTTGGAACTGTGCATGTCCATTTTTTGTCATCTAATTGGAGTCAACATTAGTGGTCTAAGTGTACATGTAGTGTATGCTTTGCCACCATTATATAGGACAGAATATTCCTATACGTGCAAATTTTACACTAAATCTTTCCATCTCTTTTATTTATGTATGTGTGTTTGTGTCTGTTTTGTAAGTGTCTTACATGTTGCACTACTGCTATACACACCTTATACATTGTAGTGAGATAATGATAATGGATTGGTTATTATTGAATTATACCGCTATTGCTTTAACGATGACAGGTAGGAAATTGATAGTGCCTGTTAAAAGTGCCTCTCCAATAATTCTCAGAGGTTTAGAAGGGTGATTTAGCCTTTCCTGAAGTAATTCTGAAAATGAATTTCTTCTTCACACAAAAATCAAAATTAGTGTTAGAAACTGTTTATAATGTGGTCGACACAACAGTAAAATGGATTTCAGCTTGCTGTTTGTGTGGTTGATGAGATCTTGTTTTTTATCTTGCAGATTCTGTCGTGATAACCGGAACTCGTCGCAGGGTGAAAGTTGAAAAGATTCCTCAGCTGTTAGTGGATGGCGGAGCTGATGAGCCGGCAAAGCCTGACGAGCTGCCAAACACCAGTGGTGATGATACATGTAGTAGAAAGATTGGTAGCAAGGCACTGCTACCATGTACAGCACCATCGGCTGATTCTCTGGCTTCTTTTCAGCCCAAGAAATTAAAGCCAAGCGAAGATACGGTTCTGGTCATTGGTCCTGCAATGACAAAGGAGCGTGATTTGGCTGGTCTCTGTGGTGAAAGTCAGGGGCCTGTGTACAAGAAGGAGTCCGCCGGAACAGAAAACAAAGAGTCGTCGGTGCAGATTTCTAGCCGTGTCATTCCCGAAGCTGCTGCAGTCAGTCAAATGAATCTCGTCCCTGGCAGTGAGCGTCAGGCAAACACACAAAAAGTCAGCAGTTCATTGGTGTCGAAGACCGACTCTGCAGCTCTGCTGGCCGGACAGTCATCAGTTGGTGCAGGGTTGGGCGGCCAGTCGTCATCTTTCGTTGCTCAGTCTGAAAGGCCGCAGGGTCGTATCAGGATTAAGCCAAAGCCGATTCAAGTTCGTGCGGATGACGCAGGTCCGGATCAGAACTGCAAACCTCAGTGAATGCCACAGCAGCTCACCAGCACGTGATGACTTTTGTCTACACCGACGAACGTGTTTGTTTTTAATTTAGCCTTTCAACTTTTGCATATTCTGAAACAGTGTTCAATGCTAGTTCATAATTGTTCATTTTTGTGACTAAGTAGATTGTCATTTTGTTTATTAATTTTGATTAACTTGACAACTGTGTTCACTGTTTCCTGGAAAAAATGAGACCCACTTTGCAATAGTTTCAATCTTCAGGGTTTATGAGCTTATGCTGCCAGTTAAATGTGTGATGTTTTCAGGAAACTGCACTTGAAAATTTCTAGGTTGTGTGCATGTGTGATGGCAAAGGCTGTTGTTTTCAGTATTTACTGTGTGCCTTTGTTCTGTATATTCTACCCACATAATCTTTTGCCAGCCCTATCAAAATCGGTTGTTTTTCAGATTTGTTAGGGGGAAATTGTGAAACTTTCAGCCAAAGACGTTATTAGTTTCTGCTGTTGATGTTTATGCAGGTAGTGTAGATTGTAGAACCATGGTGAGGTGGGACGTTATACTTTAGTTTAATTTTTAAAAAAGTAAAGGTGTCAATTTGTATAGTGCATCTCGCGTACAAGCCTCTAATGCACTTTTTGTCACTAACCAGAAACGCCGGCCGCACAGCCACCGCATGCAGCCTGCAGACACAGGCTAGCGAACCGGCCAGCTAGGCAGCCCCAGTCAGCTGTACTAAGGTCACCCTTTCCTAACCCATATAAATGAGTTGCTATTTATCGACCCCGGAGGGATGGCAGGCTGAGTTGGCCTTGTTGGTTAACTGATAGCAGACGCTTTACCCACAAAGTGGTCAAACAGCTATCCATCAGTCTAGCGCAGGATAGGGAAAGTTCGCTGGCCAGGACCGACGTTCTAACCACTATGCTACACCACACAAGTCTTTAAGGATACTGTGCACCATGTTTCATTATAAGAGGATTACTACTGAAGATATTAACTGTTCCAAATCGATTTTTAGCCCCACAGTGAATTTTGTGTGAATTTGCAGTGATTTTTTGTAATGTATAATTATCTGCTGCATAGCATGTATGAGCGTATTTGGATGGCGTTTTCTATTTTCATGCTGGCTATAAAACACCAGGATTGCTCAAGAGTCGGGAAGTTATCACTGAACTTTCTTAGAGAAATTGTAATGGAAGGATTTGGGACTGTAAGTAGTCAGTTGAATTTTTGGCTGGCTTTTGTGTAAGCCATTGACGAACTTGTTTGTTTTTGATTTAACATGAGAAACATGTGTGAGAAACATTGTGCGATTACTGCACTCGCTGTGCTGCACTAACGGAGAGACTGTGAAAACGTCAGTGTTCTGGACAACAGACTCACAAGACAAAAGATTAGATGCACGTAATGTTTTCTGGTATTGCAGCATTGCTTTTAATCTGACAATAATCGGCAAATGTTGACAGACTTATTGGTTATGCGTTGAACTTTCTGGTATTATGAGAATTCTTTTGCAAATAGCAGGTTTATGGTGCTTGTCTGCCACCGATCTCCAACTTTCCTCTTCAGGGTTTCGTAAGTTGTGTTGCAGTTAGACACGTTCTCTTTTTCATTCCTCTATCCAATATTCTTCAGTCTCCTCTTCACACGTTCGTCAAATATGGACCGATTTTTGATTTTTTTTATTGTCTCGTTCTCTAATACACTTGCAGTAATTCTAGCAGTCGTAAGAAAGATTCCAGCACACCCACGCGTGGTTTGTTAACTCTGTAAGCCAGTGTGTTACGTAGTTACTTCGCCTGTGCGTACATTTCTTTGACATACCGGTACTAGACTTGTCACGCACAGCGGATGAACAGTCTACACTGTGTTTCAAAAAAACTGCCAGTGATATGTTTTCGAGTAACTCCGTGAAACATTGGCCGATTTTGATAATTTTTATGTGCAACATTATGAAGAAACTTAGCTCGCTACCCAGTATAAATTGTTCACTGTAAACGACCAAACTACGACTTAGGCCCGTGTATTTCACAAGGTAATGTAGCAACAGTATTAAAGTGAGGTGGGCAAAACTAGTTATTTACGTCGTTTCATGATTTCGCGTGCCAAAAATTACTGAAATCGAGTGTTTCACGGAGTAATTCCAAAAAATAACACTGGTATAGTTTTCGAGACACGGGAGGCCTATACACCGCGAGTCGAAAAATACATGCCGACAAATTTTTTTCCCATAGCTTGGCTAAATGTTGACCAATTTTCAAATTTGTTACAGGAATTAAGTTTCATCAATTTCAACTCCATGGGCCGCCATGGGGAGGGAGGATGATCGCACTGGCGTAGCCTGCTTTAATTTAGATTTGCCGACTGTCGCCAATAGCTACCGACTGATCGTCATAGCCTACTTGCACGACAAAAGCGTTTTTCTCTGATGTTTTACTCTGCTGCATCAGTTATTATTCTCCGAATTTTTCAGTATAGTTAACGTGAACAGCATTGCATCATCACTAATAGCAATAGCATCAATCAACAACAGTATTGAGCTGCTGTGCCTCGACATAAACAGTTGGCTTCATTCAGCTTTTTTGTAGGCCTAGGCGTCTCTAACAGTTTAACGTCGAAATTCAAATCAAGATCGCCGTGACAAAATTTCAGACAAGATTACTTTTCTAAAATTACAGCTTTAGGCTTACTATCGGTATACTTTGTTTGTCTACTACAGCACCGTTCAAAAACTTGACCGTACAAAGCACACGCGCTGTTAAACTTTAGTCAGCTCATAGATGCCATGGCAAACGTGATTTTTGACACGCTACAGCTATGGTGTAGGGTATTTATTGCACGATGTGTCGTCTGTCTGTCGTCTGTCTGTGACAGATGTGGTGTGGATAAACGGTGCGAGATGGTCTTGGTTGCTATTGATCACTAACAGGAAGCCGCATGATGGTTTCAAATGACATAAAAATCATTGACCTTGGATGACCTTGAAAGTCAACGCATTATGGTATGCTAATCGTGCGGTTTTGTGGCTAAACAGTAAATCGTAGGAGGTCGGCGATAGTACCATCGGTGGCATCGGATAGGGCGCTGGCAACTTCCTATAGACTGTCAATACCATGTCTCCGTCTGCAGCGGTTTGGCCGCAATTTTTAATGGAAGGTTCTAAGCTATAAGTGGCCGTATTTCGGAAACGGTGAGAGATAGGGCCAAAGTTACTATTAATCACTTATAGAAAGTGGCATACGCCTTTTGAGATTACATGAAAATCATTGACCTTGGTGACCTTAAAGGTCGGTACGCGCTATTGTGGCTAAACGGTGCGAGATAAAGCCTCGGTTGCTATAATTTACTAATAGATTACTAATAGAAAGTGGCATGTTAGCAGTACTGCTAAAGAAACTGTATAGGCTGTAGCGCGTCTTTCCTAGCGACAGCTGGGCTTTCTTGTCAAAATTATTAAGTTCAATTTTTCTTTCAACTAAATGACCAGACATTTTAATCATCGCTTAACACACTGATCGTGTTAGTGAATTAAATTACTTGCTTCTAGCAGCGTCCTCACTTTTAGCTGATCTGTACTTGGTCATCACAAGAAAAGGTACGATTCATACATCATTCATTCGGCAATTATACTCCTTCATTTTTATATCTCGAGCGAATCAAAGACGCACATTATTATACTAGTAGAGACTCGGTCGACATTTTTCGTTCACAGGCAGCAATGTCACAGAGTTTTTTTTGGCCGACCGTTAGGTCGAGCCTTGGCTACGATGTGTCGTCTCTGTCGTCTGTCTGTCTGTAACTCATGTATTGTGGTTAAACGGTACGTCGTAGGGAGTCAACGACGGTACCGTTGATAGGGCGATGTCGATAGATTGTCTGTGCCAATAGTATCCATATCTATATCTACAACAGTATTGCCGCAATTTTGAACGCAAAGTTGTTGCCTGCAGTCATCACTCACGTACCCCGAATTACTGGATCGCATCTTGTGGTTCATTGTAGCGTTCAATACAGCAGCGTCATTATAGCGTGTATGTTTTCTTCAGCAGTCTGTCTAATGTGGCCCAAATTTTGGAACGAACTGCCACACAACCGTCAGTACTGCCGTATTTTAGCAGAATCGCTTATACTGTCTCCAGCCAGCCTCTCTCTAAGCATTCCCGTTCTATATCTTACACCAGGACGCACATATTAGACGTTTGACATCTGGCATACACAATTTCGTATGCGTTAGATTTTTTTAAATTTAGGTTTATAAAATTTAGGCTATTTAGGCGATAATTATTACTGATGACACTAGCCCCTAACGTGTCTACTGCACGACCTACGCCAAATTAACGAGTCTCCATCGCCCAACTTCTTATTTCCTCTGACCACGCATCCTGTCGATAAGCCATTACAAAAGGTTCATTGTCGAGCTTTCTTGCACACAGAACCACAGATTGTAAATCGTTTGACGTCATCATTCCGTGAGCAAAATCCGACTTCTGGCTATATAGTTAACTCCGACTCTCTCTCTCTGTTCTGAATGGCTGCTATAGGCCTATGTCATACCCCGCGAGATATATATAAACACAGGTAACAGCACGGACATTTATTAAAAAGCAGTGTTAAAGGCTGACAGACAATACAACGGACACGTGGTGGGCAAGCCGTGCTCCACTGACGTCACCAAACTTTGTGGATGACAAACTCCTGCTTATCAATGTCGTTATTGATGTTAACCGCCGTGCACGCGAACACGTTGTCACCGTCCTGCAACACACATCAAAATGATGTTTAGCAAATGTTATAGTGTGTACTATTTTACTCTAGGGTTGGTTGCATTTTGTAGTCAGTTCTTGTTCGTTGTTTTGATGTTCTTGCTTACAAATGTTGTAGTCACGCATTTGACGTGAATGTTTAATTAGATCATAAAATAGAATGAAATAAAATAAAATGACAAATTTGTAGAGAGCAGAAGTGACCGCATGTACATCGACTTGTTGCAAATCTTTTTTACTGCAAATGTTCTCATCGTTTAGAATTGCGAACAGCTGTTTTGGTTGCATGCAACTTGCATGCAAGTTAAAAGTCTTAGTTTTACGTCTGCGCACTGTCTAATGACCCAGTCATACCGAGACTGCGACCTTACTGCGACCAGTTTTTGGACCAAATCGCCGCAGATCGCAGTAAGGTCCCAGTACGGTCACAGTGTGGTCGTGGTCGGTCGCACTGGTCGCCATACGGTCGCTGGAGGTCGCTGAGGAATTTTGAACTGTTCAGAATTCCTTGCGGCGACTTTTCGATCGCAGTGCGATCGGTCTGCTGTCGACCTGCGCTCGCACGAGTGTACTGCGACTGCACTGCGACTATGCGGTCCGTACTGCGACCACAAATCGAGCGTACTGCAACAATGAACGACCGTACTGCGAACGCGGTCGCAGTCGGTCTCCTCAAGTCGCCGTACAGTCGCAGTATACTCGCTGTATACAGTCTTTGTAAGGTCGGACGATTCGCATTTCGAGTGCAGTGCAAAAACACTACGATCCGTTGCGATCTGAGTTTCGGTGTGACCGCAAGACGACGATCGAGCGGCGACCACGCTGCGACGTACGGCGACTGTCGACGATTTGAAGTCGCCGTGGTCGCCGTAAGTCGCAACTCGGTGTGGCTGGGGTATAAATGAGCTCGTAAGCCCTTAAGCTGCTCAGGAAATACTACTTCCCATTTCACCAGGCTAACCTTTATGTACCTGGCTGATATAATGTAATTAGATCTTGGACGATTAGATATAAGGCAGCCGTGTGCCTCCGTACATGTTGAGTCAGTTTGTCTGGGATCACGGACTCACGGTGCAGTCTACTGTTGACGCTTTTTACCACTCGTTCGTCTGCCGTAGGCCCTATGTCTGATCTGAAATTTCCAACTACTCATTAGAAATTTGTTCTGGCTATATATTCACTCGGACACTGACAAGCCATCGCTGCTGGTTACGAAAACATAAAAAGCAAGTGAACAGACACATTAAAATCCAGTTAAATCGTAAATATTTCTAAAGTTATGATTTTCTTGCAAAAACTGTAATAAGGTAATCGTATGCAATACCTGTAAAAAGTGGTACATCTGCGGGCCTATCGTCAGTTTTTCGACGGCCACGTTGTATCTCACGAGGCTGAAGTTTCCCGCTACAGGCTCGGATTCGATCGTTATGCCAGGAATGCCGGAACTGAGCGGAATAGCCGTATTTGTATCGTACATCATCTGCAAAATGAACAAATATTATACGCTGTACAGCCAGTCATTGCCCGATACATTGTTAGATAAGTAGCCTACTGGTAAGCCATCTTCTAACCACTAGTAGCACGTAGGCACGATTTCGGAATTATTAGAAGCCAAATCAAGATTCGGCGTAAGGTTAGCTTGCGTTACAATGCACAGTCTTGTTACTCAGCAAACAAAATTTTTTGCTGGTTTGCCTCCAGCACTTACGCCACTTTACACCGTGTCTTAAAAATAACTGTACCAGTGTCAGTTTTTGAATAACAGCGTAAAACAATGGCCGATTTCAATAACTTAAGGCACGTATAACATCACGAAGAAAAAACTTGAAGTAAGCGACAGTAGGCCTAGTTTTGCCCACCTTACGTTAATACTGTTGTTGCACTAGCTTGTGAAATACAGAAGTCGCAGTGTGGCCGTTTATACAAGTAACAATGAATTGATACTGGAAAGTGGAAAGCGCATGCATTTTGAATGCTCAGTTGGATTGCGAGCGGGTCCAAGGGAGTAAAGTGTCCAGAAGCGAAGCCATGGTAGTGGTTCAAAATACAAAATCCTACAGAAGCTAAAACATAATGCGAAATTTAAACACTGATATATCGTTTAGTAGCCTAATTGTCCCTAATTTGGTGTAGTGTAGTGTAAACCGTGAAAGTAATAGATTGGCAAAACATTCCGCTGTTATGTGGAATGAGTGCTTTTACAGCCCCGTGTTCTTAAAAGTTGAATTTGTCAGCGTGGAATACTGTTCCCCATATCTACTTACATATCTATTTACATTAAGAGGCTGCAATAAATGTGCCAGGTTATAAACGCTATGGCTCATTCGACCAAAAATAGGCTTATCCAGACTCGGACTGGCTATATTGTGCACTCGCAAAACCGACCCCTACTGACCGGCCTTTTCTGACCTTTATACACAATACATGCAGAATGGAGCCCACAAACCGTTGCTGACGTCATAGCACAGCCCCTAAAACACTCCAATCCGACTAATAGCTTATCGACATTCAAACTTAGTCCACAGAAACCAAAATGCTCTGAAAAGTGTTCAGAAAACTATAACGAAGCGCATCTTGACGAAACTCAATAAAACGCATTTAGAGCTTAGCAAGATCGCACGCAACCTATTGGTGAAAAAAAATCAGAGCGTAACTGATAACTTTCTGCTGGTGTCCAAGTTTGACCTTAAATTATGGGGGCTTAGCCCCCAAACCCCTGATGCTTTTGGCAACGATTTAGCAAATGAGGTAGCCATAAAAGCTGCTGTGAAGTAATTTTAATGGCGCTAATTTCAAATCGTGACTAACTCCGTAACGCGCTGACGAAATTTTAAAAACCCAGCTGGAGTTGAAACAGAACGAAACGGCTTAAGCTAGACGTACATGAACTGACATAATAGGCCTTTTCTATAATGTGGGCCGTAAACCGCCAATCCAACGCCAGACGCAGCTTCTATATATAGAGAGGCACGGATGAAAAGAAAAGACAGCTTCGATTTGGCGGAAAGAAAAAAGTGAGATTTATCGGCGTGCTCGGCGTCTTTGTCTTGCAAGTTTAAATACACAACTACGACATGCGTTTGTAGGCAGATACGTCTATACATAGCGCTATAGACATTCACACGCGTTTCTCGTTGTTTATTCAGCGAATCGCCAGCAATATCCGTATAAGTTTTATATCGCCGAAAACTAGGGTCTCTGGATTACATTTTCGTCGCTAACAACGTAGATGTATCATTTTTTGGCTGTGACGTAGCTGTCTTTGACAGTCACACAAATGAATCTAGTCAAATTTACACAGAAAACAGATTTTAACATTAAAATGGTATTTCAACGTTAGTCAACGTCAAACATTTTAGGGTTATTAAAGTAAAGTCCAGTACTTGCTATAATGCTTCTTACATGAGACGGACTCAAGACCAGAAACGCTTTACAATCTTGGAAGTGGCAGCTGACTGGCGTGAGCTAATGATACCGCAGCGCACTATGCGGCCATCTATTGCCCGCGTGAACGAACAATTGGACCCACGGTTTGCAGCTAGCAGACATATCGTCGCCCCAATCAGCGACACTATGGCCTTCACCTCGTAGCCCGTAAGCTACTACTCATTTCCCGTCTCATGGGTTATTATTAGGGTTATTAGAAAGCCAATAAAGTGCTTTATGTCGCTGTTTAACAATGTTGGCTTTAGCTTTGAAAGTTTCGAAGATATCACGCCTAAAACGACTAAAAACGACCATTTTGGTGACTCCATTCTACTGTCGTTTGAGTCTTAAGACCCCTCGCCACGAAATTTGCACGATAGCCTATCTGCACGAACCTTATACCGCCCGAAAGTATACGTGTCTATCTTCTTGCACATTTTTATGGTGAGCTTTGAAAAAATCGACGGGATATGGGCTAGCAAGCCTTGGACATTTTCTGACACGTGTAAAAATTTCAGGGCGCAGCCACCCCCAGGGACCAAAATATGGTTTTCCGAAAAAGTTGATTTGATGTGTAGGCTACAATTGCGCCTCTAAATTTCCGCACGATCGAAGGACGCTAAATAAAAATTATGGCGCCGTTTGCTGAAATAGGTGCGCGAAGTGGATTGTTGTAATTAAATTAATAAGTTTCATAACAAAATAAGAATTTTTATAAAACGAAATAAAGCGTAGAGACATTAGAGTTTTAATTTTATTGTTACATCCGCTGTAATGTTTCGTACATTTATAGGGCCTAATGTATTTCCTGTTTCACACGTGTAATTCCTCGGGTGGATTTTGAGATGAATGCTTTCAGCAAAGCGTAGGCCTATTCAGAACAGACGCGACCGTATTGGGCTGTTATTTCCATCTTTGTCAGATCGTCATTCGCAAAGTGAACGAGATCGGACTGAAGACGCAGTACGAATCCAACGACGAAGTTCGCAGTTATACGTCCGCTGACTTCCCGTGCTTGCTTTCGTTCCGCCAGACGACGTGCAGGAAGCGTTCGCAACCAAAAAAAACCATCGATCATCTGGATGAGTTGACTTTATTCATCGAACAGATTTACATCCGCGGATGCAGACGTAGGATGCTAAACTTAGTCTATGTGTCAAATTTCATGCAATGCAACCGAGAAACGATAAACAAAATTAAGAATGATTGTCAATTTTGGTCACATGCTTTATTTTCCGCAGTGATGAGCTACAATCGTGCAAAATTTGATTAATTTACGTCAATCGGCGGCTGAGTTATTACTGTTTGTGCAAAAATCCAAGATGACGGCCGTCGCCATCTTGGATTGTAGGCCTAATTTTGTAACACTAAACCTCTTACGAAATCCACTTGTGGATTTGAAATTGCCCTTCAAATTTCGCGTTGATCGAGTTCGTACTTTTTGAGATATCACAATTCGAATATTTCGCAAATTTGGCTTGAAATGTCTATTTTAGCTCCCCCCAGATAATGTTTTGGGGAGTTTTGACCCATAAATGTTACACTTTACATCAAGACCCCCCTAATAGGCAACAAACACGCAATTCAGTGAAAGAATCTGCGACATCTATGAAGCTGAATTATCGCCAACATTTCCCAAATTTCGTTATTTTGTCCCAAATTTCGTTGCCATGACAACAGAGATCGGCTGGGGGTAAATATAAATGACACCATTACATAGCTCGTCTTGAAAACCATAGAACCAAAAATTACGATTCTATTTTGCACATAACCAGAGTTATATGACAGTTCGGATATTTTTCAAAATTTACCCATGGGCGCCATTGTAATTTTTCGAATTTTACAAATAAATAGATCAAATAGCAAATTTTAATTTTTAATGCCAAAAAGCATACCCTTGCTTAAAACTTCATTAAAATAGTCGGCCCTTTGACATGCACTTATTTTGCATTTACAGCAAGGAAAAATATCGTGACAGTATGAAAAATGCAACAAAATTTTGCCTTAATTTCAACAAATTTGTATAAAATATGACCGTAAAAATTAAATTAGCATTTACAGTAGAAAAAGCGCTTTATTTTGACAAGTTATGACGTATGTCATCGGGGTATAATTCTATAGGACCGCTATACCAAGCACGTATGCATTGTACATTTTGCCTTAGCGGACGCTAGGGTATGACATGAAAAACGGATTGTAAAATATAGCTGCCACCAAAATAAAATTTCACAACCATCCTTTTCTGAGGCTCTACACGTGTGCCTTCAATAAAAATGTGGTCACAACTTGTTCTACCGTGGTGAGGGGTACCCGACCATTTTCTGGCTTTCGCCGCTGCCCTATATGCACTGTACGTCGTGTACAGCATAAACATGTTCTTTTTTTGCTTTAGCCGACATACATTGGTGGCTTTGCGAAAATTACCTGCAACAATGTCTTAAGCTCAGTTTTTGGCCTAAATACAGTCTGTCAGACTAATCTATTAATGTTGCTCTTCCACATCTCTCAACCTCTCCCGGTATTGACAGGAGTTGCCCATTAGATTAGATAGCAACAGGCTCCGCGGGTGGCCTTGTGGACCGAACACCGGCAAATGACGCCGACATGGGCGAATAATGTCATAACAGCGCGATAGTAATTCGATAACCGGCATGCACAAAGTGTTAGGTCGTAAGTGACAAATTGTTACAAGAACAGCAGCGTCATGGGCTGAAAAGGTTGCCGGACACGAAGTTGCAATTTTCTGAGAGACAGCTGCAAATTTTTTCGCCAAATAAGATCTGGGTGCTCAAGATTTTAATTTTGCTCCTAAATTTTCCTAAGAAATGACATTTTCAGTCCAAATTATGTATTTTTGGGAAAAAATTTTTCCGACAGGTAAAACCTGCCTTCGCCTCTCACAACGCTCACGTGTCGCACAAAAACTGACACATTGCTTAATACGCGTAAAAAGTCACCGTTACGCCAAATGGTAACAACAGTCGTGTTGCCGGTGTACATATTGTTTTCAATAAACTGAAGTTTTTAGTCATTTTTTGCCTCGTGGGACCTTAAAGTGCGCGAAAGATAAAAAGTGCTGCCCCATTCAAAACGCGCGATTTCATTTACTAACCACTAATCTAGCATGAGAACAGTTGCTGACAGACAGAGACTTGCTGCTGGTCGTAGCAAGCACTGCTGATGAGCTTCTCGGGAGTACGGACATCGATGACTTTAAACAACCTTGAAACGACAAAACAGGGGTTTCAGTAATTTTTTGGTTATTTTTTTTGCTATACGACGCACGTTTAAAGAGTGAATTTTTGGCCGAAATTACCGCAGAAACAGACCGAGACAACCTGCGTCGCGCATCTTGTGAGCATGAGCTCAGATTTCGTGTTATTAATTTTGGTCGCCATATCTTCGAAACCTTCAGAGTTAAAGCCAGTATTCTTATGCGTTGCTATGAAGTGCTTCCCTGTGACCCTAAAGCGCTTGACCTTGAATGACCTTAAAATGCCATTTGATGCTAAAATTTGTTTTCCTCGTCGGTTTAACTAAATTTTTGTGATTCGCTTTCGAAGACAACTACGCAAAAATGAATAAAGATACTTCCACACCATCAACAACAGAAATGTTTGCCAGGGACTCTATAGTTTCTGGCGACAAAAGACCTATGCGGATATTCACAATACATTTCTTACGCGAGGAACGTCACTGACAGACTATAGTCGAACGCGGCCGGTTTTTACTGTCCTTAGTCGCTATTAAATTATAAATACAAAAAGTCCGAGTACAGAAACTCGCAGCACGAACTGCGAACGAACGATAATAGTGTACTCCCCTGTAGGCTGTAAGTTGCTTAGAGGTAAAATGTTTATTATATGAACAAAGATATTGTTCGATAAAGCAACGGATGAAGTGGGTGCGTCGCGCGAGATCGTACATATCAACGAGAAGGCAAAAATAGTGCAGAAGTTACAGTCTATGGAGCCAAATATAGGCGTACAAGTAGACCTATTGGTCGAGCCATGAATATTATTAAGACCGGAGATAACCGATTGCAAAGTAGGCCGCAACGCAACAGCTAAGCTTACGTTTTGCCACATTACAGGTATACTGTAATCTTCGTTTTAGATTTTCCGGGCTACGACTCCAACACCCGGACACAGCAGATCTAACCATTTTAGCACCAGTCAAAGAATCCCTAGCGGTTACCGATCGAGTTGCAGAATTTTTACGCGAAACCAAGTCGCAAAGTTGTCTTAGCAAAGTAGGCCCAGGCCTAAAGACAGCAGTAAAAGCGGTTGAAAAATTACTCCGCAATAAGTAGAAGTTAACTTCTGGACAGAATAACCTGTTGCAGAGTTTTACGGTATTGCATTATTTTTTACATTTCCTCCTTTATAAGTTTGGTTTTCAGTGGACTCTACTTGCCAGTACACATGTTCGGTAAACGAAAACACGTTTGAAACTTTGAATGTCTCATAAGCGTCATTGATAACACTGAGCAGCAACTTTGACGAAAAGTTTGTGATAATATTAGGCTAAAACGACCTGCAAAAATAAAGTCCAGTGATGCAGTACACTTCGACTGTCATTAAACTGATCATGCAAGATCCCGACACGTCAACGGTCACAAGATACAAGTACTGAAAACCTTGCTTAGAGTTAGGAATAAATCACGTGAGATTACTCGACTCAGCAGGCTGGCCGCTTTTAATCAAACTTTCGACCACCTACATGCACTTGCAGCAATTTTACACTCAACGTAGATAGACCACATATCGCAGTTAACCACATAAATCACGGCAAAGTTAACTAAAGTTGTAAACTTGATAGCTAACATTTAATCTAAAGCAATGCTGCTGTTAGGAACGGTAGGCCTATAATGAACAATTTCTACTCCCCCTAAAATGACTCCCCCTGTCATTATTACATGTATAGTTTACACTCCCTTGATATAATATTGACTCCTTGTGTGATATTACGGTGACTAATATATGTTATTTTTTAAAATCGTTGTTGCCGCTTATTCAGTATATGCTCATAGCTGAATAGCTACCAATAATGACTGGGTGAGTGTTAATTATACACACAATGACGACTGGTGACTCATTATTATATGGGAGTCAATATTATAGGGGCCTAAATTGCAACAGATCGATAACATGTCCAGGAAAGACAACGATTGTTTCGACTGACGAGATAGCATTCATAAATTGTGTTGCTATTTTACATATATTCACATAGTTTTGTACTGCAGACAAAGCAGTCTAATAGGCTAACCGTAGCATCGCGTTATTTTTGCATTAAAGAAATTTTCGACGCCGTACGTTTTAAGTCTGTCAAGAAAGTTAGTAATAGCAATGCAACAAAACATGCTAATTCTATCAATAATGTAACTGGAAAAGAAAATATTGCTGAAATGTGGAAAATGCATTTTCAGCAGCTCTATAACTCTGTTGCTTGTGATGTTGATAAATTAATACTTTGTAACCTTCTATCTACAGTCCTTGATGGGCAATTTTACCTATGTGTGAATGATGTTGTCAATGCTATAAGGAAGCAGAAGCTTGGTAAATCATCAGGGCCCGATGGCATTCAAATTGGTATAGCCATCAGCGTGTTTGTATACGGTGGAATAATGCTGTGTCATCCTCGTTTAGCATCGGCAATGGAACAAAACAGGGTGGAATTCTGTCACCATTCTTGTTTAATGTGTATCTACGGGA
>Ga0209367_1001250_pt1 | contig 30597 bp, 14 predicted proteins | sample WorMetLIZISLAND2_FD_187412 | JGI IMG/M metagenome (GOLD analysis project Ga0209367, IMG submission 187412) | Marine gutless worms symbiont microbial communities from Max Planck institute for Marine Microbiology, Germany - Olavius geniculatus... ...
CAGCACATTGACACACAGTCAGTGTGATGCGGGCAATATCACCTTTTGTAATTTTTGCTGTTTTCGATGTGCAAGTCCTTAAATGTTGCCGTTAACAAGTGTATAAACTGATGTTTTGTACATTTATTGTTATAACGGTAGGCCTACCAATACTGCATGCGTGTTTTGACATAATATACCGTCAACGCAAGGTCTAAATTTGTAATCGATTTTGCCAGTTTAACGTCAATGCAGCTTTTCTTTAGTTAAGGTTCTCACGTTACGATTTGTCCACGTTTATCACGGTTATTTGTTCAAGTATATTACTGTTGCTCAGAATATCTTGATTATTTTTGGACTCGTAACAGTTTACATAGAAGCGAATAGTTTCAGTGAATTTGTGGAGACGCCTGTCTTATCATTTTGCTTGCTCGAAATTTTCCACCGAGTGTCCGGCAGCTGAACTTAACAACTGACAACACAACGTCAACGTCGATGTTGGCGCAGAAACGTCGACAGCCATAGCGAGGTCCGGGAAAAACATTTTTGCGGGGCCCGTCTGGAAAGAAAATTTGAGAATTTTGCTTTTTAAATTGGCACAATGTGGTGTACTTTATATTTCTGAGCGACGGCGGGGCCCTCAAACGTCGCGGGGCCCGGGGAAACTCCCCTTTCCTCCCCTCTCGACGGGCCTGGCCTGTGTTGGGCAGATATTTGTTATTTTTCTAAACATGCGAGTTTTTATTAAATCGGCTTTTAGTGGCGTATACAAAGAATAATTTGTGGGTTGTTTGAATTTGCATTTAAAATGAAAAAAAGTTCGAACAGTGCTATTAGGCTAATGAAATTATGCTAGGTTTATGTCAATATGTGTGTCTTTCGGCCGTAAGCTTACCGTTTTTTGACGACGACGAATAATGTTGTTTGCGTGTGTTGTATTATTTTACACAGTGAACTGTTATTGTTAACCTACAAATGCACCAAAATGCGCGTGACTTCCATTTAAACTTATAATATGTGGTAAACATTATGCTAATTAGCCAAGCAGCTAAGGTTTGGTGACGGTAGTTTAGGTTTATAATTCTATTGAGAAACCTTGCATAAGGTACAGCTTTAACGCATTACTCGCATTCTGCGGTCCGGTGAGCTTCTGTTTCCACGATCGATTTAATTTATGTTTTTTTGCCGTAGTTATAACAATAACGGTTCTGCTTCTTTCCCGGTTCATTCTACAAGATTTTTGCCGAACAAAACTGCAACAGACATGTTGGAGTATATATTTCTCCAACCTTTGACTGGTAAAACCGTTTGTTGCATGATACAAATTATCTGGAATACAGTTGCTGGCATGGCAATTAAAGCGAATCTCCGCCATATTTGCAGCCTGACTGTCGCGATGCCCATTCATCCTCAACCTCCCCTTCTTAGCCATCTGTTGTGTCAGTCGGTAATTTGTTAGTCTTTCTGTGACCACAAAACTATAAAACTTGCAGTTTCTGGTAGCGAGCTAACTCAAATGTATTCATATTCAAATTCGTGTATGTCTGTTAATTCGTGGATATTTTATTATGTCCGGTCAGATGTTCTTCGTTATTTATTACAACATTTTACCGCAGTACATAGCCTATATACGCGCCCAAAACAAAGTTTTAGGCCTATTCTATCACAGACTCAATAAACGTAAGGCTCTTCATAATTATCGCCTAATCGAATTTTTTTCTTTTCAACAGGTTTAAAACTTACATGGACTCAACACGATAACGAGACCTGAAAAATACAAATTTGATAAATACACTTTAGTTATATGCGTCCTTTTGACTCCTTTCACTCCAGCTGTTACAGCATGTCTTGAACCAAAGTAAATATAAACAAAAAGCCCAGCTGTCGCTAGGAAAAATTGACCGTTTCGCCTACGTCCGAAGCCCAGCGTCCGACTTCCAATCGCGGAGATGAAGCGATTTCTCAGAGGTGACACAGTTCCATGCACGCCTGTTAGCGAAACGCTGCTCTCAGAATTTGCAATTAACGCTAGTATAACACACGTCGCGCGCAGTGGCACACGGTCGTCTTGACAGGCGATATAAACAGCTACAGTCGTAAATAACCAACAGAAATATCGGATGCAGGACGCGCATGTTTTGCAAATTTTTTCGCATTAAAAACGCCTTGATATAGAAAACGCACTACAGCCTATACAGTTTCTGTTACAATAGGCTCTACTGACCTTCAAGGTCATCAAAGTGCAATGATTTTAAAGTCATTTTAAAGCTAATATGCCACTTCCTATTAGTGATTAATAGTAACCTTGGCCGTATCTTTCACCGTTTCCGAGATATGGTCATTTTGAATTTCCTACCCCCGTCCTTTCAACCCCGAATTTGAATTAGGCCTAGGCTCTAAGCAGTAATATGTATCGTTGTCGTTGAAATCGCTGAAATTTTGCATACCCAAGTTTCACCCACGTTACCAAAACTACATGGCTAATTATTCGTGCAGAAAGTTTTCCTTTACGACCTAAAACTTATCCACAATACAGACGGACGAACAGACAGACAGACCTACGACAACCATGCCAATAGCTCGACCGTTACTTAAGTACGGTCGGCAAAATAACTGTAGTAGTTAAATGAGCGTTTTCTCGTTTGCGCCGAATTTCGTGAAAGAAACAGAGGCACAAAGTGCATGGCAGAGAGACTAGTTCACGTTTAGTGTAAAGTCTGTAAGTCGTGTCAAACGGCTAAGTTTCTAAACTACGCTCTCAATAGTGCTGGTCACCTCAGCAGAACTTTATAGCCATATTTATTTATTTATATACAACAAGCACTTAATAAACGTATATGCAGAGATTGCAGACGTAACTCAACTAATACCAGTAACAGTGGCATTGAAATGAAAACCAAAAATATATAAAAAGTTTGTCAAAAAATAACATGTAAAAACCAGTACTAAAAGTCAACGCAAGATAGCAGGGATAGCAGCAGGCAATAATTTAGTTACTTATAGTTGTACAGACATTGCAGGAAGGAAAAAAGCTATGGTGTCATACACGGACGCGGTGGAAATTTGATTCTGATGCGTGACGTCAGCGGAGTTTACGAGTGTACCTACGCAAACACTGTGTGCCTTACGTCAGCGGCTTCAAGTCGCCAGTCTGAGATATCAACGTCGCGTCTCGTTGCTTTTATAGCCAGATATTAATAGCGAGCGCTCAGCAATAATAGGCGCCTATGCACTGTGGCAATAGCGCCGGTCTTGCAGAACACAACGTGAAGTCGTCACGGTCGTCGCACTTGTTTGTGCCAATCTATGGGGGCATGTACTCGTTGCCTCCCCCCACGACGTCATCCCCCTAGCTCTCTCACGCACTCACGTTCTTCGCGTTTCCCGCCATAAATTAACGAATCGTAAGTAAAATTTTTACTGCTTCACGCTGCAAGGTCATAGGCCCAGGCTGCAAGCAGCACTATGTGTCGTTGTCGTTGAAAATGGAGAAATCACATTTCGGAAACAGGAAGAACTGTTTTAAGCTAAGAAAAATCAAAATGCAGAATACTTCAAAACATTATATACTTTGGTTTGCCTTGCTTTTCCACTTGATGCAGACTTGACATATAAGATATCATCTACACCATGGGCCAATAAAAACGTGCCACTTTACTCCTGTCCATATCTTCGCCACCTATTGACCGATTTTCAAATTTTTTTTCACTGGCACACTGCTTACAATTTGCAATAACGTGATTATTATATATCCCACCAAACCGTAAATACATCATTACACTATCTTGCGCAATAGTAGTCTTTAACGTTTGCAAAAACGATTGAGTTCATAATACGCCTACGTGTATTTATCATACGCACAAGAAAAAAACTACAATCCAAAAAACGAAAAGACTACAGCAGCAGTTTGGTTGGTACCGGAAAAACGTGATGCATAAACGCTACAATTAGCTTAAGTTTTCAACTTTTAGGAGCTCTGTGACAAAAGAGAAAGAGTGACGGAAATAGTGACACGCATGCATTTAGCCGAAGATAACCAACTGACAGTTATAGGGTGTTTACACGATCCAGCAAACGTCCAGCAAACTTCCAGCAAATGTAATGCTGGACGTATGCTGGATAGTGTAAACACCCTATTACTGACCAGAATCGAGAACATTACGGCATTGAAATTAGCACAATATCTTTTTGCGAAGTCTGTTACATATACTGTAGAAACTAAATCCAACAGCCCAGTTGTCGCTAGGGAAGACGTGCTATAGCATATACAGTTCCTGTTGCAGTACTGATCTTCAAGGTCATCCAAGGTCAGTGATTTTTATGTAATTTGAAAGACGTATGACACTTCCTATTAGTGATTAATAGTAACCTTGGCCCTATCTTTCACAGTTTCCGAGATATGGCGAGATATGAGATAAAAATTCACATTTTTCTACCTCCTCTATTCAACCTCAATTTTTAAAATGTTTCCTTCGCACTATATCTCTGAAATTTTGCATACGTAGGTTTAAGACACATAGCTAATTATTAGTCCGCCCGGAAACGATAGTTTTCTGGAGAAGTTAAGTTTTACCGCTGATGTTTTTTAAAATTTTCTTTATATCAATCATAGGATCTCCGAGATACGTCGGCCGATCGGCGCGAAATTATGCATGGTGGTTAGTACTAGGCCAAAGTTGATAATGCCGGTCCAAAATTTCGGGGGGCTTCCCAAAAAATTTTAGGGGCCAAAACATGCAAAATTTGGCCCGATTTCGGACGACTTCGAAGTTCGGCGGCGAATATCTCCGGAACGGATAAAGACATTCAAAATCGGATTAAGGGGGTTTGCACCGCGATTCCTCCCGCGTTGGGTAATAAAAGTTGGGTGAACATTGGTCCACTAATCACGGAGATTATGCGGTGAAATCGTACCCACCCAAATCGACTTTTTCAAAATACCATATTTCGGCTCCTAGGGGTGCTGCGCCTCAACATTTTTACACGCGCCATAGAATAATCAAATCTTACTAGCGCTCTTCCCTCCGGGGACCTGGGTCCCCCTTACAATTTTTTTCAAAAGTGCTCCAAAATTGGCCTTAATTGTAGCAAATTAGCCACTATAACTTTAAAGCCAAATGGAATAAGTTAACGAAACTTTGCCAAGTGATGTAGTGCTAAATGGGGCTGATAACGTGTATACAAATTTTGGGTGGCACTGCCCCATTAAAATTTGGGATAGCGAAAAACGTCCAAAATTCGGCGCGATTTAGGACAACTTTCAAATTTGAGCGCGAATATCTCTGAAACGGATGGAGATATTGACAAGCGGTAAACGATGTTATCAACTGCCATCCCTCCCGCGTTGAACAAAAGAAATTTGTTAAACTTTGGTCCACTAACGACAACGTTTAGTTGGCTAATGTCTACCTATTCTAAGTCGATACTGCGCGTTCTGCGTATGCTAATGCGTTGGAGTTCAGGCCACGTGACTTTGCTACGAAAGAAATGTGAGCCCCCTAAACTGTCCCTCAATCGGACTTATGGCGCCGGGCGGACTCACGTTGGGTTTGCTCCAAATTTCTAATTCTTTTGTTTTCCTCGCGTAATCTCCGAGCTCCGTCGGCCGATCGGCGCGAAATTTTGCACGATGCTCAAAGCTGCGTTCAATTTTATAATCCCGGTCCAAAATTTTGGGGGAGCCTCCCCAAAAAAATTTTAGGGGGCAAAAACATGCAAAATTTGGCCCGATTTCGGTCGACTTCGAAGTTTGGCGGCGAATATCTCCGGAACGGATGAAGATATTCAAAATCGGTGAGTTACTCGTTCGACAGCAATTCCTCCCGCGTTAGGCAAAACAAGTCCGGTGAAGTTTGGTTCAGTAATATTGAAGATCTCGATGTGGAATTGTACCCACCCAAAGCGCGTTTTTCGAAAGACCATATTTCGGCCCATAAGGGGTGCTGTGCCACCAAACTTTTACACGCGCTAGAGAATGACTGTCTTACTAGCGCACCCCCACCGGCGACGGGGGCCCCCTTACAATTTTTTTTTCAAAGGGGGGTCAAAAATTGGCTTAAAATGTAGCATATTAACGCGAGAACTTTGGAGCCACGGGGAGTAGCTTCATGAAACTTTGCCACGTGACGTGCTGCTAGATGGAGGTGATAACGCTTGTGCAACTTTTGGAGGTCACTGCCCCCTTAAAATTTGGGAGGGCAAAAAACGTCCAAAATTTAGTACGTTTCACGACAACTTTCGAGTTTGACCGCGAATATCTCTAAACTGGATAGAGATATCGACAAGCGGTAAATGGCGTTATCAAGTACAGTTAATCCCGCGTTGAACAAAAGAAATTTGGCGAACTTTGGTCCACTAACGACAACGGTTAGTTGGCTAATGTTTACCTACCCTAATCGACTTTTTCGGAAGACCATATTTCAGCCCTTAGAGACTGCTGCGCCCGCAAATTTTTACACGCGCCATAAAATGACCAAGTCTTGCTATCGCTCCCTCCACCGGGGACCTGGGTTTTCCTTACAATTTTTTTTCAAAGGGGGGTCTAAAATTGGCTTAAAACGTAGTAAAAAACGCTTATAACTTCGGAGTTAAAGGGTGCAGCCCAAAGAAATTTTGGCACTTGACGTGCCTCTAGGTTAGAGTGTTAAAGCAAGTACAACTTTTGGGGGCACCGCCCTCTTAAAATTTGGGAGGGCAAAAAAAGTTCAAAAATCGGTGCGATTTACGACAACTTTCGAGTTTGAGCGCACATATCTCTGGAACGAATAAAAATAGCGACAAAATGTAAGAAAACATTAACGAGAGCGATCCTTCCGGCGTTGAACAAAACAAAACTTGTAAACTTCGGTCCACTACGAACAAAGTTATAAGCGCTCATGCTGACCTACCCTAAGTCGACAATGCGCGTCATGCGTATGCCAATGCATTTGAGTTCGGGCAACGTGACTGCTGCCGGGGAAATTTAACCCTCCCCCCTAATTTTCCCCCAATCGGATTTAGGGCGCCGGGCGGACTCACGTTGGGCTTTGCCCCAAATTTCTAGTTTGTGTAAAAGATTTTTCCGTAAGACCTAACGCTTAGCCACAGTAGATCCTTTACAGACATACAGACGACAATGATGCCAAAGACGCCGTACAGCATAGCTGTAGAGCGTCAAAAATTTTAAAATAGTGAGTGCATGGTTTGAAATAGATTGCATTGATTTCTTGATGTGGGAACATTTTAATTGGCAGCGATACAGAACAATGTATTGTTCAAGCTATAGGCTACGGTGATGATTCAGCAAGACATTCTTTATCTGTTCTCGGATCGCGTTATTCATCTGTTCTGCGATTAATTTATTGCTGCTTTACACGACTATAATCGTGAAGGGCTGATTCACATCAGGTCAACTGAATGGGATTAGTGCAGCAGCTCATTCATAGATTCCACACGATCAGCGGCCACCTTGCGGTAGTCAAGACTCGTTCGCTTAAGCACAAACTCCACTGCTTCGATTTTAGTAGACTTGTTAGACAAAGTCTTACAACAAGCTGTAAGACATCATGAAACGTCAGGATGTTGTGGGTTTGTTGTAGGCCTTTGATTGTTTTTGACGCGCTACAGCTATGCTGTAGAGCACATCTATGACGTGATTGTCGTCCGTCCGTTCGTTCGTCTGTCGGTCTGTATGTTACGGTGTACCCTGGCTAACGAGTAGGTTTTAAGGGAAAACTTTTTACACGACTAATTAGCTCTCTGTCGATGCTGTCTATTTGCAAACTTTGGGCAATGCAATGCATTTTCAAATTTGGGGTTGAATAAAGGGGGTAGAAAAATTGTGCGTTTTTAAGGGAAAAGTGGCCATATCTCGGACACGGCGACAAATAAAGCCACTAATAAGAAAAAACATATGCACTTTCAAATGAATAAAAAATCATCGACCTTAGATGACCTTGAAGGTCAGTACTGCAACATGAACTGTATAGGCTGTAGCGCGTCTTTCTTGGCAACAGCTGGGTTTTTTGTTTGTTGTGGACCGGCTATGCATTTTGATATGCTGTGAAACGTGGATTTGTTATATGTCATGTTTTAGGCTACAACGAATTCACGATCGACAAATCGAAACAGATGGAATTTGGTCGTTAGTCAGTTGATACCAAGCGACGTGCATTCTGGTGCCACGCTCACGACGAAAAAGCGTCACAGTGATGTACCAGTCGCTCGACTTCTGAAACATTTGAAAGTGTTCTTAGCCGCGGATTAACGGTCTGCGGACGTTTTTTCGTCGAAACGCGCGCCTCGGCTGTGGTCACGCTGTTGCTTCGACATCGACAGAGAGGTCGACCGTGACGGCAAACCTCAACACTAGTCGACCAATCACAGCTTCTGCTATTTTTACCTCCTATAAATACTCAGCTCGCAATGCACAGACGACGTAGCAACTATAAGACTTAGTTACCAAGGGTCGCAGAAAACAGAACGTAAACTCTGCCCGACTGATACGATACCGAAAAAGAGAGAGAGAAGCACGTTGCAAAATGTTATCTTTTCCTGAGTTATCTTCTACGAGTTCTAGTGCCAACATGCAGTCGTCAAATATCGTCGCAGTAAGTATTTTATTATTCTGCAAAATATTATCGTTAACATTTGCCTGAAACATATTAGATTCCATTTGATAAATTGTGCATAAATAACATTATTTGTGATATTGACTATACAAGTGGTTTGACTTTGCTTGGCTACAGGCCCAAAAATATGGAACAACCTTCCAGTTCATTTGAGACAAACGGACATTAACTTTAAACAGTTAAGTAAAGATATTTTGAGAACGCGGAGCATTGCGACTAACTGCTAACTCGCGCTTTTCACGTTTTCTTGCTTACTCACTTAGTCATTGCTGTGATTGTGTTGTCTGCAGCTGCTGAAAGACGTGGAGAATTATCTGTTTCTCGACGCACTGGCTAACGACATGATGGCGGCGGCGACTGCGGCGAGCACGCCAAACGCTGCCGATGCAGTCGAGCTGATGACGTTGCCGGAGCAGTCGCAGTCAACCTTGTCGAATTCTTCCGGTTTCACCAGTTCGACGGATGAGCTGTCGTTCGCTGCCTGTCCTGTAACGCGGCCGTCGCCCGTGACGACGCAGTGCTCTTACGACGATTTGCTGGACCTGGACTTCATCATCGACAACACGTCGACCTCGTCGCCGGACCTGAGTCTGTACACGGACGATGCGATCCAGACGATGACGACGTCGCGCAAGCAGGAGGAACAGGTCTTTTCAGTGGACGCTGACGCGACGCCGTATTTCGACGAGGTGGACGCGCTGGCCGTGAAGCCGGAACTGATGAACTATGCCGAGCAATCGTTCAGCCCCGCCTGTATGTACGGCGGTCTGACCTCGTCCTCTGCCGGTCCTCCACCGGAGATGACCCTCAGTGCGAGTGACGACTGCGGCCAGGCAGCGTTCTTCAGCGATGCCGGCGCCGGCTGCGGCGGTGCTGGCGGTTACTTCGGTTGTGAGGCTCAGCTGCAGTACCAGCTCGGCGCTGGTGGTCTATCGCCGCCGCCCTCACCGCCGGACCACATCAACGACGGAATGTCGTCGCTGTACGTGGACACGTTCAGCCAGGTGGCGCACCCGCAGCGCTTCAGCTGTTCTCTGCCGATGAGCTGCCACTACTCCGCGGCGCCAGCACCGTGCCCCTGCTACTCGTCGTGCGTCACTCCGCCCAGCTCGCCGCCGTTCGACGATCTGCCTGCGGGTGACGGGGAAGTGTTCGAGGAGGCACTGACGGTGCTGCCACGACGGCGAGGTCGACGCCCGGCGGCGGCCAGCGTCAGCGCGCGCCCGATCCTGCACGAGTGTCCGTACGACGGCTGCGCCAAGTCGTACAACAAGAGCTCGCACCTCAAGGCTCACCTTCGTACGCACACCGGTGAGAAGCCGTACTCGTGCAAGTGGCCCGGATGTCAGTGGAAGTTCGCGCGCTCCGACGAGTTGACGCGTCACTACCGAAAACACACGGGCTACCGACCGTTTCAGTGCCCGTGCTGCGAGCGGGCCTTCTCGCGCAGCGACCACCTTGCGCTGCACATGAAACGACACGTCTGATAACTAATTCTAAACTTTTCCGTTCACGAACCAGCTAACAACAGAGCGGACGAATGGTCGTACCGTACACGGCTCAACCGCGCCCATGAACAGAATTCACGATATCCACCCAGTTGCCCCGTGAACCCTGATTCTCGATCCAGTATTTAGCGGACAATACAGCTAGAACCTTATCAGTTCCGTTACAGGCTCAGTTTTCGTATTCAACTTAAACTAAGCTGGTCGATATCCCTCGAATGATGACTGTGTCGGCTTTATACAACTAGCCTTCAGACTAACTCAGAACTGTAGCGAATTGAATATTATATGTATAGAATACGGACAGTAGCGATAGACAGCGTGATCTCACTGACTGATCGTTGTGTACTAAGTTATTCTCTGTAATAAGAGGCTGCAAACATGTGCAACCGAAACACGCATGCAACTCGCATGCGCGTTTTAGTTGCACATGTAAGCAGCCTTTAAATTAACAACTGATCCCAATGATGTCAAGATTGCATACTGGTTATTATGTGTCATTATGCTTTCTAGTCGTTAGCATTAAACAAAAGACACAAAATGACAGACAGCTGCGAGTTTTTTTTACTGTAACGGCAGCTTGGTTGTCGTTACATATTTGTACATTTATAGAATACTTTCAATTTGATGTGTCTGGACATAATGTATCCATTAGTAACAGCAGTAAAAATTATATTACTAAGACGTTTCGTTTTTTTCTACGGTTATTTTCATGCATGCTTGCTAAAACAGAAAAAAACTAGAAAACTTAGCATAAGTAAAGAGATGCCTGCTAGTTATCAGCATTGCTTAGCAACATCATTTAACAGAAACAAAACATAGAACTTTAAAATTACTGTTTAAAATCTGTAATGCCACACAAACCGAAAAACACGCTGGAAAAATACCGGTACGGACATAGAAAGTTTAAAAGCAAAAAACAAAATAGTGAATGAATACATAGGTAAAATAAAGCAAACTTTATATCGCAGTGGTAACTTGTAAAAAATGTAAGTTATAGAGGCAAATCAAGTCGCACACACAGAAAGTATTAAATACTGCATTTAGACACAAATATTCAGGACGTAAAAACAGAGGCAGAGACACAAATTTGTTGAGAAAATCTTAACAACAAAAGTTTTAACTAAATCCTATAGCTTCTGTTTTGCATTTCTTTTCCGGAAATCCAGCTAACAGTCTTGAGCAGTTCAGGTTTTCAAACGAAGTGGAGAAAATTTTATGCAACGTGTAAATTAAAACAATCGCATTGCGGCTATCTTTTTCTTCAAATTTCAAAATTCATGAAAACGGTACAGGAATGCACACAAAAGCAATACACGAGCGCTGAAAGATCACACGACAGTCACGACTCGAAGATAAAAATAAAAAAAGAATTCTACAGTCGGCAGTTTGACTGGAAGGGAGACAATAATTGTGACGTGGTAATAGGCTATTCAGTTATTGAAAGTGATGGGTGGCGTGACGTCACCAGTGGCTAGTTATCGACCTGTGCATCTGAAGCGCTGTGGTCCTGCAGCTGAGACATGCCGGGTGATGCGGGTGGTTGCCAAAGCACCTGCTCACTGAGCCGTACCGGTGATGATGATGATGATGACATTCGCTTGATGTCTGCTGGCTGCTGGCGACGTCTGCCAGTGAATAGGTTCCGTTGCAGACGCTGACATCGCCATGCAGTGGCGCCATCATTTCCTCTCCCTCGCGTTGCTATGGCTATGTCGGACCGCCCCTCACTCATACGGTCACAATTTCTGGTCGACTTTGACGCAACATTAAGCCGTCGTTTCAAACGAATAAAATCGAAACAAGTTCGTTAGGCCTTAAATATAGCATTGTCTTAATGTCAGTAATAATTTTACTCCGTTCTAATACAAGTAAATGCAACTTCTTTAGTGAACACAACAGTTCGCGATCCGTGGACTGATTGGCAGTTGATCGCTCAAATTACGCGCGGTGATGGCCGCTATTAGTATGTTGCTGTAAAGTAGTAAAAACACTTATACTTTTTTTCCTAAAAATAATAAACATTAAGATTCAATGCATTTTTGAAAAGATTATGCTTGGCAAACGTTTGACGCGTTGAAGTTCTTTTTTTTGATAAAGAGAACATTTAAAGATAAAGACTCTTTTACGTAACAGCGAGTAGGTTTTTTCTACATTATAATTCGTCGTTTGTTTACAAAAAGGTGGTGTTATAGCTCTTAATGCTCTTAATGGAAGCCCATTCCAGAGCTACGGAGCGTCACCTGCCGTATGAGATCCCACAATGTTACCTGCCACCCGACATACATGTAGGTGAACGCGGCCGCCTTAACCCCAGCCAGATAAGCCGGTACTCGATTTACCTACCCCAGAGGGATGAAAGACTGAGTTGACCTAGGCGGCTGCTTAAATATCGAGACGGTTTACCTGCTCGCAGGCAGTCTCCCATCTATGTACTAACCCGACCCGGAGTAGAGTAACTTAGTTGATCGAATCGAACGCGTTACCGATAAGCCACGGCACTAACCTGAAAAGTTAGTAGACTATGCACGAGGATTCGAACTCGAGACCTTTCGGGCAGCGGGCGGTCGCGCTGCCCAATAGGCCACACAGCGGTTGTCAAGTAGATTCGTAATCTCGCTGTAGCCGACGGATTGAGTCGTCACTCAAGCTGGCGTTAGAAGAACAATCTCAAACGTTTCTACTGCAGGCACTATATGCTTCTACCTGACTGGCTGCTTAATTGACTCCGTGGCTCACCGGCGTCGTGCAAAGTCTGAGCGGATCAAATTCAATCCCCAAATAGACTGAATAAATTGCTTGAGAATTACTGGCGTGCCTGCTTGGAGATTAATTTGTCTGACAAACAAGAATGTTAGACTGTGTCCTCTACAATACGTGACAGCAACTGTTAGCGTGTTTGAAGCTACAGCATTACAGCGCTTTACAAAATGGTATTTATTGAGTTCATTTCTTTTTCACTTCAAAGTGTTTCGCCAGGTGGCAGCTCCAGATGACGAGAACCGTATCGTTTATTTGTCAGCTCAGTTTTACGGTCACATTTTCGTGGGCAGGCGCACAAATAGGCTGCTGCAATCGTGCGTTATCGTAGCGGAGACTGACAGCCGATCAATGGATGAAGAGATCGATATTCGCTAAACCTGCAGTCTCCAGTCACTCTCATATGAGTCGGTTACTTCGATCAACAACGCCGACCGGTGTCCCATTAAAGAGTCGCCCGAAAAAGTCTTCCCCCGGGCGACATGGACGGACTTCCGCGGGGAGAGTTGAATCGATTTGCCGCGTCGATCACTCGTCGATCTGCCCGATTAACGCTCACATACACGCAATATGCTCATCGACAAGCGACACGTATATTAAGCTTATAGTGCAGTTCTACGAGCTATTTTGTCGCGGAAACCGGATGTCATCATTATAACACTATGTGCTACAAAATGTTGTATTTTGTACTTCGTGACGTAGCTACGGTAACAGTTCTCTCAGTCTGCTGCACAAAATCAAACAAAAAAACCCAACATAAATGTTGAATTTTGAACAATTTTGAATAGAAAGTTGCTGCTTGTAGCCATCACCCACGTGCGTCGAAATGCCGCATCGTATCCTATCGTTAATTGCAGCATTCGATATTGCAGCGTCACAATAGCGTGTATAGGACTGCAGTCACTCTGGCAAATTGCTTTCTTTCCGCGACCGGAAGTCGAACGTTGGTCTTCGAATACAAGCGGTACAGTCGGCCCACCTTAGCGACAGCTGAATTTCTTGTTCTCCTATAATTCAATTGTCTTCAGTCACTTCTGCCGCATCACTGTTTTTCATTCTGGTCTATTCTTTGGCGCCAATTACCGCGCACTGTAGAACAGTCGAAGTGATGAACTGCGTCGGCATTAACGGGTTACTGCGTTGTCAAGTTGATGCCGCGAACCAGGTACAAGCAACCCCCACGACAACCCCTTCCAAAAAACCCACAACGAAAAAACTTTATTCTCTATGCCAAATTTCCGTACCTGTTGTCCGTATGCTAATGGAACGTCACTTCATGTTTTTCGTCACAAGTCAACATTTAACCCATTAAGTGCCGAATTATTTTATTATTTACCGTTAAAGTAAGTGTCCTATATATAGTTTGCAGGTCCTGAATGGGTTATCGGGCTTAGCAAGCAACTTAATCGGCACAGTTCGTCGCTCAATCATTGCAGACAAACCTAGAAATGCGCATATTTTATGTAAAGCACGCTAATTACAAAAAAAACTCGTTAACAGGATTATATACACGACGAACTCGTACTTGTAGGGATTTTGGTTTATAAGGGATTTGTCGTGTGGGGCTTTCTTGTGGAGTTGTCGGCTGCTCACCGACCTATAAAATATGCATACAGTCGACTTCGTTATGCGCGCACGCATATTGTTCCCGCATCGTTCTTGTCCCGTGGGTGTGTTCTTGGCATATTGCTGTTTTATTGCGGCACCGGCTGGAACATTATCCACGAGCGTCAAGTTAGGTCCCACGTTCGACATTCGACATTCAACATTCACAAAAATCGCACGAACAAAAAAAAGTAAAGTTCGTACTAAAGCGGCACACCTTAAGTGTGCATCTCTAGACACGACATGCCCGACCGCATTGAAAACGGATTCTAAATTTACTTCCAATTATTCAACTCTTTTATGACAGCGGTTATTTCGCACACTTCGTCCGCCGTTCGCAGTTCATGTCAGTTGGTTTTTATAACGTCGTTTAGCGCTAATGATATGTGCACTGAACGTAATCCGAATTACTGGCAATCGGAATTCAACTCCCATCTACTTAAGTACCGAATAAGATCGGCGTAACAGAGCTAACGGTTAGCTTATAGTGTCGACTGTGCGAAAACGCTGTTTTGGGGGGGGAATGTGACACTATCGTTACACATCTTGTTCGCTAAACAACCAGTTTGTTTAATTTTTTAAAATCCAATTTAATACATTTTTGAAATAAATTTCAATGTAATTTAATAATCAATTTACATAGCGGAACAGCACTAAAGTGTCTAACACGATACATAGCATTGATGTTAGCGCTACTGTGCAAACGAAAGTTTTTAACAGACGTTTAAAACGTACACGAGGAAAGAGCAAGCAAGTCGGCCTATTTCTCTTTTTTTGTACGTGCCCGGAGACTATCCTCGGTAAGCGACTGTCGTTTCACTCGAAGTACAAGTGAAGAGACGCCGTGTGGGTATCAGCGTGTCATCGTAAACAGTTCAGTGGATAATCTTTGGCCGGATCAAGACGCGTATCGAAGCAGTGTATATGAGTCTTTGTCCGCTCGGTCACGTGCTGGCTTTGTAAGCTCTGAAGGCTGGTGAAGGATAGTGGTTCCGAGTTTATTACGGGACAGTGTTTATATATCAGGTCGAGCGCATCTCGATAGTCCGGTGTGGCCCAGCTCAGTGTTCTGTGTTCTCACTCGCCAGGGACGGCCGGCGGACGACTGGAGGCGCTGCTTGATTTGCTCGGCAGCGCCTCGGCCGGACGACGATATGACTGACTGGCTCGCTGTGTGTGTGTGTGTGGTCCCAGACTCTCAGTCGACGCCGGTGGTCCGTGCGACGTGCGCCGCATATTTCGTTCACGCTCCGCCGACCCGACGACCGACTGAAGCCTCTGTACTACTGCTACCACACACAGCGTTCAGCCGGTGCACCATTATAGGATCGTCCCCCAGAAAAGTCTCCCCCGGCCGACAATTTACCGGCAAAAATCCGCCCCGCCCGGCGGCCGCCCGGGCGGGACGGATTTTTGCCGGTAAATTGTCGGCCGGGGAGACTTTTCTGGGAGGGGGTCGATCCTATAATAGGGAAACTTTTTATGGGGCCGGCGATATTTTAGTAAAGAAAAGACATGTCAATTCCGTGATTATCTCTCCACGGGCGGATTTTTCATGGAGTCATTTTAATGTGACACCGCCCGCCCGCTCCATCGGGCTTTCGACGCCGTGCCGCGTCGTTGGATTAACGCGGGACCGCGCGTGACCTTTATCTGCCGGGGCAGTCGACCGTACGCACTGTTCGCACTGACTATTCACGGCGCCACACCAGCACATCTTGGCATCTTGCTAACCATCTCTATAGCTTGGTACTTATACCACTTCTTACTAAGAACGCAGGTGGGTGAAAAGTACGACGTAAAACCCCCTGCGACGTTTAATTAATTACAAGAAAGCCACCACCTACCGCGAATTGGCGCTGGCAGAGGCTACTAAACTGTACAAACCGACAAAAGTAAGTAAGTAAATAAGTAATTTATAGAGTGCGCTATTAAACGTTTTCGGTGAACTAGCGAAAAGAAAAGTAGAAGCGTTTGGAATGACGTCTGTGCTGGTTTTGAGACGCAATAGAACAGAACGGATCGAGCATTTCCCGTCTCTGCGGCAAAAATCTGGAACGGTTTGCCATCAGAAGTGACGTCTTCAGTGTCTGCGAACATTTAAGACTAAACGCAAGACTTGTCTGTTTTTCGCGTTTTTCCACAGTTGACTGCAAAGTGACTGCAGTGCTATAAGCATTTTCACCACGAACGTTGCGCTTATTCTAACGTAAACGGTGCACACGTTATGACATTTCTATTGTGACGATTACGATTTTGTGACCATGGTGGGTTATTTCTTCATCGGGGAACTGGGTCAGTTTTGGGCGTTCGCGTTAAGATTAGTTACACTGTCCTACCGGCGACTGTCAGTTGGTCAACAGGTCAAGAGATCCACGCACAAGAATCACTCAGCCCAGCGGGGTGGAGAGATACTTTGTCTGCATGGTTTTCGACATTTAGCAGTAAACACTAAATAAAGCAAGGCTGGTATACCAAATCATCGCGTTCAAAGCGACGCTTGAAACACCGCATCGCACTGGACGATTACGCACAGCGATATTTTCGACAAAGCCCGGACGGTGATAATCAATAAGTTGGCCGGGTTATAAACACCGAGCTAGCGAGCGTCTGGAGGGCGCATGGATAGGTGGCTGGACGAGTGACTGACCCGGACGGCGAGTATCTCATGGGGTGTTTACACGATCGAGCAAACATCGAGCAGATAGCTGGACGTTCTATGGTAATTAGCATGCTAATTAGGAGGGCGGACGGGAAAGCCTATATAACACGTGATCAGCTGTGCGCTAAGAGCCTAAGTCTAGGCTTACATTTGAGCCAGAGGCGGGGTTCCAATAGGCCTGCTTGAACCAGTTCGATGTTTGCTCGATGTTTGCTCGATCGTGTAAACACCCTATCAGTCCATCGACAGTCACATGCAGTCAATGTTGTATGCGTCCTTGACAGTGCGTGTGTCAGTCAGTGTCACTGCCGGCGAGTGACCGGCTGCTGCTGCTGACGCAACGGCTACCGACGGACAGATGCACAATATCGGTCGGCGCCGCTAGCCATGTGCGTGCGTGCGATGGCAGAGTCCTACGTTCCATTCTAGACCAACTTGACTGACCGTGGCCGGTCACCAGTCGTGGCGTCTCGACCGATAACTTCAATCTCCTCAGATGCTCCGTGACCACAAATGGAACCACGTCGAAATAAAGTTTGTACGTTTTTAAATTCTAAGTACTGGACTGTAGCGTGACTTGACTAATGTTTTAAGTCGCTCCTGGTGGTGGAACATAAGACACAGACCATTTGTTTTTATCCAGCTTTGCTCTGTGCTGGGCCTCCATATTCTTCCAGCAATATTTGAGAGCCATTTCTCTGGATCTCCTTTAGGTGTTTTTAGTCTTCATCTTTCTGTCAATTTTACGTGACCGTTTGGTGTTTACGCTAATGCTTATTGTCCAATGCAGTCGACGTTTTTTTCAGTGTAAGACATTATCAAATAAATTGAGGAAAGTCTGAATAAAATTTTGCACCTCGCCGCATATCTGTCGAGGCGTCAAATCTTAAAAGTTAAATGTTTACTTTGTCTAGTTATACAACCGATTATCAGTCCTAATTTTTAACACGTTAGACGACAATTTTCGTTTTAGAATAATGCACTATTAGAATGAACAGACATTTTGTTTGGTAAACGAAGTTTATTTCAATTTTTTGGCTGCTGTTTTTTGCGACGAAGAAAGAACTGCAATGTTTAAACAGGTGAAAAATAATTCAACGGAAGGTTTCAAAACATCGTAAAAGCCGGATCAAATAAAGCGATTGGTCTTTAGCATGAACGCCGAGACCAATAGCTCCAGAGATCGATAATTGCAACTATGATGAATTGACGTCGGTCGCCGACTAAAACGCCCGGATTGGAATGATTGTTCGCTGTGACGACTGGCGACCTCTCTGACACGAGGTGTTCGAAGTGGGATTATTAGTGGGATTATATACCCAACAACCCACTCCCCACGATAACCCTTTCCCGCTTTTGCGATTTGCACTAGTGAAGGGTTTTTGACGCGCTTCAGCTATGCTGTAGGCGTCTACGTTACCTTTGTCGTTTGTCGTCGGTCTGCCTGTCGTCGTCGTCCGGATGTACTGCAGAAGAAAAATTTTTACACGAATAATTAGCCATGTGTTTTAAACCCACGCATGCAACTTTTCAGCGATGTAGGGCAAGAGAAACATTATCAAATTTTTGGGTTGAATGGTGAGGGTAAGAAAAGTATGCGTTTTTAAGGCTTTTTCAGATTACATGAAAATCCAGGACCTTGAATGACCTTGAAAGTCAGTACTACAGCAAAAACTGTATGGGCTGTAGCGCGTTTTCCCTAGCGACAGCGGGGCTTTTTCTTGCTTTCTGTGCCCCGAAGCGAACTGATACAGCGAGATGCCGAATGGCGGCTGACTATCCGAATAGAGTAGTGCCATCATGCACAATGTCACACAAACCAATGATGTATACAGACCGATCGCCTGTCAACATATTATATAGATATACAACCTTTCATCACATCACCGGCAGAATGCCATCCATGTGCATTAGCCAATATACGGAATAGCAGCAGCAGCAGTAGCCAAGGCCTGGGCCTATATGTGTAGCTGTCGACAAAATCGAATTTCCGGACTTTATATCGCGTATTCGGCGTTATGCGTATGACACAAGCGACCCGCTGCAGCTCCTATAGAAACGTTGAGGGATAGGTCTACACACTGCATTCGGCGCATCTATCTTGTAACACAGTCATCACTTAATGCTCCCCGGGCGTTACGCTTCTCGGCGATCATCTACAGAGAGAAATACTGGCGCAAGAGCATAGTGTGATGGGCCTAGTAGTATTACGAGATTGTAAAATAAAAAGCCCAGCTATCGCTATTATAGCCGACCGTACTGGTTTCAGTGACCTTTAAGGTCATTTTCATATAATTTGAAAGCCAATATGACACTTTTACTAGTGATTAATAGTAACCTTAGCCTTATATCTCACCGTTTCCGAGATATGCATGCATGCCTGTTTTCGGTTAAAAACGCACATTTTCTTTACCCCTTCTATTTAACCCCCAATTTAAAAATGTTACTCTTGCATTATATGGCTGAAATTTTAACTGAAATTGAAACTGTAACACAGAGGGTTAATTAACTGTGTAAAAGTTTTTTTTCCTATGACCTAAAGCTTAGCCACAATACGTCCGTGACAGAACAGACGGACGAAAAACATGCCAATAGCTCGACCGTTACTCAAGTACGGTCGGCTAAACAATCGGATAGTTTAAATCATCCTACGAAGCTGATCATACCGTGGCCAAAACTACTCTTTTACGTGAAGTTTTTTTGATGTTGCATGCTAAAAATTATTAAAATCGGCCAATGTTTTATAGAGTTATTCCAAAAATAAAAGTGGCGCGTTATTGAGATACGGTGTAGTTTCCACTTGTTACCGAACAGCTGTATTATTTTTTTTCATCTCGCATGAAAATGCGCATATTGAGATAGCGACCAGTTAAAAACATTTTCACATAACCGACAAAAAGGCTCGAAAAAAGTCATTCAAATATAATATCTACTGTTTTTGTGCTAATTCTTTGCCACTTATGGATGCAACTTAAATTAATAAAAACAGCCAAATGGTCAATACATTCACGACTTATCATTCAACCAGTTACTATCGTAATGAGGTTTAAAAATTTTATTTCACGATGCTTTTACCGGCGATATCAGAGTCAACAACGATAAGATAAGACTGACGGCCCCTCGCAGCTGCAAGGAAGTAACTTGTCGACGTTAGGGCCTACATTATTTTGTCTTTTGTGCTACACCTTCACTCGGGCTATTTGTCCTGTTACTGGAAATACAGCGTGATCCATAAAAACGCGCCGCTTTTATTTTTTGAATAGCTTCCTACAGCATGGGCCGATTTTAATAATTTTTGGCGTGCAACAACAGAACAAAAATTTGACGCAAATGACTGTAGTTTTGGCCGCTTCATTTTTGTACTGACGCTACATTATCTTGTGAAATGCAGATTGTTGAGCCTGCTCTTTACGAGTGATGTCAACGTTAGCCGCTTGCATTCGCGCTGGAGGAGGACATTTTGAGCACATGCTGTAATAAAGAGGATGTGATGTGACACGTGTGACTTTTTGAAATACAATAGGGCCTAGTTGCCAATCGTGTTTGCCGCTTTTCAGTTAATTATTTCTGAGCGGACGCGTGCGCTATCCAGTATGAACTCATTGTCGTAAATGGCCAAACTACGACTTCTGCTTTTCTCAAAGTAATGTACCGACAGTATTAAAGTGAAGTGGCCTAAACTACAGTCACTTGCTTTAAGTTTTTTTCTGATGTTGCGTGTTAAAAATTATTAAATTCGGCCAATGTTTCACGAAGCTATTCAAAAAATAAAAGTGACACGTTTTTTATGGACGACGATGTAGGTTAGGCGTTGGCTTATTCTGGCGGATATAAACCTATTCAGTAAATTAATAAGTGCAAGAAAACATTTATCTGCGTATGTGCTTTTGAATTTTTCTGTATTTTCAATAGGTTGTCGTTAGGATGGCAACTTACACGATATCTGCCTTATCTTAAGTTAGTGAATTTGCTTATCCGCTTGGCTGATGTGCTTCCTTGGTGTCTAAAATGTTCTGCGCATGAAACAAAATCACGGCTTGTGCGGTAGCGACAAGCTGTTGTACTGTATAAGCGATGTGCCAAGTCAATGGGAAGGCCGAAATGTCGACCCCCATAGCTCCCACATTTTTCAATCGATCTTTGTTTAAAATGTCCAAAATGGCGCTTTATTGTTTTTTTATTTTTGCATTTAGGTAGTCAACGATCGATCGCAGTGAGTTGTAATATAGCGTCCCATAGGGTCGTACATTAGCTTCGGCGCTAATCCCCATAACGTCAATCTATCTGTCTGTGTTTCGATTGACGACACCCGAGTGATTACTTTGCCTGCAAACAGTCGATACACTACTTGCAGTGCTGTCAGTCGATGTCGACAAATACCGACCCCTTTCGAATGCCATTACCGCTCCCGCTCAAGGCTGCATCCGTTCCAGAACCCAACAAAACGTCGTTAGGCTAAGTGTTTTTTCCGCGTTAATAAAGTGGACGATGTTTTAAGATAGGCCCTTTGTTTTATGTTGCACGTTCAAGTATAACATTTTGATAACATATTAAGAAATTTCCAACGGACAAATCAGTATTTTAACTGATTTCTTGTTCATCGTTGAACAGCGCAGACAGCGCGTGCGTTACGGCATTGCCGTAAGAGTAGTTACTACTTTCCCATAATGTCACTTCAGTCAAGCATGACGATTGAAACGTGTCTCGCGTTTGTTTATCGCACGCACGTCGCCCGCCGAACATATTAGAGTCACGAATTAAGCACGTTTCATAGAGTTCGCTATGGCTCGTTAGCAGGGCCGGACTAACGCACAGGCCTAGAGCCCCCCGCTTGCCGAAGATGCACTAAATGCGGTCAGTTGATTCTCAGGAAAAAAAACAAAAAATTGTCGCCACTAAATGCAGTGACGTAGCCAGAATCTAGTTGTAGCGGGGGCACTGGAGGGGTGGGGAATAAGGAGGAGTGTCCCATCCCCATGGAGAAGAAATCTGGAAAGGGGCTGGGTCTCTTTCCCCAAATTTTTTTTGGATTTTTGGTGTAAAAATAACGTCTTTTGGTGCATTTTTTGGCACTATTTTGAGTAACTGTCTAAGTTCCTAAGGGGCACCTGCCCCTAGTGCCCCCATGGCTACGCCAATGACTAGATGTCATATTCTAAGGCTAAAATGCACCAGATTCGATTTCAGCTAAGGCTCCGCCACAAACTTCACTGGGGGAGCTCTGGAGCTCGTAGAGCTCCCCCAGACTTCCTACCTGAAAATAAGAGGTTACACACAATAAAACATACAACCATTTTTACAATCTTAAATGCATGATAGGCCTAAATGATTTTTATTTTTTGGTAATTTGTATCGTGTATGTAAAGGGACCTCAAAAAATATTTGGGCCTAAGGCTCCTCGAAGCCGTAATCCGACCCTGCTCGTTACACTGGCCTATATTTTCGACCGTGGTGAAACGTGTAGGACCTTATTGGCGAGATTTTGATGTAGCTCTGACGGGTTTCGATCTCTCTGGTTGACTGTGAGCCTATTGCTGGTCGAAACATACGAATGAAAAGACCGACATCGGCGACCGAAAGTAACTCGATGGTGGGAGAGAGAAAAAGTGACGTAACGTAACGTAACGTAACGTGTCGGCGTGATGAAGACTGACACATTGATCGTGTTGCCGTCAGACGTACTGCGTCATTGACTCCGCTTGCACGGCAGTAAATGACTCTCTCTACTGTAACTCAGGCTATGACGTTGATTTATTCTGACGACTCCTGCGTACACTGCGAGTCGACGTCAGCGCCGGACACGAATTTCATCTGACACACGACACGAATCGACCATCAGCAAACGCCACTTCCCCCCCCCCGCCGACCGACGACGTATTTCATTGAAAGCGTAGACCGTCGAAAGATCACTGATTTCGTTAAAGAAACTAACGCACTTTTAATTTATGGCGACGTGCAATTTTATTTACCATCGTTTCAACGACTTGTTTATCCATTTTCACCTCCCCGAAGGTTCTCGCAGGGCTCGAAATTGCAAGACCGCGAAAATGACGTACTTCAATGGCTGAAAAATGCGTCGCGAAAGTAAGTAGCAAGTATAGTTAAGAAAAGGAAGCGCAATCTGCAGAACGACGCCTGCATCAAGACATGCATCAACAGGTTCAACAACGCAGTGCATTCCAGACTGCAGTTTCTCAGAGCGATCAGCCACAATCTGGGGCTCTGGGCGCTCAGGCCGAGGCATTCCAGTTCACGTCGGACGACAACAGCGACGTCGACGACGATGACGTCGACTCTACGCCGTCAGCCACTGCCACTGAAAGCGTAACCGCAGCTGCTGCAACAGCTACCCGAGGAAGTGATATCATCATGCGTGTGGTCTGCCTCATCGTACCACGCTCTGGAGTAGCTCGTTCCCTGCGGACATTCTCGTTTCCGTTACAGTTCCGGCAGACATGTCCAATTGCTGTCCTATCTGCAAAACACTAATCAAGCGCGTTTTGTGTATATTCGTGTGGATAAAACATTGACTCGGAATGTGCCTATCTATCAGCGTCATCATTACCATCATCAAAAGGCCGACGTCACTAACATGCTAAATTATAATTGTTTGTCATTTGTGATTTCGCGCGTACTATTTAGCGTCAATAATAATAAAAACTATCTGATATAATTTCCTACTATACGAAATAATATTTAGACAGCTACTTAAAATGTTATCTTCCAGCAGCGCAAATGTTAGTTCTGAGATTCTGTCACTTATTTTCATAGTTTTGCATTTAAACAAGCGGTCCGACGAAACATCACACCGGACCGGACCGCATCGAACGGTTAGGGTTAGGCTTAAAGTTAGGGTTAGAGTTAAGGTTAACCGCACCGGACCTACCGCACCGTGAGGTGTTTCGTCGGATCCTTTCACAGGTCCTGCATTTTAATCTCATTTTTGCCTATCCAGTATCCACTGCTTGTGTTCGCTTGTCTCTTGTCTTTCTTCTGTCAATTTACGGTGATGCTATTTTTTGTCTGAATTAAATTGTTATCGATTGACACTCGAAACAAGGAGACGTAATAATGTTATTTTACCTTTATCTTTTTATCGAAATGTCCTAAAATGTCTCAGCTTACAACTGTCTACACAAGAGCCGATGTGGTGTGGTGTTGATACTAATGGCCGCACGTGGACGTTGACACACGTGGCGGTATTTTGTAATGCGTTTCTGTCACCTTGTCCATTCTTCAGCCGTCAGCTGGCTGAATATTTAAACAGTCGTCGCTCGACAGTAACAGATTGCCATGCAAAGAGACACAGTCAGAGAGCAGAGAGAGAGAAAAAAAGCACTGTCTCGACTAGCTGCAGGCGGATGCTGAGCTGAGCCAATGTCCGGCGGCTGCCGACATCAAAAGGTTGCTGCTGCTGCTGCTGCTGCCGGTGTCACATTAAAATGTCTCCCACGAAAAAATCCGCCGGGTAAATGATAATTACGGATTTCATATGTATCTCCCTTATTAAAATATCGCATGCCCCATAAAAGTGTCCCCCTTTTATAAGATTCCCCAGAAAAGTCTCCCCGGCCGACAATTTACCGGCAAAAATCCGCCGCACCCGGCGGCCGCCCGGGCGGAGGGTTTTTTTGCTGGTAAATTGTCAGTCGGGGAGACTTTTCTGAGGGGGGAGCGATTCTATAATGGGACACCGACGTCGCTTCGTCCGCGAATATTTATGGGTCGGAGGCGAACGGCGACGATTGTGCGACCAAGAGAGAAAATGACGACGACGACGACGACGATGGCGCCGTTGAAGAGGAAGACCCGAGATGGTCGCATCCATTGTGTGCACAGCGCCGGGGCGGCGATAAGCCACAGTCGACCGGATATAGAGTTCGTGAGTTCTAAGCTATTAAACGAAAGAATGGCACTTGGACTGCTGTGCTAGCTGACTGAAAGCAAAGCTAATACAGATTGTTTTCCGTGATCACAGTGCAGCACGGTAGTGCTGATACTGTTGTAAGGGCGACGAACGTTAAGTATAGGAAATGGCGTTTGGGGGGGGTCCTGTAACTCAAAAACTCCTTAACCGATTTCCATAAAACTTGGCATCAGTGATCATATCGCCAACCCGACTCCACCTGCAAAATTTGGTTACAATCGGTTGAAAGGGGGCGTGGCTGCGCACGCGCGAAATTCGCCGTTAGGCGTCTGTTCTTTTCCTTGCGCACGGCTACAGGTCCGCACGTTGAATTGACAAACTGGCTAATGGCTCAAACGAAGCGTCCTGAGGCCGGACACATTCCTTATGTAGTTTCAATTACAGACAATGAAATATATTTATCGAAAATATTTAATGCCAGCGACTGAACCACGGATTTATTTTCGCGCGCAGCTTCAAACGTAGTTGTTCGGTTTGCTGAACAAAAACGAACCGGCAAACACCGAAAACTGCTAGTTTACGATGTTTATTTTTGCGGGTAGCAGCAATGCTGTCGCGCGAGAGAGACGACGGCGTCGTTCGCGGTTAATAACGTCCTGGGCTGGCCGACTGTAATGAACAAAGCGTTCGTGCTGCGGCTGTGAAGCGCCGGTAGCCATGCTTTACGTCGTACGTAGGACTGGCAGCGGCTGCTGCGACTGGCAGCACGTTAATGACCGGCGTGCCATGAATTGTGCTGCTGCCTGAACGTCAGAAAAGTGTATTGAATGGCCACCACGAACGCTCGTTTCCCCTCGACGTGCCGTCCCGTTTCCTTCCTACCCGCTGACCGTATAAACAGCACAGCCCACCGGTCCACCGTTCATCGCCCGACTTCCATTCGCTGGTCGTCCGTTTGTCGCCGAAATGGACAAAAGTTACCCCGCCAAGAAAATCTTTCCGGCAAAATCTGCGTTTTCTTTTAGGACAAAAATCTCACCGGTAAGGAAGTTTATCATTGCTCGTATTCGCAATTTTTAACTTAAACGTTTAAATTGTTTATCTTTAATTCCACGGTAAGAAAACAATTGTTGTGAACCGCTTAAAATATCGTCAATTGTCTATCCTCATTTTCATGACCTAATTTTACTTGTTATTTTTCACCACAGAGTCTGAAATGCTATAACCGCTCATAATATCATTCTACACTGTATCTCAGAAAACATCCTCGACATTTTCGACTGCAACTTGAAAACCAATTATCAGATTTCGATAATTTTTTTCTACGAATATTCTTCACATAACTTCCATCAAATGATCGTTTATTTTTCTATCTCACCCAACGTTTGTTTTTGCACTATATCTGGGGGAAAACACAACCAGCGAAATATCACTTTTTATTTTTATCCAATGCGATATGATTGCTTAATTGACATCATGCGTAAAACATAATTTGTTTACATTTCTGACACTTCGGCTGACATTTCATCCAGTTGTCCATTTTTCAACTGCCTGTAGTAAAATTACATGTAGTGTTGGCTCACTATGCGAACACGCTTTCTTCATTCATTGACAGCAGTATCGATAATGTTCTGCTCCAGACCAATGCAGGCTGTACCAGTCACTTCTTGACTTCACAAACATTCCTAAACTTTATCTGGTAGACACACTGCTGCAAGACCTTCTGTTGGGGCCGACAAATTAGGATAGATGGAATTTATTGACGTTTTTTTCATTCATTTTAACACGTTCTATGCTTGGTCTGCTTTCCCCAGTTAGTGCAAAAGCAAAAGTTAAGTGAGGTGAAAACTAAAACACTTATTCAATAGCCAGTTGTGTCAGAAATATTTCTGCCAAACATTGTTAAAATCTGTTAATTTTTATTCAAGTTAGATCGATAATGTCGGGGATGTTTTTTTCAGGTTTTCTGTTTATTTCAACACATACTTTGCTGGATCTAATTTCTCTAGGTAGTGCAAAAACATACATTGGGTGAAGTAAAAAACTAAGCAGTTATTTGATGGCAAGTTTTGTCGGAAATATTCGTGGCAAAAATTATCAGAATCTGCTAGTTGGTTTTTAAGTTACAGTCGAAAATGTCAGGGCTGCTTTATTGGGACACAGTGTCATTAAGCGTGACGATTAAAACGCGTCGGTCACAGTCATTAAATAAGTATGTTTCATCGCGGTCCAAATTATGTCGTGCATTGTTATTCTTGAACACGATAAACAATTAAAAAATATTAGGCTACGCGGATTTTGTCACACATCAGATTGAGATATTTTTGAGGGGGCTTAGATCTGTCCGTAATGATTTTTTAAAGGGCGTGTTTTGTCTGTGGGGGATACATTGTCCTGGATTCGTCTATCGACCGCTGACCACGCTGGCGATGTCGGTGAATTTACGTCGTGACTGTCAGTGGTCAGTGTCGGTGCGCGCCGTGCACGGTTGCTGCTGCTGCTGTTGCTGCACGCCCCACTAATGCACGCAGCATCATTCCTACACTCGCCACCGCGTCAGGCGGGCGTGCCTCTGTTTTCTGATCGCGATAATCGTCGCCGCTTTAGCTCTACGCGATTAAGCCGTGGTGACGATAAGGCTTAGAGACTGGATTGGGCGTTGTATACAGTGATGTATCGATAGATCAGTGCAAATGCACCTCTGCTGGTCCGAAGCACACGTGGGTGGGATAGATGACTGTCGTGTGGGTAGGTTGTAATGACGCTTAATTCGCCCTCAGCGGCGAAACGTGAGTGACTCTCCGCCAACAACAAAGGCGCACGACGGCTGGTCCCGGGCTGAAGTACCACGTACCGACCGACGACTGATGACGTCATTTCCGGTTTTATGTCGTCGTGCCTGCTGCTGTAGACCGGGTCTACGACACTTGTCTGTCGACTCGCAGTGTTCGCCGGTTTCTCCCTGAACGCACGAGTCCCGTGTCCTGTGCGTGGCTGCACGTGAAGTCGTTGACAGTCGACGATGAGCGAAATAACCACGATCAACGTGTGCATGCTGCTGCTGCTGATGATGATAATGATGACATGTCTGTCCCACGGGGCGGGAGAATCCCACGAGGAAACCGCCGCCGAAGGCAGCAGCATCGAGGACCCCGCGGCGGCTGGATGGATAACGGCGGCGGGTGATGACGTCGAGTGGGCGAGAGAGCCGGTCAGAACGACGCCGTCGTTGACTGAGGAGGACGCGGCCGCCGGCGAGCAGTCGTCAGCAAACGGCGTCCAGTCATCGTCGTCGGAGGAGTCGTGTCCGAATGACTGCGACTGTTTCAATCGCTACGAGACGGTGGACTGTAGTAGACGCGGACTCGAGACCCTGCCGCTGCTTCACAACGATACACGCCGCCTTTACCTCGAGGACAACCGGCTCGTCTCTTTGGACACGGGGCTCCGGGACGCCGCTCAACTGACGCTGCTGATCGTCGAGCGTAATTACCTAGAACGCGTCGACGTCGATGAATCGCTGTGCGGACTGACGCGCATCCAGGAACTGAACCTAGCCGCCAATCGGATACGCTCGTTCAACGTCGGCGGCAGCACGCGGTCCGCGGACTCTCCGTGTCGAGCTCCGGCACTCAAGGAGCTTAATCTGAGTCTGAATCTGCTAACGGTCGTGCCGCAAAATCTCTCGGAGTTCGCGCCCAACCTCGAGATACTGAACCTGAGCTACAACGAGATCGCGTCGGCGACTCTGGACGAGACTTACGCCGCCATGACGTCGCTGCGGTACCTCGATCTGAGCCGTAACCGCATCCACTACGTGGTCAACGACGATTTCGGTGCGGTAACGGGGACCGGCGTGCCGCTTGAAATACTCAGTCTGGTCGAATGTGGACTGGTGCAGATTGACGACGGCGCTTTGGCGGACTTCGTTAACCTCACGTCACTGGGACTGGCTAACAACCCTCTACAGCAGGACACGCTGACCGCCGCCCTTGGGCGTATCGGTCGTCGGAGACCAGGAAACCGGTCTCACTGTCTGCAGTCAGCTGCAAGCGGCGTCGACGTGGAAGAATACATCAGTGAAAGCAGCTGTCCGTCGTCTGACGCCCAGCTAGTGCGTCTCGACATCAGCGAAGTGATTTTGACCAACCTCACCCTGGAAGCGCTGGGCGGGTTTTCCCGCCTGGTCGTGCTCGACGCGTCCTACTGCGAGCTAAAATACGTCGATCCACATCTGTTCGACTGCCTGCCAGATCTGGAAACGCTTCACCTGGAAGGCGGGCGTCTGGAACGGCTAGAGAATCTGCCAGCTCTGCGTCGACTGCGCCGGCTGCACCTCCAAGAAAACCGACTGACGATTGCGGTCGACTTGCACGGACTCGACGCATTGGAGTCGGTGGATCTGAGTCGAAACCGAATCGAGACAATCCCGACACACTGGCTGAGCGGCACCCGCGGACTGCAGATTGTCAACCTCAGCCACAACCTTATCACGGCCATCGAACCCGACGCCTTCAACCAGGTAGAATTACTTACAACCCAGTAACAGCGCATTGGCGTTCGGCGAGTCAGTTATTATTAGATCTGATCATTGTCGGTAAATGACTACAAAAATATGGGACTGGGTATGTAGAATGTGCAGCATTTTAATATAAACCTAAATGATTTTATCGTCGATGACGTTTTTAAAGAAAAAATTTAGCACCAAACGAAAATTGCAGGAAAAATAGACGTGCGGGATTTAAGAGTAGTCAGCAATTAAACGATTGTTCGGATGCTAAATTACGATCACTGAACCACAGAAGTAGCTTAGGGTCGGGGAGATTTAAAGAACATTGAAGATCCGGAAACTAGTTTACTCAGATGCTGAAGCCATATTAAAAAGCTGTTCAGAACTTAGATAAGCGTCTGCTGGCGTTTTTTCAATTTCCTGGCCGTACAAAGCACGAAACAGTTATCCAATTGCTGGCTACTTTTTAGCACGTGCATTGTGCTAGCTTTTTTGAGTGCTAAAACTTTAACTTATAGAATTATGGATAAATTGCAGTACGATGTCCTGACTGTGCGCTGCATTCCTCAGTGCTGTGATGAAATTAACTCCGAAAGAGCCGAGACGTTACCATGTAGTAGGCCTACCGTGGTAAGACAGGTACTAACAGTTCGAGCAGGGGCAAGCCTATATTCTGTTGAACGCAGATGGACTAAACTCTTTAAACCTTTCTGCGAGGTATTGACAAAGCAGTGGAAGTCGATATGATGACCAGCGATGTGTCTTCGAGGACTTGTTCTCGTTCTTGAGAAGCTTCGAGGACGAAGAGCAGTGTCTTTGGCCTTGGCTTTGAACACTTGATAACGTCGCTAATGATGACGAGTGTAGGTGAGCGTGATGTCGACGTTGGATCTATCGTTCAATCGTCTGACGCGGCTAGGCCGGTACGGGCTGACAAGTGTCGCACGTCTGGACGTGTCTTACAACATCCTGCAGAAGATCGACGACGATGCACTGTACGGACTTCAACATTCGCTCGCCGAGCTCGACCTTGGTTATAATCGACTAACTCACCTGACTACGGGCGTCTTACGCAACGCCCGTAGTCAGGTGAGTTAGTC
>Ga0209367_1001251_pt1 | contig 30588 bp, 20 predicted proteins | sample WorMetLIZISLAND2_FD_187412 | JGI IMG/M metagenome (GOLD analysis project Ga0209367, IMG submission 187412) | Marine gutless worms symbiont microbial communities from Max Planck institute for Marine Microbiology, Germany - Olavius geniculatus... ...
AAGGTCGTTCAAGGTCATTGATGTTGGTAAATCCAAAAAGCCTGTCACCAGTGCTTGTTATGATAAGCAGCATGTATGTACCTATCTGCAACCGTTTTTACATTATTTGAGCCAATAACGGCAAAATGACGTCTTTTTTAGGGGGTACCCCTCTTTGTCGCCCTCGTTCGAGGGAACCCCTGCACCCAGTGGCACAAAATTTTGATACGATAAACTAGAGACCTTGGGCAGCTCACAATGAAGATTTCGTGGTCCGAGCTTGCACCGTTTTGATACAGATCACGAGTGTGACGGACGGACAGACAGACGCCCAGACGATGGCAAAGACACGCGGAGCATTTTGCTTTCGCGCGTAAAAGTCTGAAATATACGTTTTGTAGGGAATTTTATTCTGAACATACGCGGAAATTTTTTTGATGATGACATCATTATTGTGATGTCATCTGCTAATAGAATATAGTGTACATGTATTATTTTCCCTACCAGTAATGTATCATAACTCACAAGTGAGAAACAGCACAGAGAGGAAAAAACAAATAAACTTAACAAGTTACTGTCACCTCTTTAAACGCTAAACATTAGTGCTTCATTTTTCAGCATATTCTTCATGTTCGTTCAAACATTTGTCCCATCTGTCAACAAGCTTCTAAATGCCTGATGCAAAGAACAATGCTGGCCACTGTCCAAGTCACCGACAAACAACTCATTGCACATAGGTAAGCTGATGCAAATTTTTGGCCATTTAGCATTGTCTTTGACCAAACGTGTACTGTTCGTGTTGTAAAACACTTGCCGCCATATACTGGATGCATCTCAGAGTAAATCTGATTTGCATCAAGTCTTTCTGCCCACAAAACAAACATAATAGTGCACTGTTCATTACGGGACAATTTCAGTGGCAACGTTGCTTTATTTAATGTTTATAAATGACGTCACAGTGACGTCATTGTAACAAAACTCACATCCGGCACTTAGAATTAAATTTTGTAGAAAATGTATATTTTAGATTTTTTCCCATTTTAAGAGTTAATGGAATGGCACCATTTTGTAAACTTATTTATGGAACAACCCTCGTGATTCACAATTTCAATTTTGGTTAAGTTGTGGAGCTTTGGTTTCAATTTTAGTTTTAGTTTTTGTTGTCTTGTAATTTCAATTTCAGTTTTGGTTATAGTTTTTCAGTCAGTCCAAATATGTGGAGCGAGAATTTGAATTTTGTGCATTTGCAAAAATTAAAAGATCTACAAATTTTTGCAAATTTGACATTATTTGATTATTAGGTCGATGTAAAAGAATGAATTTAAGGTTGTGTGTAGCTTTTTATGGAATACCCAATTACCCGTCGCAGAGCTACCATATGGGATAGATAACACAGTGTTACCTGGCTTCGGACACAGGTGAAAGCATCCCGCCATAATCCCAGCCAGACAGGCTGATACTCAATTTACTTACACTGGAGGGATGGAAGGCTGAGTTGACCTTGGTGCTGGTTATATACCTAGAGTCCTAGATACCTGTCTGGAGTCAGCCATCTAAGTAGTAACCACTTGATAGTGACCTGACTAGGAATTGAACTCAGAACCTCATGATTGCAGGCACGATGATTGACGTGTGCTGCAGGTACTTGGCAAGCTCGTCGAAGGACACAACTGTGAAGATCTGGGACACAGTTCTGGGGACAGCTCTGTACACGTTGTCAGCTCACGAGCGATCGGTGACTTGTGTACGCTGGGGTGGAACAGACCTCATCTATTCATCATCACAGGTAGTGATGGGCAACTGTGTAAAAAGAATAATTAAACCGTAACTGAATTTTAACTAAACAATACCTATTCAAACTATTATTTAGCAACTACTTTGGCAATAGAGTTAAATGAACTAATAATTTTTATTTAAACTTTTTCCTTCAACTAATTTGCTCTTTTGGGGTAAAATGGGTGCAACATTGTCGAGAAGTGCTGTTGATATTGGCTGCAAGTAAATTGTCGGTTTAAGAAGAATCTAAACATCTTGAACACTTATAAAATAAAATTATGAAATAAAGAAGTCACCATCTTTATTAACTTATTTCTATTGACTTTTGGAATTGTTGCTTCCTCAATTCACTGCGGTCAGTCCAACGATATCTTGAAGTCAAAAATCATACAAATGATTCGAGTACTGTATTTTTTAAAAATTAAACTAAATTTAGTTGCTGACTAAAACTGATAAATAAACTGCTGTTATACTTAAACATTTCTATTTTAATTAAAGTGTTGATCTAAGGAAGATACCATAAAACTTTGAATTTCAACCAAGTCCCAGATACAGGTTTAGTAGTATATGTAGTAGTGGAAGTTACTTGTACTATTAGAAGCTCTGGGCTTATTTTTGATGTTTTGTGTTAAATTACTTAACTGTTATGTTAGTTGGCAATGTTTTGGTTAATGTTTCCCTGTCACTGATTGCAGGACAGCACTATCAAGGTCTGGCGTGCGTCCGATGGCGTTCTGTGTCGGACGCTGCAGGGTCACGGGATGTGGGTGAACTTTCTTGCGTTGAACGTTGACTACGTGCTGAGGACTGGAGCATTTGATCCCGCTGAGGCTGCCACCCCCCAGCCTTCCATGGATCTTTCTACTGACGAGCTACAGCGGAGAGCCCTGGAGCGGTATCGGAAGGTCACCGTCGGCGGGGAGAGGATGGTGTCGTGCTCGGACGATCACACGATGTTTCTCTGGGCGCCAGAGACTAGCTCCAAGTCTCTGACACGCATGACGGGGCACATGCAGCAGATCAACGAAGTGGTATTCTCACCCGATGGCCGGCTCGTCGCGAGCGCGTCATTCGACAAGTCGGTGAAACTGTGGGACGGTGCCACCGGGAAGTTCGTGGCGTCGCTGCTCGGTCACGTGCAGCGGGTGTATGAGGTGGCATGGTCGTCTGACAGCCGCCTGCTGTGCAGCTGCAGCGCTGACTCGACCATCAAAGTCTGGAACATCTCTGCTCGCAAGCTGCTCTATGATCTGCCCGGCCACTCAGACGAGGTGTATGCCATAGACTGGAGCCCTGATGGACAGCGAGTTGCCAGCGGTGGTAAAGACAAGGTACTGAAAATCTGGAGGCGGTGATGAGTAGGGATTTCAACCCCGGGACTCTTTCTGAACCCGGTTTCAGAGCTGGTTTGGGGGACGGGGTCTGGGCTGGGACAACCAGTGTGTACTAAGACTTCTAGAGCTGAGAATTTTGGTGTAAGTGAAGATGCTCAGGCAGCGGGCAGTGTGGTGCAGGGTGCTTGTATCCTCATTCTTGCTGGAGAGCAGTGCCCATTACAAAAATTTGAAATTTTTTTGATCTCGAAATGGCGTTTTGGTGTATTTGGTGTACAGTGTGCATTAAAACATAATTATAGTATATAAAAACACAGGCTTGAAACTCGGTTTTGAGGTGCCCTAAGTCTAGGTTTTATTGCTGGCAAGACTTCTAGGTTCCTCAAAAGACAGGGTTTGGGGAAACCCTGGATTTAATGATGTCTAGTGATGATATGCACAAACTGCTGTTGGTGAATCTGCCATGACTGTTTGTCATTGAGCAATGACTTGTTTTACTGGAGAACATCGTGTTTGTGTTGTACGTTATGTCGTTACCATTTGTGATAAAGCTTTATAATGAATTCTATGCAAAAATGTAATAATAAACCCAAATTCCATTACGCCGACTTTGCGACAAAGTCTGGGACAAGTTCGCGACAAAGTCACGGACTTGTCACGGACACAAATCACGAAAGTTCGTGACACAAATCATGTCGCCGACTTTCATGATTTATGTCCGCGACAAAGTTTGCCGACTTTGTCGCCAACTTTCCCTGTGCATTGTAACGGACCATATTCTATTAGAGCGACACAAGCGAGTTTGTCACGGACTTTGTCGCAAACATCTCGACATGTGGAGATGGTTTGTGTCCGCGAATTTCGTGATTTGTGTCCACGACTTCCCCCACAGGAAGTTTCGGTGAAAGTCGGCGTAATGGAATTTGGGCTATTCCAGGTGTGTTCAAATAGATTCCATTGCTGTTACACTTGCAACCTACCCATGTGTTCATAGAAAATGCGCACTTTACTGATATGAAGATTGTTAAAAAAATTTTACTCTATGATATTGATTCTTATTTCGTTATTGAATGGCTCGAGCCTCGTGTGTTGCTGGAAACATTGTTTACAATATAATCTCAGTGTTTCCTTAAAGTTTTGGATGAACAGTCATGGCCTGTTTTCATATGATCTAAAATAGCCAACGACACCAGGGTGTTGGATACTCAAAACATAATTTTGTGATTCAGTATGTTATTTTTAGAATGTTTCTGTGGCCATTAGAACCACGAAAAAAATACACGCTTTATAATCTTCTGGTAAACTAAGTTTTTTGTGAGAAGAATTAAGTACATGATGAGGAGCGGGAGCCCACTGTAGAACAGTGATTCTAACACACTGTGTTTTGAAAAAAACCTTATGTTTGCTTTTATATGTCCGTGGAACATGTTCAGATTTCCACAATTTTTTTGCAGTTTTATTTGGAAATGATGCATTTTGTGCGAAATATTCACTTGGTTATAAAAATGCACCCAGTCAATAGGGGAGAGGCGTTTGAACTTAAATAATTTTGCCTTGCATGTACTATAAATGAAAGGCAAAGTGAAGTCGAACACTTGCGTTTCTTACACGGGTCGGACTGAAAACCGGAAGTGCCTTACAATCTCAGAAGTGGCAGCTGATTTCCATGTGCTAGTGATACTGAAGCGCCCTATGTGGATATCCATTGCTCACGTCATCGAACAATTGGACCAGCTGTTTGCAGCAAGCAGATATGTTACCGCCCGGATCAGCCACACTAGGCCTTAACCCCATAGCTTGTATGCTAATACTCGTTTCTTATCCCACGAAAGGTAGAAGGCTGAGTTGCCCTGAGCACACAGTAGGTTAGCAACTTGCTCAACGTTACTTGCAAATGACCGGCAGTGAAAGTTGCGAGTTGACACCAACCACTAGACCAATTGCACCTACATAGACAAGTAGGTTAGGTTTGAATAATTGGCCAGAGTTGTTACTTAGTAATGCATCGGCTGAGAATCGAGCCGTGGACCTTTCAGCTGAGCCACCAGGCTGCGCACAGTTCTTTGTACGTTACGTTATGATATGCTGGTTTCGAGCTGACGTTTTCTTTTATACTTTACCGGAAACGAGTTGTCGTATGTAAACATTCGACGATCGGTGATTTTTAACGCAAACCTAGTTGTTCGAGCTTTCTAGGTGCGTTATCTTGCTGTTAGTTTGTGTTAAGTCATGTTTAACTTATTTTCTTGTGATGATGGCATCCGTTACACTGTAGCTTGCTTGTATATAGGATGCATATAACGGATGTCTTCTCATTGATGTGTCTGCACTCTCAGTCAGTTGTTTTTAAATCTATAAAATGGTCCCCACGATACTGATAATTTGCTAATTTGGAGCAAATGTCTGTTTTTGGAAAATGTGATAAAGCTACACTGTGCATTTTCAGTAGTTTAACTGTTAGTTACTTAGAAAGTGTGTTTAGTACAGCAGTTGTTATATACTATGGTATGCCAGTTTCTAGATGGTGTATGAAATGTAAATGTTGTCGTGTACAGCTTTTGATATGGAGATCGACGAAGCATTTAAAATCGTTGGAGAATATGGCCCACTCCAGCGGCGTGTGTTCTGGAGTATGGCACTTCCACAGATATTTGTTGCATGGCATCATATTCTAAATGCATTTGTCGGTGCTGAACCTCGATTCCAGTGCATTGGTAATGACAAGGAAATATACACAGACTGTAAGAGTGCTGATGACAACTTATGTCAGAACTTTGAGTTCTCTGACACTAACTTCACATCGATTGTGTCGGAGGTTTGGTATTCGTTCAGTTTGATAGCATTCAAATAGAAATTTATAAAAATATTGCCAAATTTAGACATTGATGAATATAGTAGAAAACATGATTGGAGTTGACAGAGTTATCAAGATTTTACATTGTAGCAGCACAGCAAAACAAACCGTGTTAAGTAGTTAATTACAGCCCTTCTCATCGCATATTTCCTATATCTATCTGCCAAAGTTATTGCATTTAAAGGTCCGTGGACCCCAAAACTAACATATACATTTTATCCATTTTCCTGAAAGTGCAGAATTTTCTGATAACTTTGACAGTAATATCGGTGCCCAGCATTTTGACAACACGGAAAAATTTACCTTTGAAGTTGACGATCTATGAAAACGATGTAGATGATCCATGGTGACGTCATGAGTTTAGCCTATAGACGTCATGAATATTAATGGCCTAGCCTAGAATGATGACGTCGTTGGTTATTCATGATCTATATGGGCTAGGGTCATAATGTCACCGCGGGCACTGATAGATTAGAATATTTCGCATAACGTAACATAATACCGCATTTCGTTTGAAATCACACATTAATTTCATATATTTATGAAGCTGAAATCGACATATTATATATGCGAGGTTAAATGTCTAATTTAAATCTACAGAAATTGCGCGAGTGAGTTTGACCGTGGCCATGGACCTTTAACTGATATAGACCATGCAGATTCTGTGTGTCCAGTCCCACAGCATGAAACTGATTACCAACGTCTGTTTGTGACTTGTCTTCAACATTTTCATTCTGATGCCAGCTGATCACTGAACTATTCTGCAAACCGTAGTGTGAACCAGCACATCTGTGATAGATATTTGGTGTTAGAATTGGGCAAACATCAAATATTATATCTGTACTAGACTAAACTGAACAGATTGCTGTGTGTTTCTGCAGTGGAGTCTGGTATGCAGTAATGCGTACAAGGCTGATCTGGTTCAGTCGCTCTTCATGGCAGGTCTTTTTGTTGGTAATCTGGTTGGTGGAGCAATTGCAGACCAACGAGGTCGTCGTCCAGTTGTCATCATAAATGTCATCGGTGTTACATTTTTCAGCATCCTGGCTGCATCCTCACTTACTGCTCCCAGCCACACGACATACACACTGTGGCGGTTTGTTCTTATTACACAATTCACACTGGTGGCTATAGTTAACTAAAACAATGAGAGTCTGATGCAATGTCTTCTTGGTAATGTTGCAGTTTAGTGGTATAAATACTTTGCAGACCATAATACACCATAGACAGTTATGAATTTGCTCATCTGGCAAGTTTTTGTCATCTCATATGTAAGCATTTTGAAGTTCTTGTGCCAGAGTAAATGTTAAAGTTAAGGTAGAGGTAAAGTTAAAGCTAAAGGAGGGGTTAGAACTAGTTTTAACCCCTCACCCTAGCAAGTAAATCATCTCTGTATGAAACTAGCCAGCCAGTTTGACTCAGCCTTCTACCCTTCACGGGACGGCAAAATTGGTAACACAATATTATTTAACGAAAGACTGTAATGTGGTCTGCTAGGAATTCAGAATGCTAAACTGCGACATTACAGTCTTTCGTTAATTAATATTGTGTTACCAAAGTAGTGAATGATAATGTTTATTTGAGAAGTGTAATGTAACACATTGCCAGGCAGCCGTTGACCTTGGACCAAGCCAATCAGTCAGAGCCTGAGATTCGCATAAACTGACAGCTAGAGTGCAATATTCTTCATTGCCTTGTTTATTGCTACTGAGCAGGAAAGTTGATACTCATTTTGCCATCCCATGAAGGGTAGAAGGCTGAGTCAAACTGGCTGGCTAGTTTCATACAGAGATGATTTACTTGTCTGTGCACAGTAACCCATCTAAGTACTAACCAGGCCTGGTGTAGAGTAACTTTGTTGATTTGAAACAATGCTTTAATGCTGTCATTTCATGCAGACATGTGTATGGATTGATAATCTATTATTGCTGTTTAGGTTTGCTGCTGGGTTCTGTGCTGGTGCTTATGGACTACTGAGTTTCTCTTTACCAGCCGAGCTTGTCTCGTGTGCTGAGCGGGGATTCATTAATTTTGTCAACACGGTTGCCTTCGCTCTTGGCATTGCCTCGTTGTCAGTTCTTGCATACTACATCCGTGACTGGCGCTTGCTCAGCTACGCCACTGCTCTGCCGGGACTCATTGGGATATACTACTACCTGTAAATTATTTCAGTGTTTTTATAGTGTGGTAGCATCTCAAACTTGTAACCCAGAGGTTGCAGGTTCGAGTCCCACCCGCTGCACTACCAGGTAACGACCTTGGGCAAGTTGTTCATACGCATGTCCCTCTGTGACCAAGCAGTATAATTTGGTACCGGCTTCACCGCTGTGAAGGTAATGGCAGTACATGGGAGAGGTCTGGCCTGAGGTGCGGCTCACTGTTAGCTCAGGGCCTTGAAATGGAGATGAGCACCACCCTACAGACACAGAGCTGTGAGAGAGCGCTGTTGACTACGGGAGTTTCACCTTTACATATAGTTTACATTTTGTTACACTAGGTGGCGCCACTTCATTACTGCCAATGGAACCAGTTGGCTATTTTTGAGCAAGGCTTTACAATCTTGCTAGTATTATTTTTTATACTGTCTGGATAATTGTTGACAAAAAATAACAAGTGGCAAAATTCTTTTGGAGTGGCATATACTTTGTACATCAGCAGCGTTGTTGGTTAAAAATTGTAAGGAAAGCAGGAAGTTGTAATTTTTTGACATACAGAACTTTGCAAATATCAGGCAGTTGTGAGTGCTTGCGTTACAAGCCTTGCTGGCTGGCCCACACTGTATTTGTATTGTTTTGTTCTAATGTTTTCTCTGAATGAACTAAATAAAAGAAAAATAAATTATGGTTGCTCAAAATTTTAATTATGACATTAAATTTTTTTTAAATGAAGGATTTTCATTCTTATGTTTTGTTTTTTTGGGGAGAAAATTTTTAGACAGGTTAAAATTTGCCACTGTTGTAGATCAGTCAAACTTGACAGTTGTATGCTGCTGTTATATAGAATAGTTCCGGAGAGTCCTCGTTGGTTGCTGAGTCAGGGCAGAGTTGATGAAGCAGAACATCAACTGTGTTACATTGCGACTGCTAACAGCGGCCGCATGCCGACGATCCCTATCAAGCTGAGGCCGATCGTCAGTCACGCCGTGCATGCCAGGAAAGCCGGGGTGTTGGATATTGTACGTCACCGATCTCTGCGGAGTCGAACGCTAAACAACATCTACACCTGGTAAATGCGCTGGCTGCTGGTACTTGTTAAGGCCTGTACAAATGGTTTATTATCTCCACCTATGAAACGAAGTGAATTGGAGGAGATTATGAGATTGGTCATTCTGTCGGTAGTTCCGTGTGTCCGTGTGTGTGTTTATCGGTGTGTTTGTGTACACGATGACTCATAATCAAAGCCACCGGCAGGAACGGTGGCGCCCTCCTGTGAAAACTTCTACATTGATTGAGATATGCACTCACAGTCTCATGAGCGCCTTCTAGTTTTTTTCCAGTTTTGTTTTGATAGTTTTTAGCACCAGAGCAAAGTGGGCTTTTGTGTGTTTATTTGCCATTAAGCAAGTATTCACTTGCTCACTTTTCTGATAGACTTATTGAGATTAATTGTTACCAACATTTTATTATCTTTTATTATTAGTTTTGTCTAGTACTACTTATAGGCTGTTCAGAGGTTCATAGTGCAGTTGTAGAATGATGAATTAAAGGTTAAAGGTGGTGATATAGCCCTTGATAGAATGCCCATCTTAGAGCTATGGAGCGTCACCTGCCGTATGGGATCACACAGCGTTACCTGCCACCCGACACAGGTGAACACACCCAGCCTTAACCCAAGCCAGATAGGCTGGTACTTGATTTACCTACTTCGGAGGGATTGAAGGCTGAGTTGACCTAGGCGGCTGGTTACATACCGAGATGGTTTACCTGCCCACAGGCAGTCACCCATTGCAGTATTAACCGGGCCCAGCGTTCCGTACAGTAACTTCGTTGATCGGATCAAACGCGTTACCACTACACCATGCCACCAACCCAATTACAGTTGAATTTACTGTTAAATTTAGGATTCTTTTTATAATTATAACGAATTGCTAGATTTATTTCTGTATTTCTGGATGTTTATTTGTAATAGGCAGTTTTTGGTTTAATTTGATGATATTTTCGGCTCAGGTTTGTGAACGCGATGGTGTACTATGGGCTGACGTTGAAAGCGGGTGACTTTGGTAGCAACAGATACGTCAGCATTGCTATGGTTGGCCTGATCGAAATTCCTGCTGACATCGTGGCCCTGTATTTCATGGACCGGTCAGTTTCCATTCTCAGTCAGTGATGTAGTATTTGAGTCTAGCAATGCGCTAAAATTAGATTTAAATCTTTATTTTTAGGACTCGGACTCGAACCCTTCAGACTCAGCGTAAGCACGGTATGTCTTAAAAGAACTGTGCCGTATTAATTTTGGCATTGTATCAAAATGCTCTGTAAGTGTAGCATCAGCTGGCAGTTGTTGCCAGGCTTCTAGCACAGTTACTTCTCACAGCATCTCAGATTGTGTGTATCGAATTTTCGTGAAATTCTGTAGGATTTTGCTCATTGGACTCGGATTCGGATTTAGATTTGAACTAAGTGTACTATTCACATACATAAGTGTAATATCAGTTACGTTGAACATAATGTTAATTAACCTTAATTGCTTGAAATGTATCAGTTTAACTTATTTTGCATGCATATTCCACACATGTGCTACACATTTAGTGTATATTGTAACAAATTCCACGTTTTTGTACATTTTGCTGCAAAATAAAGCACATGTTTTTAGAAACCTTTATTTTTAATGAGTATTGTGTACATGTAACGTGTTATTGTATGAAATGTTGCAGCTATGGGCGACGTTGTACGTTTTCGTCCAGTATGCTGCTAGGTGGTCTTTTCTGCTTTGCTATCATCTTTTTCTCGTCAGGTAACAAAGCTAACATCGTTTAATTTGCATTAGTTACTGGAGACAGATGCTTCAGTATTGATCTTTAATTTCAAAAATTATTATTATTATTAATTTTTATGCATTTTGATTAATTTTTGCTGATATTAAATGCAGAAAATATAGAAGTTTGAGGGGCTTAAAAGATGTATGCACTATGCAGCTTGTCGTGAGAAATTAATCTTAGAGCTATGCCGTATGGGATTACATCATGTTTTTTGCCACCAAACACAGGTGAATACACCCCCACCTTAACTCAAGCCAGACAGGTTGGTACTTGATTTATGCTCAAATTCCATTATGCCGACTTTGCGACAAAGTCCGCAACAAGTTCCTGACAAAGTCAGACACAAATCATGAAAGTTCGCGACACAAATCATGTTGCTGACTTTCATGATTTGTGTCCGTGACTTTGTTGCTAACTTGTCACGGACTTTGTCGCCGACTTTCCCCGTGCATTGTAACGGGCTAAATTCCATTAGAGTGACATAAACGGCTTTGTCGCGGATTTGTCACAGACTTTGTCGTAAACATCTCGACATGTCGAGATGATTTGTGTGTTCGCGACTTTCACCGAAACTTCACGGTTTCATGATTTGTCACCGTTTGTGTCCGCGACCTTCATGATTTGTGTCCACGACTTTCCCTGCAGGGAAGTTTCGGTGAAAGTCGGCGTAATGGAATTTGGGCATTACCAAGCCCAGAGAGATGGAAGGCTGGGTTGGCCTTGTTGTTGATATTGTACAAATATGGTTTACCTGTGCACAGACAGAAGTAACAACCACTTTATGGCAACCCAATTGGGAGTAGAACCCATGCGTGCTTGACTACTATACCACGTTAGTGTGTTTAGTTTGCATTTAAACGTGTGTTGAGATGTAGAATTATTGTGTTTATTTGAGGCTGCTTTGGCACTGTTTGACTGTGTGTAATGTGCGTATATGAACTGTTGTAGCTGGTGACGTCTACATAGTGACGATGCTCGCACTGCTCGGCAAACTTGGAATCTCGATGTCGTACTGCGTCTGCTGGATGCACGCTGTCGAAATGTATCCAACGAACATTCGGTCCATAGCCACTTATCTCTCACTTTAAAGCGTACTGTGCCAGTACTGTCATGCTTATTTTAAAAAAAATATTTTAAAATTTATATATCATATATGTGCATAATTGGTCATATGTAGGGCTGTAATTCAGCTTTATCTAACTATTTTCTCAAATGCGGTCAATATCCGATTCTGGCCACATTTTGGCCGATTATCCGGCTTTTTGTTGGATTTACAAAAATAACTGTCGGTGAGCGATGTTGATTTATTAAATAATGATCACTACCAATAGGGCAATAGTTGCATTAAACACCCAAGTACGATATCTTGAATACAGGGTACAATAGGCCTGGCCGATAATTGCAGTAAGTAACGGCAACAGCTGAGAAGCGAGCGATCATAAAGTGTAAGAGGAGCTTCTTCAGTTTTTAACTGGGGGGGAGGTGTAAGTAAGGATTTAATTTATGTCAAGTTTCTCTGCTACTTGGCACAAAATAATGCATTTTTTACCGGCTTAGATATTCCCATAATCAACAACAGCCCGAGCCTCACCCCAGATCTTGCTGGAGAAGCTCACAGCACTCCCCTGCTAGACTAAGTGAAAAGGCCCCCGGATAAGAAACAGGAAAAGGGGAAAGATAATTTAGGAAGATGGATGGTGAACAGAAAAGATGGGATACTTATGTGAGTTTGTGTGAAGTCTTAAGTGTAGCCTTAGTTCAGACACGAAGGTTGATTATGAGGTTGACTACTGACTGTGTACATCAACTGCATGCAGGAACAAGGCATTGGCTATATGCACGATGGCTTCACGTGTGGGAGGAATTCTATGTCCTTTTGTTTTGACTTTGGTATGTGTCTGATGTGTCTCTGCAGTGCTAACTGTAGTAACATACGCTGTGGCTCACAGAAACATCCCGGACATTTTTGATTCTAACTTGAGCAAAAATTATCAGATTCTCATAATTTTTGATGTGAATATTTCTGACACAATCTGCTATTAAAGGCCGTTCAGTTTTTTTTTACCTCATCCAATGTCTGCTTCTGCACTACCTCGGGAAAGAAAACCAAGCGAAATATTGCATCGAAATATGCAAAAACGTGAAAAAACATCCCAAACATTATTGACCGTAACTTGAGGCATGATTATCAGATTTCAATAATTTTTGGCATACATATTTCTGACACAACTGGCTATTAAACATTTGTTTAAGTTCCCACCTCACCCAGTGTTTTTTTCTGCACTAACTGGGGAAATCAAACCAAGCAGAACACGCGTTGAAATGATAAAAAGCGTTGATAAATTCCACCTATTTTGATCTGTGGTGCCCAAGAGCCAGTCGGTTACAAGATTTGACTGTCGTGCAGCAGCATATATATGTCTACCGTATGACGTTAAGGAATGTTTATGTATTCAAGAAGCTACTGATGAAGTCTGGATTAGTCTGGAGCATAACATTATTGATACTGCTGTCAATGAATGGAGAAATTGTTTCCATGTTTGTGAATGCAGAATTGGCCAACATTTCGACCAATTTTATTGCAGTCAGCTGAAAAACTAAAGAATTGGATAAAGTTTCAGTCAAGGTGTCAAAAATGTAAACAGAATGTGTTTTTTGCGTTATTTGGATTAAGTAGTAATAACACTTTAGGTAAAAATGCAATATTTCGTTGATTCAGATTTCCCCAGTTAATGCAGAAACATACAATGGATGAGGTGGAAAACTACATAATGATTTGATGGCCAGTTGTCTTATTCTTACCAAAAATTATTAGAATCCAGTAATCCTTCTTCAAGTTACAGTCGAGAAGGTTCCGGATGTTTTTTGAGACGCAGTGTATTTTTAGTTCTCAAAGGTAGTCTAGTGGTAACATCGTTGGTCGCACCATCGAAGTTACTGAGATGGGTGACCATTCATGGATATACCATTTTTGTATTTGGCCAGGTCACCTGGGCCAACTCAGCCTGGCCTTCCCTCCGTGTGTAGGCAAAATGAGTTCTGGCGGTGGTTCACAGATTTTCCCGGTTCACATTTTTTTTGTCTCAGTTTCTCTCATTCTAGTTTTCATTAAGTTCGGTTTTTATTAGAACCTGCATAGTCGCCTTATAAGTTGAGGTTGATAATTAATTGTTAACTTTTGTAGAATTAACTATAGAAAATTTTGCAAAATTTTATGGCCATCCTAGTAGACCAGGTTACAGGTCTTGTCTACCCCTCTGTCCCATACAGGCTCCTAACTTGAAGACTAACAAAAGCAACAGCAAAATTGGCGTTAGCTTTTCTCAGGGCAGGAATAACCAGTGTGCTTTATCTTAGTTCAACAAGTCACTGGTCACTGTTACAGTTAGGGTTGCATATTGCACATAGCGAGGCCTCGTGACCAATGGCGTCTTGTGACTCCAGAATTCAAGGTTGTGACCCCAAAATATTCCAGTAGAGATGTCGAATTTATAGTAATAGGAATGCTGTAAAAATTTTATTTGGGGAAGGGAGCTACTAATCTTAATAAAGCAATGATGAGTGCTGCTTGTAGAGGCCATACATATAGTTACATTTTGCTCTGAAATGAGTGCTACTAATTTTTATGAACCAATGGCAGAAGCTGCAATATATGGTGATATAGATATAGTGTTAACTCACTAACGTGTTAAAGAATTAACATGCATTGAAAAAATTAATGTATGTTAAAAATTTAATGCACATTATTTAACTTTACTCATTTCTGTGAAGCAGGAGTTCCAATATCTCATTAAACTTCAGTTTTTTGATGATCGAATAGTATTCAAGTTATTAAAATTGTCTTGATATCATTCCGTTAATACTTTCATGGTCTTGTGACACAGCTCGAGTTTGTCGATCGTCATTTCAGTCAGCCTTTCAATGTAGTTCACCTACAATGTCAGCAATGTAATGATGTGTTATTAACACGTTTACGTGTGCGTTAAAAGAACTAATGAATGCCATTGAAAAATTAACCCCTTGACAGCACTGTATTTTAGGTCTCATGTCTCCATAGCTGTCAAGCAGTTTTTAGTCCTTGACTTATCAGCTCTGTGCTGAACACGTCAGTGTTGCTGTTGACAGGGTCGTTTGTATAGCAACGTGGACTTTGTCATCTTTGGCGTGATTACGTTCATAGCAGGAGTTGTCAGTCTTCAACTGCCCGAGACTCTCAACAGACCGATGGTTGAAACTGCCGACGAGATTGACTCCGGGCGCAGTTGACTTTGTTAGGTCTTATCTAGTGAATGATGAAGGTTGAGTTTTTTAATGGCATGTGCTCTGTGTACACTGTGAGATGAAAAACATTCATCAATTTTTCTGCTGCGTTTACTAGAGAAAGAATTGTTAATATCGTTCATTATCTTGCGAATATAGCACAAAAGTTGGTGGAATGGTGGCATGACTCACAATGTAGAAATCCTCATTTTACTGTCAGAATTTCTGTCAGTATTCAGCCCAGACATGTTTTGCTGATGATTATGAATTGAAAGGTCGTAGTTCCAGGGGCGTCATTTAGGGGGCTGGAGGGGTCTACAGACCCTCCCCCAAGAATTTACGATTGTAGTTTATTCCCTGTAAATCGTACCGTTGAAACAGTGTTACTGCTGCAAAAACAGTATGTTATGCAAACTTAGACCTCAAGGATCACTGAGAGCCACTGCCAACGATTTACTGAACTGATGCCACTGCATAGTTCAGCAAATAGTAAAGTCTCCACATCTGTTGGATTGTTGCATTTTGATCATGTTAGTGCATATTATTATTAACCATCAGTGCTTCGGCTCTGTTGGTTAAATAACAGAGTAGAGACATCTGGCCTTTGGAGGATGCCACTACTCATACAGTTTGCTTTGGGTACTTCTGGCCAACTGAGGTAACCCTTGATAGTAGTCATTCATAACTAGGGTAGCCACAAAACTAAAAACCTAGAAAACATGGAATACTCAAGGAATTCTTCGAACTTGGAAAACTTGGGGAATTTGAGGAAAAATTGTGACAAAGAATATTGTGTCTCCAGATGTGGTTTTCAGGTGCAAATATGCTCTTAAAATGTTTGCAGCCGGGGCTCCACCCAGGACCCTGATGGGGAGCTTACAATGCTCCCCTCTGGATTAACTTTTATTAGAATTACTTTTTGTTGTAATAACTGATGGAAAAGTAAGTTTGTGCCTACTTTGTGGCCAGCCTGAAAACTATCGTAATGTTGTTTCTTTGCATGTGTTGTGATATGGGATTAGACGGATGATGTGACATTTCATGGTTCAGTGTAGACAGCTGTATACAGTGTGAATTTAGAATGCACATTAACCAGGGTTGTGTTTTGTGTACATCATGTATTGATGTATTTTTGTCTGTTATTTTGTATTTTTCTCTGTTTTATTTTGATTTTGTTTTACTTCAATCTGTACGTTTGTTAACGTGTTGTTTGTTCTAGCATAGAAGGTTGTAAGTAGTGTAGTAAAACTAATCAGACGATATTCTAAATGATGATATTCTTCATAATGAACAGTGGTGGATCCAAGATTTGCCACAGAGAACCTGGGGGCACGGCGAGCGTTGAACAGGGGTTGTTCCAGGAGCCTCCGGCAAGGGCCAAGGGAGGTCTCCAAGGCTGAAAGCCTTCTGTTTGTTTTGATACAAGTATTTAAATGAAAAAAAGAGTTAAGAATTTGCAGTAAGCGAATAAGAATCGACCATCCCCTACTTCCGATGAATAGGGGACAGCCGTCTGTTTAGCCCATACCTGAATCCACCACTGATAATGAGGCACATGTTGTTAACTGCAGTAATGTACAAGAGCTGGAAGACTCAAGTGCCACTTGTATTCTGAGGATTTTTTGCAGTGGGGGCAATGGTTTCAAACATCCACTCTATTCCCATGTCCAGCAGTATCGTGGGTTAAAAAATGTTGGGAGGAGGCAGAAAGTTGCAATTTTCCGACAGACAGCTGCAAATTCCCCCAAAATGGGGATTTCCAGCCAAAAAGTTTGTATTCTTTGAAGAAAATTTTCAGACAGGCTCTGTCCCCATCATGATGCTATGGCCCAGGTTCATCAAAGCTCAACTGCCAAACACATTTTGGTCAATTTAAGAGGGCAAAAGTAACATAATTCTGGATATGAAATGCATAGTACCTTTATTCACTGATAATTGGCAACAGCAGAAAAACAGACACAACTTTTTGATGTCTCAGTGTTAGACTAGTTTCTGTTCCCAGTGGATAGCATGAACGTACGGCCCCTTGTAAACCTATTTTGCAAATACATACTTCGTCAAGTAAAAATAGTCACTCTGTGATACCGATGTCGATATTGTGTCGGTTATCTTATGCATGTTATGTGCAGCAACTATTTGTAGATGAATTTTGAAAGCTCTCTTTCAACATTTCAGCAACTGCTGCTACCTTCCTTGGAACAATTTACATCATTCGCCGTGACAACATCTAGCGGGGAACGGGAATCGTTCTGAGGAAGACAGCTGCCAAAAGTTGCCAAAACGTCAACAATTTAACAAATAACGGTTGTAATTTGATTAGTTTTCATATAGCTTAATCACGATTATAGCCTGTGCAGTGGCCATGACTGTTTTTGGTCAGATGTTATTGTGTACTTTTAAGACCTACAAACTCTGGACTTTTATCACGTAATGGCAGCACCGTAAATTTTCGTGTGCTAGTGGCGTCGCCAGGATTTGGTGCAAAAGGGGCATGAAACCGAGACAAAGTAACTTAAGAGCAACTTACAAAAATATTACGAACATCAACAAAGCTACAGGCCTACTCAACCACATACAGTCCAACATCGCAGTTGGCATGGCTCTAAAGTGACCTGAAAATAAAAATAAAACAGCCATAAGTCGACGGGGCTCGTGCACCAGTCCCCCACAGCTGGCGATGCCAACGAATCTTATTTAAAACGTGTGGGTTTGACAGCTAGTGCCACAATAACGTTGGAGTCACGATAGAATACTGTGAGAATGCTTCAACACACTTAACATGGCCAAGCACTGAACCCTGTGTGATGCCACTAAGAACATCGGACAAATGTCAAATAAATGAGTGGGCTCCAATTACTAGCATCACGGGTTTCGGTATGTCAGTAGCTAATGTTCAACATTTTTTTTCAGTTTGTCTGTAATAAATTGATAACGAACAGAATTTATTAAAGTCCTCAGTATTATAGCCGAGAACTTTGTCTCAAGGACAAGGACACAGCTCTTTGTCCTCGAGTGACTGAGTGAGTGAGTGAGTAGGGTTTAACGTCCCACTGTATAGGTCATTTCGGGGACAGCCTTTTCAGGCAGAATGCACACAAACACACAGTAACAGAACAGTAAGTTTAAACTTTACAATGAACAGTAAGTTTAACCTTTACAGAAACACACAACACAAGAATGAGCTTTAAAAAATTGCAAGAACTCCATTATACACATGAATATGTAATTAACATAATGGTAGTTCTAATAATCTTCCCTGTTATCCTCCAGACAGTCATCAATGTGATAATGCTGTCTATTGGAGGACAGAACGAAGACAAGTCCTCAAGGACACATCACTGGTTATGGCATTATACACATTTTATCATTATTTACTATCCATTCCATCGCGGATTGTAGTGTATTATGCCAGTGAAAGAGGCACAACAAACTATCGAAACGTCCTTATTTCACAACTGGTCAAGTCAACGTATGTACTGCCCACTATACACGTGATAAACAGATGTGAGACAGTTTCAATCATCATGCTTGACTGCCACAGTGAGACAAGCGGTTATAATATTGCAGAAACTGTGGTAAGAGATAAAAGGACGAAATTCCTGAAATTAAATAGTTCTTTCTATGGCAGTTCATTTGTATACAGCATTATTAATTAACACACAACCCATACAGCTATCATAACGTTACTCATGGTACATTCGATTGTCATCTAACTGGTGCAGATTCCAGATTGGAGTAACCCCAAACTAGGTTCAACTTCTCAGAGGGCAGGTGTCATAAACCAACATTATTATCAGAGCACTGAATGGTACAGCACGAAAGCTAGCATAATACAATTTCACAACATGCAAACACATACTACTGACTGCGAACATTCTCTAGCAATAAAATTCTTTTCAACACAATATTTACACATAGACGAAACTCTTGTGTTGAACACACAACAACTGTACATACCATTACTCTAATAACACAGACAGCATACTGACTAATGTCCTGTAACATTCAGTATTTTACAGAACAAGAAGTTTATTTTATGTAATTCATACCACATACACCAATTGTTTCACGTTTATGATAACTTTATGATAACTTTGAACCAATTTTAATGATTCTTTTACCGTTATATTCTCAGATGAACTATGAACAATATAACAAACTTGCCAAATTACTGTAAACTGTTGCTGCCCATACTATGCAAAATATGAACGTTTAGCACTTATCTAATACCAAAATGGTGAAAATTGTTATTAATGGTAAATATAATATCAAATTTATGTCTTTTTATGGAATCATTTACAGTGGCCCCAACTTATGAGACACGGTGTACAATTCTATGGATTACTGTCCAGAAATAACTGCAACATTCCTAGAGCCACATGAATCAGAACGAATCTGAAACGTCCAGCTAGGCTTTGGCAGATACGGCACCAGTTTTTGAAGAGACCGCTCCACCTTCCTTCGACTCCTGATTGGGAGCATCCAGCTGCTTGCCCAGGTATTCCCTGTCACAGCACAATCAGTCTCAATACCAGATCCTAAGGCATCCAAACACTAGTAATGCCCAAGGCGTTCAAAGCCAAGGCCACAGAATTTTGTCCCCGAGTTGATTTCAAGTCGGACCCTATCCCTGCTTCCTACTGGCTATTTTCCGTTGCCATAAGGAGACTATCTCACAGATCAACTCAGCCTTTTATCTCTCTGGGTAGGCAAATCGAGAAAAATACAATACAATACAGTACCGGTGAGTCTGGATGCATTGCGTGGGGTTAAAATGGGGCACGTTCACCTGCGCTGAGTGCCAACTAACACTGTGATCCAATATCGCAGGTGAGGCTCCGTAACTCAGAGATGGGTAATCATTAAAAGCTACAGACACCATTACGACTATTTACAACCGGTTTTTAATTTTGAGATTATTAATCCTCTTTCCATTATTACGCAGACTACAGTAACCAAAGTCTCATGGATATTCCTTGCATATGATTTCTCTAATTAATAAACTGGATAAATAAACGGACAAATGCAGTGTTAAGTTAGAATTTATCACTCACAGAGGGGGCAAGGTTCAACTCCCCCACCTGGGTAGCTTTGTCGTCCTCCATTAATTCAGCAAGTGGGTATAACAGTATTGTAAGCTCCCCCAGCAGGGTATGGGGCAAAGCCCCGACCTAAAACATGTTTTTTTTGTATTTTGAGGTGAAAAATCGCATGCAGTAGCAACGTTTTTGCTTATCGTTGCACATCATTTCCGGATTCTGATTCAAACCCATTAAATTCATCTTAGCTACGTGACTGTGTTAAATCAGTCAAATTCACGATGTGAACATAGCAAGCAATGGGTGTACATACATACCAGTTATGAACCATGAGTTTCTGTACAGCAAGCAAAGCTTCGTAGCGCACGTTGGGGTCTTCGTGAGATAGATGCGTCATCACCAACTGCTTACCACCCAGCTGCTCCACCACACTGTAGCACATGGCACACGGCTGTTGACGTCAGGTTCAGCCAAAATTCCATTACGCTGACCATCACCGATTGCTGACCTTCACTGAAACTTCTTCGCGAGGCAGTTAGCATAAAAAGGATCATAAAACAGGGTAGATGCAGGAAAGTTTCGGAATTTCGAACCATCTCAACATGTGGAGATGATTGTGACAAATCCATTTGTGTCACTCTAATGTAATTTGGTCAGTGACAAGACTTGGAGAAAGTCCGCGACAAAAGTCACACACTTTTCGGCAACTTTGACGAGAACATTTTCGTAAAGTTGGCATAACAGAATTTGAGCTTTACCATATATTTCTGGGTCTGTCTGTCTCAAGCAAACTAACTTGTTTGTAACAATTAGCTGACTGCATAAACAAAACAAGTGTTTAAAACTGAGGCTATACAAAGCAATAAAATATCCAAAACAAAAACTCACTAAATAAAAGACAACGTTCAGGACTCAACGACGATTACTAAGAGATAGGATGATAGATAGGATCCTAGATAGGATGAAAGTAACACAACGTGCTAAACAGTTTTCCCGTTTTTCTGTTAGCAAAATGCTAAGTCACTAAATGGCAAAATTATAAATAAAATAAATGTTACATACGTTTTGCCACGAGGGTAATGTCGGACATAATCCCCAATATCGTGAGCAGCAACGGATAGGATTAATGGATCGCGACTCGTTTCCAGTAGCTTAACCAAAATCCTGAATATTCAAAATGCACACAATACATCGATACACCTTCAGAAATTCACAGTTCTGTTGGCAAATGCAAAGTCATCAAAGTAAATAACTCACGATCAATGGCACTCTCTCTGAGCTCTGTGACCAATATGGGCGGTGCTCATCTCCTTTTTCAAGGCCCCGACCAGCAGTGAGTGCAAACACAGCTCAGACTCATGGATCTCCCGTATACTGCCGTTATCTTCCTGGCAACTGGGCTAGTATCAACAAAATTCAACATGTACTGCTTGATGACACAGGCAGTGAGGCACATGTGTGAACAACCTGCCCAGAGTTGTTATGTTTGATGGCCGAATATCGTGATCATAAATTCAATGCCCTAACCACTGAGCCACTTAAACAGATAGACTGCTGTCACGTAAGCTACTTCTTACACTCAGGTAAAGACAGCAATGGGTTTAAGACCAGCATTTTCAAGGCCAAAACCACAAACTGCCTGAGTAAGCAAAGTAAGCATGCCCATTTTATACTGTGTATCAATAGCCAGCTTAATCATATTCAAACCTTAGCGAACCCTAAAAATACTTAAACAAACATAGTTACAATGTTTCTTCAACACTAATTTCTACTGACAAGCGACAAGTTCAAGGCGTTGAGACAAAACTCAAGACCTGACCTTTTTAAGGTTAAGGCCACGATTTTTGGTCCTTGAGCTGTACTCGAGGACAAGGACAGTCTTCAAGGACCCTACTGAATATCAGTAAATACAATGCACAACCAACTGCGTACAGACTTGAGTAGTTCAAAGTTCTTCTCGTTGAGTCGAGCTGCATTCTCATGCCAGAACTTCTCTGACTTGTGCACGGGACTCCACTCCAGGCGACCGGACTTCACCTCCGACGAATACTCATCGAACGAGCTGCACCGGAAACATTAGCACGATATAAAATCACCACCATCATCATCGGTTATTCACCAAAAATACACTTGTACATAATAAACTGATAAAAACACTTGGCAAGACACATCAGGCTCACAAGAGCACTTAAATACACAAGACTATTGTCTTGTGTAAGGTAGTGAAATATCAGACAAAATGTTAAATACTGGTAACTACTGCCAGAGAATGAAATGCAAAACAACTGATAAAAACACAGTTGATAAGATATGTCAGGCTCAAAAGAGTGCTTACAGATAGGCCTAGTTGACAACACAAAACATTGTATGCAAGATAATACAAAAACAGTAAGACGTTGCATAAAACGTCAAATGAAGTGTCGTTGGTAACTACTGCGGATCGTGGGATGTAAGACTATTTAAATACAAAATACAAGAATACATACGGTACTTGTCTAAAGGGCTGGAGAATTGGTCAAAAAACCTAGGTTTTTTAGGTTTTTAAAAAGCCTAAAAACCTTAAAAGTCTAATTTTAGTTTTTCCAGATTTTATTACATATCATATTTCACTTCATATTTTAATCGGGATTTTTGAGTTATTAAGTCCAAGACACGATTAGCATCTTGCTATAATTTATAGAAAACAATGTGATTATGTGGTGCACAGAGAATATACACAGTTTTTCTTGGGTCATAATTTTGTGTATGGTGTTCAACTGGACATTAATCGAAAAAACCCCAAAAACCTTTTAAAACCTTTAAAAAACCCAAAGTCTATTTTTTCAAATTAGGATTTTTCCAACGGTGCTTGTCTATCAAATTGAGGTTCTGTACACTGATAATGTGGGCTCCCAAATTTACACTTTAATCACTGAAAATACAACATTTGTCTATGAACCTCAAGTCCTGTACACTGGCTTGCAGTGTCTCGTTGAGATAGTTGACATCATCTACTATGTCCTGATCGTCAATCTTACGACCCTCGAGCAGCTGCAGCTGTTTGAGCACCTTGCATTGCACCATTGCCACTGCATTGTCAGTGTAGAACTCACGCTCGGTAGGCTTCTCCAGCAGATTCTGACAACACCAGCGCATATCGACACAAAACCTATCCTAACAGTTCTGAATAGTGATCAGTTTTTCACCGCATTTTTTCCCAAAATTTTACAGGCCAGTTCGCAGAATTTTCTTACTTCCATGCCATCCTATTTATTACGTAAATCAAGTATTTTTCGACTTATTTGGAGTGCGAAAACGTTTGTAATTCTGTATATCAAGTTTTCAATAATGACTGACTATTTAACTCATCAGTGGAATACTTTTGTGTAAGTTGTATTTCAGTGGAAATCTGCTGATTGCTGAAGCAGTCAGCTGATTTAAGAAAAATGACAGTTTTGTTGCAAAACTTCAGCGAACATGAATTTGAATTTTTAAAAATAAGAGTAATCACTGGCTAGTACCAAATTCCACAATGTTCTGCAGAAGCACATAAATTCTGTGAAAATGGGCAAATTCCGTGGTTCAGCTAAAAATTCTGCTGCCCGTGGAAATATGTGGTCCTAGTTACGACCAGCTGCTAGTAGTACTAAACATTTTGCTCATTCTGACACAAAGCAGAAGAACCATAGTAAACCAGAGCTGCCTATTCAGGCAGATCTGTGGTTCAAAACTGAATGGCTGGGTCCTACAGTTGATGGCCATTTGACAGTGTGCTACATCTGTCAAAGGAGTTGGGTGAACTCTCGCAATGGCAGTGACATGATGACAGCACCATAAATATTGTTGCAACTTCCATATTACTACCAATACTATTATTTAAGGCGTACTTACAGCTAATAACAATAAAATACAGCTTTGAAAATGTGTGATACACAGCCCACATGCAGCAAACTTGGAAGAATTCATTATAATTCAGCAGAAAACATACTTATTACAATGAAAACACTTTGAAAAGTGATGTCATAGCTCTCAACGAACAACCATTTCAGAAATATGGAGCATCACCTACCGTATGGGATCACACAGTGTTACCTGCCACTCGACATAGGTAAACGTGCCCCACCTTAATCCCAGCCAGATAGGCCGGTACTCGATTTACCTACCCCGGAGGGATGGAAGGCTGAGTTGACCTAGGTGGCTGGTGACATACAGAAATAGTTCACCTGCCCACAGGCAGTCACCCATCCAAGTACTAACCTGGCCCGACGCAGAGCAACTTTGTTGATCAGACACAATGCAATACTGCTATGTCATGCCACCAACTCTAATTTTAGCACTAAATGAAATCATTCCTTGGTTTTCAATGCCTCACTGATGCTTCAACCAGCAGATTCTCACAGCAGCAATACCACACAACGTAGTGCAGCAGCAGATAAAATTCACGTACACGGAATGTTGCAAGGATGATTCGTGTCACTTTCTCTTTCACCGACTCACTCAGAATGTCTGACAGAATTGGAATGATGTTGGTATTTGTCCTTCACACACCAAACCACACATCAAAGTCACCGGGTGACTTCACTTTTTGACTTAGCCTTTTGACTTAGAATTTTGCTAAGCCAAAGCTAAAGCTGAACAACAAAGTCTGTACTTAGACCAAAGTTCAACTAAACTTTAGTCTAAGTCTACTGACGTAGACCAAAAATTTAGACCAAAACGATTAAAAACGGCAGTAAAAACTGGTGCACCTACCAGGAAATAAATTAACCAGTTATGCTTGGACTTGCTTATTTAATTGCGTTGCACATGCAAATGACGTAATTATGTAACGTCTTGCGCCACTAAACATTACAGTGTTTATTTTTGGTACCAGACTGCTATAATTTACTAAACTATCCCTACATATACGACTGTAAATAATCGCCATGTTTTCGCTCAGCTAAAGTCAAAAGTTGTAGTGGATTCAGGCTCAGCGTAAGTTTAGCCCAAAGGGCTAAAACTATCTTTTCTATGCAAATCAAACTGAGTTTAGCCAGTTTGGTTCAGCTAAACTTTGGTTTAAGTAGGTACTTAAGTAGGTACTTAAACCGAAGTTTGGTTGGTCTAAGTCAGTTGACTTATACCAAAACTTCGGTCTAAGTGCCTACTTAAACCAAACTTTTGAAATCACTTTTTGACTAGAGTATGAACTTAGACCGAAGTTTAGGCTCAGCGAAAGTATAAGTCAAAAAGTGAAGTCACCCACTGTAGACATGTCATGTTCAGTTGCATTTATATTACACAACTGCTCAACATTTATAATAAAAACTCACTAAAGACTAGAACATTAACAATGCTGTTATAACAAAGTAAATGAAAAGTATTATTATCACTATTTGCACTATTAACAGAATCTGTCACCAAAAATATCTTATATTAATCTGTTTGTACAACTATTCATACTGTTAATAGGAACGAAGACATTAAAGACACGTGTTTAATTTTAACCTAAACTTTTCCAGCTACAGCAAAAGAAACTGCTTTTTATCAACATCATGGGCTCCAGTTCAAACTTTCAAAGTTCATATTCATTATTGTCACATTTTATGCACAACTGCAATTGAAGTTAGAAATGGAGCCAAATAATAACGTCTAACACCTATGAACTACATTGGAGACACAAAAATGCAGAAGCACATCAGTCTCTTTACAGATCACATCAAATAGCAGACCACTTTTTCCATCTCTGTCTCCATTTATTTGTTCATAATAAAGCAAGACACACATCACAGTACAATATGTGACAGCAGAACCGGACACACAAGGCACATTAGTGCACTAACAGTAACCCAGAGATAAGTGACACAGTAAAAATAAGAAATTAAGGAAATCTAGCAAAACTACCAAAATAAATGAAGTGAATAATCATAACTGAAATACGATAACACATTAAAATGACATTAAAATCTAAAACCTAAAACCGCTTGACACTTTGCTTAAAGCCTGACAATGAACTAAAATCAACATGGCTTGGTAACCTGTTCCAAGTATGAATGACACACTCAGTAAAAAATGTAGATTGCCCGCAGACATTATTGATATTGATTATTGATATTAACGATGAAAACATACCGACAGATTTTATCTGTAACGGTCGGATCAAACGTCATGACCCAGAGACAGAAAGTCAGCTGGTACTGGATCTGAAAACCGACCTTACCACTCAAAGTGGTCACAATTCTGCAACACACGCATTACATATTACACAGTTTACGTAACAAACTGGGGCCGAGAAAAACTGACAGTCGACTCCTCCAGCGAGGTCACATCCTAATCAGCCCCCAAGTTCAAATTCATGTGGCACAAAACTAGGATAAATACTAAAAATCTGGCCTAAACAAATTTAAATATATTTGTCCCGTGGCTTAAAAATCAGTAATCATTTGCCAGGTCTGACTGTATATGGCAAAGGTGATAAGACTCTGATAATGGAAGAATTTCTTAACTCTGAAGGTCTTGTGACCTTGACCTTGGTTCAGGTCATATGACATAAAGTAAAAAAAACATAAAGTCCTTCCCGAGCCTTACGGCCCATAGGGCGGCGCTGATCTTCGTTTCCTAAGGCCCTCAGCCAGACACCAGTTTTTACACTGCAAGACCACGGATACGGGGCCAGTGTATCGCGTGGTGTGCCCGTTTACGCCCCAGCGGTGAAGCCAGTACCAAATTTATACTGCTTGGTGACAGAGGCACATGTGTGTGAACAACATGCCTAAGGTCATTACCCGGCAGTGTCCTGGTGCGGAGTCAAACCTGTGCCTCTGAGTTACCTCAGGATTACATGTCCGACACGTTACCGTTAGACTACCGAGCCACATACGACACATTGCCTCTAGTGCATGAACAGATGGACATCTGAGACTGGCTTTATGAAGACGACTTGGAGAGGTCAACCTAAAAAGGTACTATTTTGCTCAGCCTAATGGCACAAAACTAGGATAAATACTAAAAATATGGCCTAAACAAATTTAAATATATTTGTCCCGTGGTTTAAGAATCAGTAATCATTTGCCAGGTCCAATTGTATACGACAAAGGTGATAAGACTTTGATAATGGAAGAATTCTTTAACTCTGAATGTCTTGCGACCTTGACCTTGGTTCAGGTCATACGACACACTGTCTTGCATCAGTCATCAATCTACATCTACAAAACGTATTTAGCGCATTAGAGATCTTTTTGAGTATGCACTATATAAATTTACACTTTACTTACTTTACTTACTTACTTACATACCAAATTTCACTAAAACAGACAAGCCTTTAGTGGACAGACAGATCGACATCTGAGACTGGCTTTATGAAGTCGACTTGAAGAGGTCAACCTAAAAAGGTACTGTTTTGCTCAGCCTATCCCTTCTCACTTGTAGATTAGCATTGTTTTAACCAGTGATTGGCAGCTGCATTAATATATATTTCTACTCAACCTAAACAACAGTAAACTGAATGAAAACAAAAACTAGGAAGTAAATAAAGCAGATAGTTGACATACGTATTAACGCCGTCAAGTTCAAGAAACGTGTGTCGATACTCAGTGATTCGCAGCATCATTTGCAGACATCGAGCTACTGTCTGCAGATATTCATTGCCCTGTCATACATAGACGACGTCAATATATTTAAATCTTCAAAATACCAGACATGCCTAGAATATCTCAACAATGACATGTAAGCAACATACATACGGCAGCTAAATGCGATTTTACGTAAATGGCTTGTTAAACTTTGCCACACACTGGTCAGCTACATTAGAAGTTGTTCCTGTCGAATATTATTAATGTTATCAATACATTTGTTGCTACATAGTGATCTTCTTCTTAACTAAAACAACAAGTAATTTTCGAAATTAATCGCAGTATTATCTGCTTAGAGTTTACAGCCACCTTGCAAACACCTAGCTAATGTTTCGTTACAGCTTGAAACAGACCGATATTTTGAGTTGGTCCTTAAGCCAGTTCAGGTAGAACTGGCGATCACGCACATCCATAAGCTCTTTGCTCCAACAGGCCAGTTTTGCTATGATACGACTCGACTGCAATCACCAGAATTCACCATTGTCATAATCATCACAACCAGCAACACCGGCATTAAAAGAATTAGTACTTTCAATGCCTTAGCCACAGATCTAACATGATGTCATATGTACCACAACTACGACATGAAGAAAAGAGAACGAAAAAGCAACTCTAGAGAAAAAGGGAATAAACGCATGTGCAACGTACACTAAACAGATCAAAATCTAAAATGTTTCTCCAAAAATCTAAAATGTTTCTTGATAGTTATGATTTCAATAACAAACATTTTGTCAACTAAGCACTGTGCAACTATACCAGGTTTGCACTAGAAATAGGTATTCATGTTCTAAAAATGTTCCCCCTCCGTCCTCTAATGCACAGCATTCTGTAATTAATGACTATCTGGAGAATAACAGAGAAAATTATTAAAACTACCATCATTGTTAATTACATATGCAAGCGTATAATGAAGTTCTTATAACTTTAGGTTTTTGCTCAATTTTTGTGTTTTGTGCTTCTGTAAAGGTTAAACTTGCCATTCCATTATTATGTGTTTGTGTGCATTCTGCCTGGAAAGGCCATCCACGAAATGACCTATACCATATCGGGCAGGACGTTAAACCCTACTCACTCACTCGCTCTAAAAATGTTTAGCATCTTGCATTTTTTTCACATTTTCATATTGTGTACCGTTACCATTGTCACTTGAACAACACAAGTTCAAAACATTAACACCTCACAACAAAACTTCATTTTGCTCCCGAATTTTCCAATATTACATACATGCTTAACACACAAACAATCTTGGGGACACTGATATGCTTAAGAACGTAAACGTATTTTTCCAATACAACAGAAAAAGACTAAACCAGGCTAGTCTGTGTAACAGAACACATTTAAAGTCATTACATTCACAATTATCCTATCGAACCGAATTTTGCTACAATATTCATAGAATCACAACCTCTGGCACAACAAAATGCCACAGAATAATGTAACAAATCCTAGAAACAATGACAACTTGCAGCTCACCTGGTTAACGGTGAACGTGTCGGGTCGGTTCAGCATGTTCAGAAAAGGACCGAAGACGGAGTCTTTGCTCCTGCGAGCGTATTCACCAAACACTTCAACTCTGCTCTTGTCCTCCTGCAGTTAAACACCACCAGACAGCTGATATCACAACCACTGTTATGCAAATATAAATAAATTTCAGTAACGTAGGTAAATCCTCTTAATCCGAGTCTGAATCCAACAAATTCGAGTTCAAGGGTCGAAGTCCAAGTCCTGACAAATAAGGACTTAAAGAAGAACTAAACCTTGTTTGGTCTAAAATTAAAGTATATATTTAATAAATTTTGATGGCATAAGCGGCCTAGCAACATGGCACCATTTAACAATCTTAGGACTACACCAAACAGCATTATTTCTTTCACATACAAATTTCTGCATCGAAACGCACTGAAGTAGAAAACCATTTCAAATAATTTAGCTAAATTTGAACCAAATTTCAGATACCAAACACCAAACTTAAATTCTGTTGAGTCCAAATCAAACCCAGTTTCTACTGCATATTTCTGAATACGTTTAAAAGTCTATAGAGATAAAAAAAAACCATAAATAATACCTGCAAAATATCGTCAATCATAGTAACGATGTATTGAACCGTTTGGTCTCGGGAAATGTTTGCCATCAGATTCAGAAATGTACGAGCACACTGCACACACGAACAATAACAAGTTGTCCCTAATAATAACCAGACAAAGTAATAAGCACTAGATTTAGAAACTTTTGCATAAATTGCTTCAGTTACTTTTAACTCATAATATTATCGTTCTTTATTATGTCAAATAAGACAGCAAACACTACCGGTATATTAAGCACAAAAAGCTAGAAAAACTACACAAACAACTTCTTCAACACAAACTAGGGCAGCAGTACATATAGTAAAACACATAAAAAAACCTACACGGGTAATGCAGAAAATGCTGAGAGTGCATGGAGTGTACATCAGTGTTTGTTTTGCCTAAAACACAGCAGGGGGTCGCCGGTTGTCAAGTGTCGATGAAGCGAGGGTCAAGGCGCCGCCGGCCCTGAGATGGTGGGGCCGACTACAAAATTTAGGGAGCGTCGTAAGCCCCCTCAGCGGGGTACGGGGCAAAGCCCTGACTGCAAATGCATTTTTAGCACATTTTAGAGTCACAGCGGAATGTATATTATCTGCGCCACAATTTTAGTAAGACAACCACATACTGACATATTGTTGAAGCCGACCCCCCCAGACCAAGATTTTCAGTCACCAGTGGGAAGATCGTTCTCATCCAATGGGGGGGGTTAAACC
>Ga0209367_1001252_pt1 | contig 30569 bp, 25 predicted proteins | sample WorMetLIZISLAND2_FD_187412 | JGI IMG/M metagenome (GOLD analysis project Ga0209367, IMG submission 187412) | Marine gutless worms symbiont microbial communities from Max Planck institute for Marine Microbiology, Germany - Olavius geniculatus... ...
AAAATCACGGATTTCACGGAAATCGGCGTTTTTCACGGAAGAAGGTCAATTTCACGGAAAATGTCACGGCCGTGAAATCGTGAATTAAGTTGGTCCCTATTGATTGTACGTTTAAAAGTGTTTCTAACCTTTTGTATTCTGCAGGTGGACCCCCAAACATTGCAGGGCTCGGATCTCTTGATGGGCCTGGGTGCATTAATAGCATGTTAATTAATGCATCAAAAATAACTCTTCAGCAGCTCTAGGTTTGGGGAATATTAACTGTGTCTTAGTTTTGACAGAATGGTGATTATTTAATCGTTAAGTTTTCTGTAAAAGATGTAAAATGTTGCTGTAAAGAAGATGAAGGGCTGAAATGCTAAAACACAGTGCTAAAATGTGTATCATTACTAGTGCTGTCGAGATGTTATTTTTTTAACGTCGTTAACATACGCATTTATTTTTTTAATGCTTCTGGAATGATGACCGATGAACCGATTCTGGTGAAAGGGAGTTGCGACCCTTTCGTGAGGAGCCAGAGACACTTCTCTGTTTTAATTAGCATCTAGTTCTGCACCGGGACATCCTTCATGATTTTTCTTTTACGCACTCAATACAGCCGGCATGTCCACAACCACTGCTGGTCAGGAGTCTTCAACTTGTTGAAGTTCGACCATACGCCGAAGAAGAAGAAGAAAAACTTGTGACTGGGTTGCAGGACCATGACAGTAGTGACGGAATGGCAACAAAGCCATTTTTAAGTACTTGAATATTAATCGATTGTCAAATAACATTTGAATATTGGAACTTCTGCTTCATGGAAATTAGTAAATTTATCTATGTGCGTAATTTTTTTAGGACGCGTTAATTTTTTAACACGTGTTAATTCTGTAATGCATTAATGTGTTGAATCTACAGCTGTAATTATTTCACGAGGCTAGTGTGTTGTCTTTAGTAGGTTGTATTTTCATGTTGTTAAAAGAGCAGCTGGTGCAAGTTTCATTTTTCAAAAGTGATATTTTATGTCACTGAAGCAGTTGTAGAATGTAGTTTAGTGCCTAGAGTGTTTGAAATCCATGATGTTGTGGCAGCGATTTGTGCGGTTGGCTGACGAGGCATTCTGTGTCGGTCCTGCGCCGACGAGTAAGAGCTATCTAAAGATGGATGCAATTCTGGATATAATTCAACAGACTGGTGCGGAGGCGGTTAGTACATCTTAGCTGCAAAGTCTGAAAATCTACAAACTCATGATCATCTTGTTGTCGTTCTCTTCTTGTGGACATCGCTTTTTATCTGCCTGTTGTGTTGTTTTGTTATAAGTGTGTTTATTTCATCATCGTCTCACTTGTGGAACTTTTTCGGCATTATTGTTGTAACTGGATAATAATTTCCATTCAGTATCTTGACTTTGTTCTTAATGGTTATTAGAATGTATAAAGTTCTGCTTCAGCAATTTTCGAAGTTTGCCTTGTAACCTTTGGGGACGTGCCTAAAATTGAGTAACTTTAGAAAATTGTCAGTAAAACAAGAGGCCAATGATGATGGTTAGGATAAAGTGTTGAATAATACACAAAGCGATGTATGAACATGTTGCACATCTAATGTTAAACTGGTCTGGACTGTCATGCAGTGGTTCTATTCTGAGTTGCCTAGTGATGTTTTAGTGCAGTTTTTTTGAGACACGTGTATAACTGCAGGTGCATCCTGGTTATGGTTTCTTATCAGAAAACATGGAGTTTGCCAAGCGACTGGTAAGCTTATGTAGTGTACAGATGCTTGTTTTTGTCTTTGTTACAGAGTGTCATCATTTTGTTTACACACACATTTATTTGTAATTTTTATCTTTGAATCATTCATGATATGTCATTTTTTGTGTTGTATATCTTCAAGATTGATGCGACAGTCGATCATGTAATAAGTAGTGGCCACTTTTTTCTAGGCTGAAAATTCCATGGCATGGAAAACTGGTGCGTAATAATAAGTGGATAGGAGTCTAATATTGAGCAAGTCATTTGCTTTGCTTGCAGGCAGACATCGGGGTCGTGTTTATTGGTCCTACGAGCAAATCAATCAAGGCGATGGGAGATAAGATTGAGAGTAAGCGCGTGGCAATGCAGGCAAAGGTGAACATGATTCCTGGCTACGATGGTGAAGTCAAGGATGACAACGATGCCGTTCGTGTTGCTAATGACATCGGTTACTTTTTCTTTGTTTTTTTCGCATACAAAGTTAGCTTTGTTTTTAAAAAGCGATGTGTTACACTGGATAGCCAGTTAAGTAGTGTCGGAAAATTAAAGATGTATTTTTCGGACTGTTGGAATAATGAACATATTACATGCATATTTTGACAGTTGTGAAAGTCACAGTTTTTTTACATTTATTTGTGATTAGGTATGACTAAAATGCAGAAGCCTGTTCGTGACTGGGCATACTTTTTAAAAATATATTCATAATAAGATGCTATAATGGTTTGTTTGTATGTTTAGGATATCCAGTAATGATTAAAGCATCGGCTGGTGGTGGCGGCAAAGGTCTGCGTATTGCATGGAATGATGAAGATTGCAGGTTAGAAACATCTCTCACACTTTGACAAGTAGAATGTAACACACATTTCTTTACACAGCAGACTTCGGTGGAATCAAATATTCAATACTGGCCAATCAGTGTTGTTGTAATTTTTGTTTGATGTGCACGATGAATGGCGTACTGGTGTCAAACGTATTTGTTGTAAACATATTTTTGACGAGCTACCTGTGCAAAGTGACAAAGGTGTGTCATCTGCTCATATCTGTATGATGAGTGTAAACCTAAATTGACATAATCATACCGATTTTTATGCGTGATAGCAGAATGCTTCGCGCGTCTTAGCCATGGCCTGGGCGTCCGTCTGTCACACTTGTGAGCTGTATTAAAACGGTGCAAGCTAGTATCACGAAATTTTTACGGTGGTTGCCTCAAGGTCTCTAGTTTTTTGTGACAGAACTTCATGACCCTGGGTGCAGGGATTTTTCTTGAATAAGGGCGTTAAAGAGAGGTACTCCCCTAAAAAGACGTTATTTTGCTGTTATTGGCTCGTTTAGTGTGGAAACGGTTGCAGATAGATACAGACATGCTGACCTGCTGCTTAACATAACAAGCACTGATGACAGGCTTTTTAGATTTATCAACATCGATGACCTTGAACGACCTTGAACCCCTCAAAAAGGATTTTTACCGAATTTTTCGCAATTTTTGGATGCGGCGCACATTTTAACACTGAATTGCAACAAAATGGCTGGAGGTACACCGAGACAATCTGCAAATACAAAATTTTCAGCACTAAACATAGATTTCAACAGTTTAAGTTTCGATCCCCTAGGTTCAAGGAGGTTGGCGCAGGTGGGCGTCAAAGACAGCTACCCCCCTAAAAAGTGGTTATTTTACCACTGTTGGCTCTTGTAGCATGAAAACGGTTGCAGATTGGTGCAGACATGTTGCTTATCATAACAAGCAATAGTAACAAGCTTTTTATTGGTGTCAACGTCAATGATTTTGAATGACCTTGAACCTCCAAAATAGGGGTTTTAGTGAATTTTTTGACAATTTCCGGCTGCGTCACACAGTTTAAAAGTGAATTGCACTGAAATGGCTGGAGATGGACCTGAACAACCTGTGTACGATATTTTAGCATCGAACATACCTTCTTAAGAATCTAAGTTTCGATCTCTTAAATTCAAGGAGTCTTCCATATGGAGGCCTCAAATTTAAGAACTCTTTCAAGATGCATCTTATTGTTTGCCAAAGTTTGCCACTGTTTGCCAAATTGCTGTTATCGTGCATCACGTGAGCTTTACTCAAATTACTTGTCATTGATATGATTTGTTGAGCAACTAGAAAGGACATGCTATAAGATGAACTCAGACCGTTTAGGCAGTGCAAAGGAAAAGATCTGTGAGACATTGTTTTGCAGTTTAGTAAAGGTTTTATGGTAAAGTGGGCCATTCCCATCTGGAGAGCATTGGTCTTTCGTCTGTCTGTCAAAGCCATTGAGGCCATAGGTGGATAGGCCACTAAGCCTGTGACCAGACTTGTGGTTACCTTCCCAGCTACAGAGCATCATTGCCTCTTATTTGGTACTAAATTGTGCTGCTTAGTGACAGAGTTATGAACAAGTTGCCTCGAGTTGTTGCTTGATAGCAGATTGGCCACTTATTGCGACCTCTCCATCACGAATATGATGTGCCAGCCACTGCAGCCACCTGTAGTAGACTGATTAAATGGTTTTTTTAGATTATTGATGCTAATAATGCGAGCTAAGTCACTGGATGCTGTACTGGAATGCTGTAACTGTGCAGGAAAGGTTTCAATCTGTCGAAGGCCGAAGCGGCATCAAGCTTCGGAGACGACCGAATGTTGATAGAGAAGTTTATCGACAATCCACGTCACATCGAGGTTCAGGTGCTGTGTGATCAGCACGGTAATGCCATCTACCTCAACGAACGCGAGTGCTCCATCCAGCGACGAAACCAGAAGGTCATTGAAGAAGCACCAAGGTGATGATGATGATGATGATTTCATGATGTCTTGTTGTTTTTTGCCAGCAATCTCGAACACGCTTGATTTTCTAGTAAAACGAGAAGTAAAAATGTTTTAGATGATGTCTGAAAGTAGGCAAACAGTGTGAACTGCATTTAAGAGTGTTCGACAGAGCGTTCCAAGTAGATGGACCGGCATGTCCAAAAGCACGGTTTCCGTAGGTTGTCATCTTGATCCGTGGAACCTGCAGCTGACCACGGCTCACAGATTGCAGATGTCCGCAGCCATCAATGCTGGCGACTGGCTGGCAGAGCTCGATCAGGTATCCATGAGCCATGCTGTGTCGACACTTGTACACCAGAATGCACAGCCAGAACCTAATCTGGTCAGTGACATCCAGCTAGTGCAAAACATGGCACTGGAAATGTGTCAGATCTCGATCGTATTTGCCGCAGTTTGACATGACTCGTGCAGCTGCATTGAGAACATGTTGCAGCTTGCTGTCATCTACTTTGGCGAGTTGGCCAGTAGACTGATACAGTAGTCAATGCAGTTGGTGATAAATGTGTGAACCATTGTGGCGACAGCGAACGTCGGATATGACGTAGTTGTACCACTTGGCACTGAGTGAGGTGACGTGTTTGTCCATTGACAAGTTTGGAGTGAGCAGCACTCCCGGCAAACGAATGACGTCGGATGACTTGGTGTTGGCTCCACCGAGCGTCAGAGAAGGAACACCACCAGGAAACTTGAGTAGATTGTGCTTTGCACTAGTCGACATCGGCTCGGTTTTGTATGCGTTGTGTCGTAGGCATTTTGTGGCCATCCAATGCTCGGTGGCCGAGCTCATGGTTCTGTTACAGTGTTCACCAGCGGCATTCTGGATTAAAATGGGTGTGGTGGGAAGTTGTAATTTTCGGCCAGACAGCCGCATGGTTGCTAAAATTTTAATTTTGCCTCCGATTTTTTATAAGTGGGGGTTTTTATCCCTAAATTTTGCATTTTTATTTGTCCCATTACTATAGCTTAGTGTGGAGCAGATTATGAAATCACTTGAATCACACTGTTTGTATGCACTCCTATGGCCGCAATTTTGATTTGATTTTGCTGATTCGGGCCCAGAAAATAAGATTGTGTTTGTTTGGTATGAAAATTCGGGTTTTGTGGCAAGTACTTCCCCAGCCATGACATCAGTGATGTTGGCGGCTTTGTTAACCGCTGAACTAAGTTACATATGAAAGTGGTTTACCCATGTCCTGCATATGTTGATGGTTTTCATCTAAGTACTAACTGGGCCTAGACACAACATGTTAAACACAACATTAAGCCTGTCTCTGTTTTCTTAAGCTTTTAGTTTACACTGTGAGACCACAGATACAGTGCTAGTGCATCACACAGTGTCCTTGTTTATAACTAGTATTTTAACTTTGCTTTTAGTACATATGTTAAATGCTTTTAGCTAATTTTAACCATGTATGGCACTGAATGGCCTACTTTATGCTGATGTGCCATTAAGAAACCACTCACTCACTCACATGTTTATACGCGCCTTAAGTTGATGACACACAGGTGCCTGTTTCTGCTGCCGGAAACAGGCAACTGTTGTTTGGTGCCAGAAACTATGACACACTTAGCTGGCAAATGATGCCGACAGAAAAAAAACAAAAGATGAATTCCAATCTTACAGAAATTCGTTGACTGGTAGTTGACTGGTACCAGAAACAGGCGCCTGAAACTGGCCAATGTGTCAACACTATTACATTGGTGTTCAGTTACTTCTTTTTAGCAGATCTGTACTTCATTTTCTGTCACTGCTAGGTATTCAGATCCACGTGGCAGATTCGCCTTGTCCCGCACATTGTGCTGACTTCTATTCTCTCCTGCAAAGTACTTATTGCATCTGTATGCATAGATGTAGCCAAAAATTGGACCTAAGAGGGGTGGATTGAGCTCCAAAGGACTGAGAAGCGAGGCCAAATGCCAAGAGGAAGAATGGGGTTTTGGGGGAGAGGACAGCAAGCCCCCTTCTAGCAGGGTCTTGGGTGGAGCCTTGGCCAAGGCCAATAATTTATTTTTGGGCATGAAAAAAACTATACATTTCCTTACATACATTTCCTTAGTTTTGATCCACAAATTTGCACACACAGAAATGAACTTGGCTGTATACATGTATATGTGTTTGATGTCATAGCGTGTTCCTGGATCCAGAGACAAGGAGGCTGATGGGTGAACAGGCAGTTTCACTTGCCAAGTCTGTTGAGTACACGTCCGCAGGTACTTTACGCTGCAGCTTTCCTGATTCAGTGCTTTACACGTTTTTTAAACCTCATACTAGTTACACCTCCTGATCACCGATGGTGATGAGATTTTACGTGGATATGTTCCGGTACATAAAACACCAAAATTTGTACTCTGCTGAAACCTGTAATTCGGATTTTTAGGTTTATAACTTGGGAATACATTTTTGCATATGTTCGAGTGTGTTGTGTGTTTTGGTCTGCCTCGTCAACGGTCATTGTGGCACTGTCATTGTAAGAGTTCACCCATTTCGAGCGATGCTGAATGTAGGCATGAGCACCTGGTAGCTAGGCATGTTAACTTCTCTGCCCTAACTAACACCTACAGCACTTCGTTAACTTTGCCATTTACTGCTATTGAGCCTGAAAGCTGATACTCATTTTTTATCCCGTGGAGGACAGTAGGCTGAGTTGACCTGCCTGTGTGTTGTTTGTGTACTTTTTGGTAGGTACGGTGGAGTTTCTGGTTGACAGCCAGCGTAAGTTCTATTTCCTGGAGATGAACACTCGACTACAGGTGGAGCATCCAATCACCGAGTGTATTACCGGCATTGACATTGTCCATCAGATGATACGCTCCGCCAAAGGTCTGTAATAACACCACAGTTTAAGTGCGGTTCGCTGAAAACACACTTTTTGACGCTGCTTTCAATGGGTAGTTTCTGCTTGGTTGTTTGACAGTGTTGTTTTTAGTGTATCAATGAATGGTGCATCACAAATTGTTTTGCTGGTGATGACTATGATGATTATATATCTGCAATGATTTTTATTGATTTCGTGACCAACAAGTCTTCTGTAATTGATAGGAGACATTAGGTCACAGTTTTTACGTTTTGTATATCAGGATTGTTTTACCATTTTTCGAATGCATACTAACTGTGCCTGGCAGATATAACAATAATGTACAGATCCTCTTGCAAGCAATGTCACACTTGTCTAGGAATATGCTCTTTTTGTAAATTGTTTATAACTGTTATGTTACTGTTTTTGTTACGTTGTCATTATTTCGATCATATGAATGGTGCTAGTCTGCCATACAAAGTCAAACTCTTTATTTCTCTAGTTGCACTTGTGAGATTACCACATCTGTGGTACTGCAGAAGATAGGTTAGTTAAAATGAAACGTAGAGCCATAGTTGTAACTGCTTTAACAGAGCAGCTGTGTTCTGTTGAAATGCAGTTTTACGTGTAACATATTTATATTTGTTTAATCAGATTATTACAGTTATTTTCTTAGCAAGGTCAATTTTCCATCTTGTACAAATTTATTGTCTAAGATGAAAGTGAAGAATTAGTCTTGTTGTTGATTGCTAGGTCACAAGTTATTGCATGCGCAGTCGGATGTTCCCATTGATGGTTGGTCTGTCGAATGTCGTGTCTATGCAGAGGTTAGACGCTGATAATTATCATTGTGACTGTTATGCATTCTTGCACTGCACAGATGGAGTTTTTTGCCTTGGATGTGTGAGAAAATAAACAGTAATTTTTTTGGTGTCCCATGTTTAGTTGTTATTTTGTAGTGGATATATTCATTACTGTTTGGGCACTGTTTTAAGTTTTTCTGTGTATTAGAAAGTAGGGTAAGGTAAAGGTGCCATACCCCAGAAGGGGCATAGGTGGGGTGCTCCTCTTCCTTTCTATGCTCTAACGAAGTTATCAAAGAGCTAAGGTATTATATTACTTTTATGGGTGACCATTGGCAGATGGGTATATCGTCATAAGCATGTAACCAGCCACTCGGGTCAACTCAGCCTGGTCATCCCCCATGGGTAGGCTCAGTAAGTACCCGCAAAAGCTGGGGCTTAAACCGACACACTCCACGATGCACTAGCCCTGCATCTGTGGTCTCGTAGTGTAAATTTGTGTCTGGCTGAGGCAAACAAAATGGAGATCAGTGCTCCTCTGTGCGTCTTTTGGTCAGGAAGGACTTTGTGCAAGTACATGTGTGAGATGTGATGGTAAAAATAAAGGTGCCATACCCCTACTCGGGTGTAGACAGGTGCTCATCTCCCTGTCTTAGGCCGTTGAGCCAGTCGGTGGATAAACAACTAGAGTCCTTGACGCCTTGCATGGCCAGTACGATGACGCCAGACTTACGGTTACCTTCCCAGCCACAGAGCATCACCGCCCTTTGACCAATACCATATTATGCTGGTTGATGAATGGAGGCACACATGTTTAAACGACTTGCCCAAGGTTGTTACTTGGTAGTGAGTGAGAGTCGAACCAGCAACCTTGCGGTCGTCAGTAGTAAAGTAATTAATATATGGAACATGTTACTGGTTTGTGGGCAGATGCAAATATGATGAATTTAGGATGAAAAAGAAACTAATCTGTTTGACATTAATTGTTGTGTAGACAAGTGTAAAATTTGCTTATTTGCAGTGTTGGTAGTTGTGTTTATAGTTGGGTACTAAGAACAGAGTGGCAGTTCGTTCCAAGTAAGTGATGATCTTGACTGTGGTGTACTGTTGATTGTCTGAAGGACCCATACAAGGCGTTTGGACTTCCGTCTATTGGCCGACTTTCACGATATATTGAACCAGTCCACATTCCAGGTGTATGTATTCTTTGCTGATATTTTTCTGGGTATTTTCTTCAACTAATGTGTTTATTAGTTTTGAATATAGTGCAAAATTCTATGTCAAATGGCACTAGTTTGGTGTATGTCTAATCGATACTGCATTATTAGACTCTTAAGCCGATGCCTAATTTTTCAGCACGGCAAGTATGCCAAAAAGATTGCAGCACATCATCTTTGAATAGATTCATTAGGTTCGGAAGTACTTTACAGTAATAAATTCATCAATTACGACCAAAAAATTGTTTGTACCTCAACGTTTCGACCTCCATCAGAAGTCTTCGTTGGAGAATGAAAACAATTATTTCTTTTTCCAGTTCTTGGGACAGTAAGTAAGTCACATCATTTGGTTGGGCTTGTCTGCCCATAAGCAGAAGATCGGTGAACTTAAATGAACTTAAAGGTCCATGGCTACGGTCAAACTCACTCACGCAATTTCTGTAGATTTAAATTAGACATTTAACCTCTCATATATAATATGTCGATTTGAGCTTCATAAATATATGAAAATAATGCGTGAATTCAAACGAAATGTGGCATTACGTTACGTTATGCGAAATATTCTAATCTATCAGGTGCCTGCGGTGACGTCATAACCCTAGCCCATATAGATCATAAATATTAATGGCCTAGCCGACGACGTCATCATTCTAGGCTAGGCCATTAATATTCATGACATCTACAGATTAAGCTCATGACGTCACCGCAGACCATCATGGCTGCGTGTTTTCTACGTCGTTTTCATAGATCATCGACTTCAAAGGTAAATTTTTCCGTGTTGACAAAACGCTGGATGCCGATATTATTGTCAATGTTATCAGAAAATTCTGCACTTTCAGGAAAATGGATAAAATGTATATGTTAATTTTGGTGTCGTAAAATTTGTTTGATGCTGAATTTAATCACAAGTGTACTAAATGATAAAAATGTACTAGTCAGTATAATTAACATTTTGCATTTGAGTGTAGTTCAGGTAAATGATGGTGAATGCCAGTCCCCAGAAGTAAAACACGATGTTTTTGTATTATTTTAATGTCAGCTGAAATTTTTTATTGTTTTATTCTTGCTTGCATGGGTTATTATGCAATGGTTGTTAGGCCACGGATACATAGTAATGGGATACTTTGTTTTTGTTCTGTTTTTTTTTCTATTTTTTAATTAATTAATTTTTTTTAACTTTTTGAAAGCAAGACAGTGGACAAGACTAAAATTGGCCGAAGCATGACCTTTACCTGGAAGGAATTGAGACCAAATTTCAGTGAGATCCGTTGACGGTTTTTGGAGGGAGTGGCATTTTACTGCATTTATAATTGATGGCTTGGCGAATAAGGAGTCGCGGATTAATTAAGACTCCCCCAATCAAATTTATGGTTCTGGGCAGTTTCACATTGGACCGTGGACCAGTTTCTAGTGTTTCCTTTTAGCTTACCAAAGCAACAGTGTCGGACACACTGCAGTCGCAGTTATCGTGTGGCTTTGAGAGCATGATATATTATTAGTGCGGAGTAATTCTGTGAAGACTGTTTCTGCTGCAGGTGCGCTGTGACAGCGGGATAACTGAAGGTAGTGAAATCAGCATCTACTATGATCCCATGATCTGCAAGGTAAATGTATGGTTTATTATTAACCATTTTTGTTGTATTTTTTAGATGGAATTTCTTCCTGCAATGCAAGCCATTTTACTTATTCCTATACATTTCTGCTTAGCATGTTCTATCGGTCAATCCGTCACCTTTGTTCAGCCTGCTTATGCCCAAATTCCATTATGCTGACTTTGCAACTTTTACCAAAACTTCCCTGCGGGGAAAGTCGCGGACACAAATCATGAAAGTCTGCAACACAAATCATGTCGCCGACTTTCAGGATTTGTGTTGTTGACTTTCGTGAATTGTGTCGCGGACTTTGTCACCGACTTTCCCGATGTATTGTAACTGACTAAATTCCATTAGAACAACACAAACGGGTTTGTCACTGACTTGTCACGAACTTTGTCACAAACATCTCGACATGTCGAGATGGTTTGTGTCTGTGAAGTTTCGGTGAAAATCTGCGTAATGGAATTTGGGCTTTAAACTGTTCGATGGATTTAGATGCCATTTGGTGGGAACAATTGTGGTGTCTAATGATGCATTGTGTTAGATGGAGTCGGGCCCCTGGGAAGGATAAAATTTGGGGGTTGAACATCCAGCCAAAACATGCAAACTAGTCTGTTCCTTATCTTACTAAGTGTTACAGATGATAAATGGACTCTACTAATGAAAAAAGCTGATATAAGCAGACTTTAAATACAAACTATTTTATGACATTTAGATGAAGTGCATTTTTTCCACTCGCCTTCTCATGTATAATAATTTCAGCTGGTGACATATGGTCCCGATAGAACTGAAGCATTGTCGACGATGGCCAAAGCACTTGACTCTTACGTAATCCGAGGTAAGAGGATTACATACTTACCTACTGCTGCTTGTACTCAGTTTTTGTTTGACTAGCACATGTTTTTCGTGTTTTGCCATGGTAGCTTGGTCCTTATATGTAAACGTGCTGGAATTGGTTTTAAAACTGTTTAGCTATAAGTGCTACTGTGTGTGTAATTTAGTGTTATTTATTTGTTAATGTATTCCTTAAATGGAGCTACAGTAATTATGTAAGTAAGTAAGTAAGTAATTAAATGATTTATAAAGCGCGAATGTCTCAGAAAGAATCAGGGTGCATGTGACATTTACCAGGTTATGTGATGTGTCAGTTGTGGGGATACTCAGAAATTGCATTTATATTTCTGTAGGCTCTGTTGAAATTACATTTCGAAGCATGTAGAAGGATGAGATATGAATATTATTGTGAACTTACATAAAGTTGAATATCAGTTGATCAGTTGGGAAACAACAGTGTCAAGTAGTTTTGTAGTTTGCATGGCACTTTTTATTGTGTGGGTTTTCGGTATACAGATGCATAACAAATAGACCTGTAAATGAGAAATTAAGCATTTTGTACAGCTGTAATTTGTGTGTTAGTTGTGGTAAATGTAAAGAAATTAGCTGCTTCATTTTAGTTAATCTTCTTACTTTGTCCAATGACTTTCTGACTGAGATTCTGACAGATTACAGCCACTGGTAGAATTTGATATCGCTTATTCGTAGCTTTTGTCGCTTTCGAGCTGTTGAACTTTTTTTGATTAACCAGACAACTTAAATGATCAAAACAAATAAACATTTATTTTATTTCACCATTAATGATTAGCTCTGGTTGGAGCGATTACCTAGGACATATAGCAGACCAGAGATGTGTGGACAGGCTGTGGATCCGCAGGATTTTTGGTGGATGCGGACTGACACCGGATCAAAGGTAGACAAAATTTGCGGACATAGACTAATGCGGATCTTGTTTCATGATGAGTGTGTTTTTTCTAATAAGTGTTAACGGACTTTGAAAAGCATGATGGATTTCTGTCGTGTTTAGCGAAATGCATAAGTAAGCCTTTTGCTGCTGTTATTTTGTCACTTACTGGAACCAGTAAATTGTAATCTGTTGTGAACCTAATGGCTTACCTTACATACTAATCCAATATTTCTCTCCTGTTGTGGATGCAGACGCAGATTTTTGGTCAAAATCGGCGGACTGATGCGGACTCATAATTGTAGGATTCGCACATCTCTAGAGCAGATGTGCAGTGCAGGGTGTTAATTTATGGTGAAAAGTCTCAGTGTTGGTTGCAGGCGTAACGCACAATGTTCCATTGCTGCGTGATGTGATCACTGAACAGCGATTTGTGTCTGGTGATGTCAGCACCAAGTACTTACCAGAGACGTATCCAGATGGCTTCAAAGGTATGTTTATTTGCAATTATTTCAATGTTGCATTTTTTGCTGTTAACTAAAAAATTGTCACTTTTCTTAGATGGTGTATGTTGTAATAATTCTGTGATTTATGTTGCTTTCTGAATTTTTTAATATTATTTTTTATATACGGTAATGATAGAGTAATAGTTCTGACAGTGATGAGTGTTAAAATTGAAAATATTGGAATCTGTCCTAATTATCTGGCAGGAATGAATACATTTAATTGATGAATACAGACTGCTAGTACTTAGTGATATTGTTCACTTTTATTCATCTGGCAATGTACGATGCCACAGGCAAACACTGTGCTTCTTTGCCATTTGACTGTGTGCAGTTTATCAAAAAATGAGCCAAATTAAAACCGGATTTTTGAAAGCATGTTGAATATGAACACCTAAATAATGTCTAGCCACCCAGCATTATTTGTAACATGTTGGATGTGATGATGGAGACTGGAGAGGCAGACTCTATCTGACAGATGCTATTCCGACAAATGCTGTTCCAACTAAAATTTTCGTCGACAGATGCATCATTACGCTTTACATTCACATTCACCAGGGGGCGACAATTTTACATGTAATGTAGTACAATTTTGTGCTTAATATTATAATTATGGTTTTCGTTTTCAGTTGCGGTTGAGATTAGGGTTAGGGTTTGGGATCGGATTAGGGTTATCATTTGTCGAAAGATTTATGTGACTATAATGCACACCATAAATTAGGGTACAATCTAGGTAATAAGTTCAACGGAGGTGCATGTGCCTACAAAAATTGCCAACAGCTGCCCATGACGGTCTACTTAGACCTGAGGAGCTAGTTGGTCAACTGGCGATCCGTGAAGCTACGGCCGAGGTCGTCAGTCGCTTGGCTGTCGGAATAGCATCTGTCGGAATAGAGAACAGTACCCATAAAACTGTTGCAGGTAAAGTGCTGAGTGATGATGAACAGTTACGTCTGACAGCCATTGCCAGCTGCATTCATGCCAAACAGGATCTGCGCAATATGAGCTTTATGAATGAAGACGGGTTTGTTGTTTTAGTCTATTATTTACGCTTTGATAATGGTTGATCGGTTAAAAGGTGGTTATAGATTTTCATGGCATCTCAACTCAGAGCTATGGAGTGTCACCTGCCATACAGGATCACAAAATGTTATCTAGTCACTCGACACAGGTGAATGCATCCCACTTTAACCCTAGCAGTGCAGGCTAGTACTCAGTTTGTTGTTTACTTGATTAAACAAGTCATGCAGTTATTGTCGAACAGTGACAATATGCAGACCATCTATATATCACAGTTGGAATTAAACAGTGTCTGGGAACATATGATATCAATGAATTATCAGCTAATTAATTGTTACGGATGAATGACATTGTGATTTTACAGTCAAATTGATTGATTTATGCGCGATTGCAGAAAACTGGTGGAGCTTGCAAAGCCGACAACGTGGAAGCTGCAGGCAACTCTACACGATGAAGTTTGGCTGATCAACGTTACCAAGAAAGGAGATGCATTTGAGGTTCAGCTGATTAATAGCAGACTATTGTAATTATTGTTTAATCGACTCTGCAATGAGTTTATCAGCTAGTGATTACACGAGTATTTATGTGCAATTTTGCATGTACAGGGTGACTCAGAAATGTATTGGTCGTGCATTGTTAACCCAAGTTTATGACTGATCAACTGCTTCATCATTTTTTTGTGTTATTGAAAATTTTTATTAATGTTTTATTTGTCTGTATTAGCAAAACAGCAGTATGGTTGTCACTTATATAACTGGCTCATTTATCAATACTTAAAATTACTTTGCCACATAGCTTAAATGATTTTTCATTAGAGTGGATGTGTAATTTTCAATTAACTTTTTTTCTATCACCCAGTTGCTTCTCCTGGATTTTATCTCCATTTAAAATCGGGAAAGGCTGACATTTGTGTTCTTGACAATGTTCCACAAAGACTTCAGTTCTTGTTTCCCTCTAGTTCTGTCAGTTGTTATCATAATACATCATTTGACCTAATTTGCATCGAGTTTGCAAATCACTTCAATCTGTCTTCCTGGTACTGGTGTCTGATTTTTTGAATCAGTGAGAATTGATTCATAATAACTGACAGATAAATACTGGCCTTAGTTAAACTAACTATATTGTAAGCTGTAACAGATGTTCTTGTTTATTACTGCAATACACACAGGCTGTGAAATCAGTTTGATGTTTGAATACAGGTGGCAATTGGCGAACATGTTTTCAACATTGCCGATAACTTCACTTTGGCATCGCCAGTCATCACTGCCCAAATTAACGGAAGTCAGGAGATATTTCAGGTATTTGTTGAAGTACTGGATGTGTGCATCTTTGGTTATTTTATATTTGTTCATACTTTTATATCTTTTTTCTGATGTTTGGTTGGATGATAGGATGTACGTCTAGTCTGTAATTTTCTGCCATGTTCTGAAAAGTTGGTTTTGCAGACTGGCCCGAGCAAAAACCACAGGTGCTTGTTTGATTATTGTGATTGAGAAGCTTATAAGGTGCTACCGATGCAATAGTTTTGCTAAAAGACACTTCATCAAGTACTCATCAGAAACTGGATCATTTTGAATGGAACTTAGCAGATGCGTGTGGTTATCTGGGCAGATTAATGTTATTGTGTTTCCGGGAAAGGGCTGAAGGCATTTATGTTGTGAAGTATACCACATATCAGAGACCATTTTTTATGTTTTAGTACATGATATTAGCATGAAATTTGCTGCTGGTGCACCTGATGTATTGTCAGATCATTATTGCAATAATTGACAACGATTTCATGTTTTACAGATATATTATTGTTGTAAAACCGGAGACATTGGCCGTACTTGTTTAGTTATTCAAATCCTGAAATGCTGTGTATATCTGTTTCAGTCACTGTTACCCCGCTTACGTATATTCTTACACAGCAGCTTCCCTTTTTGAATTGATTTTGCATGATTTTACGTTTTACGTTAGTTGATTTTTGCTTGAATAAGTTGTCGGAATATGTTATTGTTGGCCTTATTAGTGACTGAGATGGAAACTCTGCTTGACTGTCTGTTTGTATGATAACTGTTGTAATGCGTTGTTGACTGATTTATTTACAGTTGATGGATCGCGACGTTGGCAATATCAAGCTGCAATATCTAGGCACATTAGTGAGTTAGCTCTGTCTGGAATCTGTGTGATAAGCAGGTTGCATATGATTTAGTTGTTGTATATGTCTCGAACAAATTGTGTGGAATAGTGTCATTGATTTTGAGTAACGAGCTGTAGCTAAATTTTTGATGCAGTCTGTTATCTGAGTTTGAGCCTGTGCTATTATCTGCGGCATTTTGATATCCTTAATTGAATGTTGCATAAATACCATTTTTACACGAAGAAGCATTTTCATGCTAAACCTGAAAGTTAAAGCACAGCCGTTAGTGACATGCTTGAAAGCTGACTGGCTGTTGGTTATGGAAACTGTGGGGTTGCTGAAAGTTTTTTCGCTGCATATTTTTATAGCTGCTAGTGTATCCAGCCATTTTACTGGCCAGCACACATGCTACCTAGGCATAAAAATGGTGTGCTTTCAGTTGCAGCCAGCAAAAAATTGGGGACGGGGTGGGGTGGCAGAAATTTATTTTTATTTTTTATTTTGATGTAGTCGTGTAGTATTACCAAACAACTCATAAAAAGACGAACTTCGAAAATATACTTGAAATTGAACTAATATTTTGGAAGGTCTAGCTAAATTTTTAGCGATGCAGGTTTTTTTCTATGGATGGATGGCAACTGAAAGCATGGAAATTTTTGTTTTAGACCCTAGCAACTTACCTTATAAAGTCTATCTTGTCCTGACATTGATTTGATGCTAACAGCGTAGAATGCAGCTGCATGTTTTGTAGTTTGAGGTTCAGATTCTGTCAACGAAGCTTGCCGAGCATTGGAAGTACATGGTTCAGAAGCCTAAGGCTGATCTTAGTACCATGGTTATTGCACCAATGCCAGGAGTCGTTAAGTCGGTCGCAGCTAACGTTGGAGATCAGGCATGCAAATTCGCATTTGGTTAAAATATTTATATTTTTTTTGTGTTGCCAATTACCATTGCAGATTACTAGTTCTACGTTTGACTAGTCCTATTTTTCACCAGTTCGGTTGCAACCTTATCCAAAACCCTAATCGGTAATCATATACATTGGTTACAATGGCAATTTTTTTGTCAGTTCTAGACAAGACTTGATTTATAGACTGGTGGACAGTTACTGCCAAGTCCTGTGACAAAGTCCCATTATGCAGGTTAAAATGTGTAAATTGCATTTCTTGTTGTGTTGTTATGGTTTGCTGATAAAAATGTTACTAGAATTTGTTATCATAAACACAAAAAGTCATCAACAGTTATTGATTTTGTCAGTTGTTTTTGTAAAAAAAAATATTGATCTCTGTGCCCTTTTGATATCACTGATTATGCAGTTAAGTCAATTTATGTCCATGTCATCTCATATAGGGTTTTAATGTGGCCCAAATAATTGGCATTATTTCTGGGATCGTATAATTTCACAGATTACAGTGACATTTTGGTAGTTTGACATTGTGTCGTCATTCATTTTAATCACGTTATACCTGTGTGGTGCTTGCAGAGATTATATCTACTTATACTGAGTCTGTGAGCCTAGATTTTGCTGCTGTTTTAGCCTGTGTTTGTATCAGGTTTCACTCAGAGATGGATTGGCAAAAGAATGAAATTTTTCAGTCTACCATAACCATTGTATTTCTGTTGTATACTAAATGCAGAATAAAGAGTAGGCTGTGGACTTGTCACTGTGTCAGGTGTCTGAAGGTCAAGAGATGCTGATCCTTGAGGCCATGAAGATGCAGAACAGTTTGACTGCTGGCAAAATGGGAAAGGTTTGACAACCAGAAATTGTTGTTTTTTTTTCTTACTGTCCAGCCTTCTAAGATGCATGTGCTTACTGCCATCTGCTCATTTATCCTTATTCATGTCAAAGTTTAATCTGACAGGAATCTGTGACAAAATGATTCAAGCTTGTGTAGTGCATTTTAAAAAAAATTTAATGACATTTTGAAGGTTTTATCATTATTTCAGACTTACTTGTGTTTTTATTCCGTGTTATGTGCGTACTGTTGATGACGTTTGAAGCAAATGAATAAATAAATTTAACACACTTGAAGACTTTTTCTGTGCCAGCCATCTTGGCATTACTTCAGGTGCGAGTTAAGCATTGGCATCTATTTTAAAATGTATGCATTGTGTAGTCTGTATTTCATTAACTCTGTAGAGCTTACGGATGCTATAGCCTTGGGGACTATTACGTGTACTTGCCTTTAGCCACTTGCACTTCTGGTCTTACTTTAGCAGGAATGAACTACCAACTTTAGGGTTGTGCTGTAACTGTTTTTACTACAGCGATACAATGACGAAGTTGTAATTAAATGCTAACCCTACATTTCAAGTCATTGCCAGTATCTGTAACTCGGTTTCTGCACAGACATTTCAGAGACTGGCGTGGACATATTTGATGCTTCTGATGATGCATTTTTGAATGGATTGTAAATAACAGTCGTAACGTTTTGAGACCGCTTTTACATGAACTTTTGTCTAATGGATACAATCTTCGTAGCAGGCAACATGATTTTATCCTTCTCAACAAAACTAACCGTTTAACTGACAGTGGTTTTATCATTCGCATGTTGTACAAAAATTGCCATTAGGCCTAGGTTTTAACTCTGTCATCGCAATATGTTTTTAGTTCTTTGTTAACTGTTCTGCTTTGCAGATTGTCAAAGCTTTTATTAAATGAATATTTGATTTGATTTGCTACAGAAGATTGATCAGTTAAATTTACAGGAAGCAGCAAAAGCAATAAACGTCAGCACGATTGAAATTTTTGTGTGTTTTTGCCGATGTTGGCAGGTAAAGAAAGTGAACGTGAAAGAAGGGCAGACTGTAAATGCTGATGACGTGCTGGTTGAATTAGAGTGACGAGTTCATGGTCCTACACTCAGGCTTCCTTGGTGCTAACACGAAGTATAGTTTTTGCAAGATCAGGTGGACTGTATATAAAACTAAGTGTGGAATGGGCCTTGTACAGATCAATATCATGAGCTGCGTTCAAGTACTTTTTGTCAATTTTCTGATGGATTGGACTCACGTTGGCAATGCAATGAATGTGTATTTCTGCCATGTCTTAACTGTTAGTGTGCAATGTGCATGGCTGTCAGCACATTCCTTTGTCTGCTGGCGAGCCTGCTATTATGTATCATAGTGTTTCTAAATGCATATCAGTAAGGGACCAATTTGTTTTATGTGATTACCACTTGATCTTGCCAAAGCTTCTTTGTTTGGTCACCATGTTCTTGACTAATCAACGAGTGTTTATTTTGTAAACTTCCCTAGGCCACATTGGCCTTGTAAATTGGGTAAAACGAGATGTCGTACTTTGCTTGTGTACTGATTTTGTACCAGATCTGTGCTTTTAACTGCAGTTAACTTATTAACTGAATTGTGCATGGATAAAATAATCACCAATTTAATTGTACTAAAAGCTGACATCCCATCAACAAATGTGATGTTACTGCATTTTGTTGTTGCGAACTGAACTTAAATCATGTAATAGTTGTTCCAAAACCGTTTTTGTAATAATTTAATCACCATTGCTGTATATTTTTGGTGGTCATTATTACTCATTTTCATTTATTAATTTCCATTACCATTACTCAGTATATTTTTGTTTTCATTTATAGCTACAATTAATGAAGCTTTATAATCTTTGTTATGGCTATTTTTATTGTTCATTTTTTATCTGTGTTCAATGGACCACTTACGGCAGCCACAAATGTATATTTCTTGCAGCACTGCAAGGAAGGTGGGAATACGATTTCATTCGTTATTCGGATTATTTTCGTTATTGTTACAAGTTATTATGTGATACTGTTTTCTGCTGTAACTTGAAAGCTGAAACATGCAGTTGGTAAATTATTATTGGCCACTTTATCTCATCATACACGCAATGCCGGTGATATTATGATAGCAGACGATGCATTCTTTATCATTGTTTTGTGATAGCATATCGATAATAACATGTAGCCTGCAGGTTTAGGATGCACTGATTTTTTTACCAAATCAGACAGACTGTCCAGATATGTGGTGCCTCTGAAAAACGGTCTTCCAGTAATAGCATTATGTTTTGCTGCTGACTTTTTTATGCTGACTGTATCTTTCTGCTCGTGTGATGTTGATACTGAAGTAAGTAGTAAGTTGTAGTAAGTTATTATGGCTGCTGTTTGCTACATGTAAGCGATACAAGTTATACCAGGGTGTCTACAAATCCAGCCTAACAAATTTCTAGGATATTTCCAGGACACATTTAACAAACTTCCAGTAGACTTTTTACATTAATCGAGCCTCTTAAGCATTACAATTACATGTAGAATGAAATGTCAAGCCGTAAAATATTAATGCATATACGAGTATGGATTTTGAAATGTCTGCAACTGAGCATGTGATGATGAGCTCCAGCCAACGCTCATCACTGTGCCATCCTTCCTGCTTATTAAACGATAATTAAACAGCACTGAGCAATCCCGTGAAAATAAAATGTGCCTGATATATGAAAATTATATGGCAAGTTATAAAAGTTTTCCAGGAGCACCAATAAAATTCCAGATTTCCAGTATTTCCACGAGTTCCAGGAGTTGTGGACACCCTGTATACACACACAATTGGTTTTTTGTTGTGCAGCATGTTAATGTCTTAGGTGCAAGCTTTGTTTTTAAGGGACCATTTCTTTATAAGGGACTATCTGGTCATTTGACTAGATAAATTTGAAGTTATTGGTAGCACAAACTTGTATATACATGTAATTAGTGAGTAAGATAGACCTGTTTACATGGCATTGTTTTCTGCTAGCATTAGTAAAAAAATCCTGACAGTTAAATGTAGCTGTGTCATGCACATTTTTGGTTACAGTATTTGACATAATGTATTATTGTAGGGTAGGTGTTTTGCAGAATTGTTTTTAAACTTATTTTTGCGACATAGCTGACTATTTGCAACACATTTCGTTTGGCAACTTATAAGTAATTGAATTACTTATAAGTAGCGAAACAAAATGTGTGCTGTTATAGATCCATGTACACCATGTCCAAAAAACAAGCAAGACCACTTTTGTCAGAACTTCATCAAATTTCCACCTACTGTGATGATTTTTGGCATAAAGGTGGCCAAAAATGAAGAAATCGTCAGATGCACTCATTTTCCACTTTGCTTAACTTGTGTCTGTGCGCTACCGTTGGACACAGTGTACACGACAACTGAATTCTGTTCCATTGTTGCAAAAGTGCAACAAACATACTCCTCCTACTATTGTATACTTGCTTTGTCAGTTTGCTGTAATGTTGATAGATAATGCAATAATAAATGATGAATAACAAGAAATAATAATATTTGTTGATATTGTATGTATGGAGAAGAATGTACTTTTTATATGCTTTTTATAGCTTTCTGCCTCACAGCTTCGTTCTGGGTTTAACCCATCTTGAATCACTACTCAATTTTTCAAGCAAAATCAATATGTAACTTAAGTGCAAAGAATGGGCATTATTACTCATGTCTTATTACTCAAATGTCATCCGTGCACAATTTCTTGACATTCATGCTGAGAAAAAAATCATCAGATGTAGAGAACTGACAGTACAGCAAGAATTATTATTATTATCAGGAAATTACTATCATCATCACAATATACAGAGGCACAGAAATGGATACTGGTATACGCAAAAAAAATTTAGCGAGTGAGCAGGGTTTAACATCCCACCCGACACAGTATAGAAAAAAATTGAAGAAATGACAAACATCACGCATTACATAAACTAGACATCGCAGTACCTAACTCACAAGAATGGTAGTCCAATGGTGATGTACAAAGTATGGCAAAACAACTGGCACCATTTTTGTACTCCTTATAACTTCACCAAATATCAACCGATTAACAAAATATTTTCACTGATTCTGACAGTGGAAGAATTTTGAAAATTGGTTAATATTTGCTATAGTTATAAGGCATACAAAAATGGTGCCATTTTTTGCCCCACCATGTAACGCTGTAACACGGGCTTAAAAATAATCAGTTCCAGCAGTCAATCTGCATATCTTTAAAATCCTACTTCCCTTGTATTGATGAAATTCATCATGAAAATATGCTGCATTGTTCTATGCACAAGTGATATCTACTATTTGGCCAAAAGTCTCAAAATGTATTTTATCGAGAAGAAAATGCCCAACTTTCAACAATAGCATTTATGACAAATCATTCAAACTAATGCCAAACTGATGTAATTGGCATTTGTGACCTTTCCAATACATCAGAAAATCACCCAGTGAATAAAAAAACAATGCATGGATACGGTCAATAAACTAAAGAGACAATATCGGTCCCAAAAATTTTGTTATAATTATACTCTGTACTGAACAGCAGTGTAGATAAGCAGACAACAGCTTGCCATTCTTAAGTCTTTCCAGTTACATTTTACACCATAGTTTCAATGATTGTTGCAATCAAGCAAATAGAAATGTCAACTTGCAGTAAAACAAAAACATATAGAGAACTGTTATGCAGCAGTTTTTGTGCACACATGTCAGATATACACAGCAAGACAATTACTATGTGGAAAGCATTCACAGCATAACAACATACATTTCACAGACTGCTTAGAGTTTCTGTCAACCTAAGACTAAATTTACTAACACAGAGCCTAGATTATGTTGACTTGAGCAGTTCTATGCAGTGTGTCAACTTCTCCATCTCTTCTTTCAGTTCCACAACCTTCTCTGCATTCTGTCTGCGTATGTTCTCTGGCACTTTAGTACTGTAGTCGTCCGAGTTGGCTAAGTGATGCAATTTGTCGTGATCAACCATCAGTTTCAATTTCTTTTCCTGCAACTTGGCAATTTCCTTGTCTGCATCTACGATACCTTTCAGAAGCAGATGAACTTCACACTTGGCAGATATGGTCTGGATGGCACAGCCCGCGGGCGGTTGTTCCGCTGCTTCCAAAAATGTCACGTCGGAAGATGCGGAGAGTGTACAAATCAGCTCACTGAACTGCTTCAACTTGTCTGACAAGCTTGACTCAAAACATCTGACGTACAAATGGGGCCTCTGCTTGACGAGAGAATAGTCTGCTCTTGTGGAACGTACAGCTTTCACAACAGAAAGAGCAAACTCGACATCCTGTTCAAGGCTGTTGTTGTACCACAGAAACTTGTCTGTTTCAGGGTATGGAGTAACACAAATGCTCAGTGGTCGAGCAGCATCACACTGAGGAAGTCGCTGGAACAGTTCCTCAGAGATAAATGGCATAAACGGATGAATCAGCCGCAAGCCGACATCCAGGCAAGAGTGAAGAACGGATTTCGAGATCGCCTTCGCAACATCATCATTCCCACGAAATACTGGCTTCACAAACTCCAAGTAGACATCACACAGTTCGTAGAGCCAGAAATTGTAGCACGCAGTAGTTGCTGTTGGAAATTCATACTTTTCGAAAGCTTCATTGCACACCTGAACAGCATTTGACAATCGGCTCAGGATCCAGCGGTCAAGCAGGTTTTCTCGTCCATCCAGCTCCAGGACCTCTGGCGGAACATAGCCATCACCTAGGTTGGTCAGGGCAAACTTGGTTGCATTCCACAGCTTATTGCAGAAGAAGCGATAACCCTGGATACGCATCACATCCAGGTTGATGTCGCGACCCTGCAGTGTGTAAGCACACAGCGCAAATCGCAGTGCATCGGTGCCACATTCAGGTATGCCGTTTGGAAAATCAACAACCTGTCCCTGTCGAGCTCGTTCAATTTCCTTAGCGTCCAAGTTCCCATCTAAAAGCTGCTTGTGCAAATCTTCCAAACTGATTCCATATATGACATCAAGTGGGTCGATAACATTGCCGAGAGATTTGCTCATCTTGCGTCCGTACTTGTCACGGATCATCGCATGCAGATACACCTCGGTAAATGGCAGCTTGCCTGTCAGATGCAAGCCCATCATTACCATTCGAGCAACCCAGAAGAAAAGGATGTCATGACCTGTCTCAAGCAAGCTGCCTGGATAGAAACGTTCCATGTCTGGTGTCTTCTCCGGCCAACCAAGAACGGAAAATGGAAACAAGCCAGAAGAGAACCATGTATCCAAGACATCTTCATCCTGTCTCAGTTTCAGGCTGGATGGTGACATGTTGAGTTTTTCAGCAGCCTTTAATCGAGCTTCATCCTCAGTTCGGCCACTGACCCAACATTCACTTCCGACCTCACCATTGTTCAGACCACCTTCAGTCTCCACTAGGTAAGCAGGAATTCTGTGTCCCCACCACAGCTGTCTTGATATACACCAATCTCTGCAGTCATCAAGCCACTGATGCCAGGTCTTCACAAACATGTCTGGAAGGATTTTCAACTCTCCATTGTTAACTGCATCAATAGCCTTCCTTGCCATTTCTTTGCAGTTGACATACCATTGTGGCTTCAGCAAAGGTTCAATAATATCCTTTGAGCGGCTGCAAATGGGTACAACCATAGGGTTATCTTTGCTACCTCGATAGAGATTTTTGTCTTGCAAGGCACTAAGCACAGCTGTCCTTGCATCGAACCTCTTCATGCCTGAAAACTCTCCGCACAAACCGGTCATGACACCATTATCATCAATCACGGTGATCATCTCCAGGTTATGTCTTTTGCCACAATCATAATCGTTGTGATCATGAGCTGGAGTGATCTTGACAGCGCCAGTGCCAAAACTGGCATCAACAAAGTCGTCACAGATGACGGGAAGCTTTCGCTGAAGGAAAGGGTGAATGACGTGTTTTCCACGAAGATGATGATAACGTGCATCATTCGGATGAACAGCCACAGCCGTGTCTCCCAGCATCGTTTCAACACGTGTTGTTGCAACAACTATTTCTTCATCGGAATCTTCAACAGGATAAGCAAAGGAAACAAGTACTCCAAACTCAACTTTGTCACTATAGCCCGGAACTGGCAGCAGGGTTCGACCTGTAAGTTCCTTTTTGTCAACTTCTATGTCAGAAATTGCGGAGTTCAGCGTGCAAGACCAATTGACTAAGCGATTGCTGCGATAAATGACACCATCATCGTGCATTCTCACGAATGCTTCTGTCACAGCCGTACACAACTTGGGATCCATAGTGAAACAAGCTCGATCCCAGTCGTAACTTCCTCCGAGCTTCCGCAGTTGGTGGTAAATGCGATCTCCCTTCTCCATCTTCCAGTTCCAGATCTCCTGCACAAACTTCTCTCGACCGAGCTCATGGCGACTCAGTTTCTTTTCCCGCCAAAGTTTCTTCTCAACGACCACCTGCGTCGCTATACCAGCATGGTCACAGCCCGGGTTCCACAAAACAATCTCACCACGCATCCGATGCCATCTCACAATTGCATCCTGTATTGCACCAGTCAAGGCATGTCCCAGATGCAGAGAACCTGTAACGTTGGGAGGCGGGATGACAATCATGAATATTTTTCTCTCTTCCAATTCGGTCTGATAAAACTCCGGCTTGAAGAACCCAGACTTCTCCCACCATGCATACCATGCAGCTTCAACATACTGTGGGCTGTATGCATTAGGAAGAGGGCAAGATGTGTCCTTCTTAGCTCCGTGTGGAGTATCAATGTCATAAATTGCAATGGTGGAGTCTTTTTTCACCTTTTCCTTTTTCTTAACATCACCATCCTTTGTAGCCTCAGCTTTGGCCTTTTTTGCTTCAAACTTTGCGAGTTTCTCTTGCTTCTTAGCTTCCTTCTGTTGCTTCTTTCGAAGGGCAGTTTCTGTTTCGTCCAGAGCAGCAACAGCGGCCATTGAGTAAGACAGTGCAAAACTCCAACAACTGCAACACAGACAAGTAAGCATATAATCTACTAAATTTTAATTTCTCAGCTTTGAGTTGAATGCCCATAATTACCTGCAACTAAAGGCCATCCGAAACAAGGGTGTCTGGCTTTTTCGCCCGTTTGCCATTTCACCCCCTGGCCCTGGCTTGTTTGCCCCCTGGATGATCTGGCCCCTCACTTCATGAATGCGATTAGCCTCCATTGAGTAATTCAATATCAAGTAGTACTAGGGCAAAAAGCTACAATGCATATAGCCCATAAATGTAATTTCATATTTGCACAGGTATTACATTTTAAGTGTTTTTTTCGTCAAAAAATGCGATACCTAAGGCTAAAATTCCCATTTTGTGGAGCAGACAAAATTAAAATTGAGTCAAAAATTTGCAGTCTCTATCAGAATTATTTCGGAAATTTGCAGTCTGTTGGAAAATTGCAGCTACTTTTTACCCAATGGCACCTCTGCTATGGAGACTAAGATAACTGACTTCGTTTTCATGCTGCAAACACTTAATTATGGTTAGAATTTTTGTCATGTATAATGTTAATTTAAATGATTAATAATCAGTTGGGTGACAATACACTGTCATCTTTCTATAAACTAAAACAAAGCAGAAAGTATTAGCATACATTAGACCAATATTATCCAAGGTGTGGGGCGAATCAGCCAGGGGTGAACAAGCCAGGCAGCAAAAGAGCCAGGGGGTGAAACGACAAAAGGGCAAAAAAACAATTTGAAACTAGTTTACATGTTCTCACCCAAAAATGAAAGGCGCTCAAAGTGACATTTTATTTTCAGGCAAAACTAAAAGTGACACTTGGCAACCATTTTCAGCCAAAAAAACTAAAAACAAAAATCAATATTTTCAATCATTTTTCAGTTACATCCACATTTAGCCTAGGAGTATTCTCACAAATTTTGACCAGTTCAGTCACATCACTTAATTAGTATATTAAGCAATATCCTTCTTCTTCTTAGTTAAGAGCAAAATAAAACAATCAAATGCTACATGAAATAACACTTCTTCGTGATTTCGCCTTTCTGGTATGTGCGTAAAATTTTGAAAAAAATCATCTGCGATCATATTATCGACCACTATAAGAAGAATGCACTGATAAATACCAGTCAGTTTGGATTTTTGTCAGGCCGTTCTACTTACACAGTTGTTACAAGTTATGCATGATTGGACTAATTATGTCGACCAAGGAAAATCAGTTGATGTGATTTACATGGACTTTATGAAGGCATTTAATAAAGTGTCACATAAACACCTAATTCACAAGCTGAAAAACTTTGAAATTCATGAGCAGTTGATTAACTGGATTCAAGACTTTCTGAGTGATCGAACCCAAACAGTTAAATATAACGAAATTATGTCGATCTCAGAATCAGTACCAACTGGCATTCCACAAGGTACAGTTATTGGACCAGTGTCTTTCCGTTCATATATCAATGATTTGCCAGATGAAGTACAAGAAAGCAGTCTTAGCCCGCAGGTACCTCTGCCAAGGCAATGTTATTCGCCAGGTGGCGTCACCATATTCACTTTGCCAGCGGTTCCCTTATGCCCCCTTTAACGCAATGGTAACGAAAATTTCAAAGTGATCCAGAATCCAGGATTCCTGCCGATCACCTCCAAAATTGAATCACTGGTAGTTTGTGCCACGCCCAACATACACTCAAAATTTCAGAAAGATCTGTCCATAACTTTTTGAGTTATCTTGCTAACAGACAAACAAACAAAAACCCGCAAAAACATTACCTCCTTGGCGGAGGTAAATATCAAGAATATTTTTATTTGCAGATGATACAAAGTTTTACAGAGAAATTATGAATCCTTCTGATGTTCAACTGGTACAGTCAGATTTAAACATTCTGGATTCATGGTCAAAAAAGTGGCATTTACTGTTTCACCCCAAAAGTGTGTGTTCATGTCAATTGGTAGGTCACAGTTAAGCCTATTGTCAAAGTATACAATGACTGATGAATCTGGTATTGAATTTGTCCTACAGAAGAGCAACACTGAACGAGATCTTGGAATTCATATTGACTGTTGTCTGAATTTTTCTGAGCACATTTACAAGATAACTCATAATCAGTATAATGGCAGTTATTCAAAGGACATTCACATAACCTGATTGTCAGTGCTTTACTTTACTGTTCAAATCGTTGGTACATCCACATTTGGAATATGGAGTGCCTATTTGGTTTCCCTTTAAAATGAAGGATATTGAAGAAGTCGAGAAAGTCCAGAGACGAGCAACTAAACAAGTTAAATCTCTACGTGGCTTATCATACGAGCAGCGACTTAAAAAGATAAATTTACCAACATTGAAACATCGATGTCATCGTGGAGACATGATTGAAGTTTACAAAATTTTACATGGAATTTACGACACAGATATCTCGCAAGACATCCTACAGTTGGCACAAGACAATAGAACAAGAGGCCATTCTTCGAAATTAGTTACACAACACAGTAAGACGGAAATCAGAAGAAATTGTTTCTCTGTCAGAGTAGCGAAACCGCGAAATGGTTTAATCGAATTTGTTGTATCATCTAAAAATATCCAGACATTTGAATCAAGACTGGACAAAGCATGGGAAAATCAGCCAGTTCGTATTTGCTACAAAGAAGAGCTCCAACTTTAATTATGAAGATCTGGATACATAGGACTTATTATGTCCTGTGTCCAGTACCACTGACTGATAATGATGATGATGATGATGTATATACAGAAGGCGGTACTTAGCCACATGGCGGCCGTGTGGCTATCACAGAAATTAGCCACACGGCGGCGGCCTTGCTTACTTACTGTTGACGCCAGTGCGTCTGTGCGGCAGTGTTTGCACTGCCGCACAGACGCCCTGACGGACGGCAGCCAACCATAGCGACCTCAGCGCCAGACGGCACATCACGAGCTCGCCAGTAGGCAAAGTATCAAACGGTCTCCAGCTTCGTCTTGATTACATCATCAACGTTACACTCCTAGTTTGGGTGTTTACATGTCATCCCAAAATTCTCTCAAATAAGCTAGCCGTAACCCCAACTCTACTCTAACACTACTACTAACCCTAAACACAACCCTAAGTCTAACTCTATTCCTAGTCACAGTCATAATATCAATAATAAACTTTATTCCTATACCCAAAACACTAGCACCCTCTTGCAAATTTCTTTGTATGATTTACATTTACATTTCATACGCAATCACTAATATCGACTACGAAAACCTGTTTTAAACGATGAAAGCATGCTGAATAAGCGATAAAATAGCACAATAATAATTTACAGTATTAACTAAAAAAAGAAAAAAGTATAAAATTGGTATTAGAGCCAGGATTCGAACCTGCAACCTACAAAACACGAGGTCAATAGCTTACGCACTAGGCTACAGCTACAACGAAAAGTATATCACTACAGACTTTATATAAACATTGTCTGAGTCTGCTGCGTTAGCATAAATTCCTTACTTAAAATTCGTTCAAGTACGTACTTCATATGACTTACTGGAGTTGAATGAATTACTGGACGTTTTGATGGATAGGGTGCAGAATCAGTGTCAGAAAATAGGCCGCCGTGTGGCTAATTTCTCTGATAGCCACACGGCCGCCGTCTGGCTAAGTACTATGCTGTTGCATAGCCAGTACTACATGATGTCACGGCGGCCGTGTGGCGATCACAGAAATTAGCCACATGGCCGTCGTGTGGCTAAGTACCGCCTATACCGAAAGCCGGCACAGATAACCGTGCTGCATCACATTGATCACAATTCTTATAAACAAATATTACACGTACGAATAAAATCGTGAAAGAGGGGGCAGTCCTCGGTAAGTACTTGATGTAACTCTAATTTAACTCACTATAATAGTAAAGTTATTACATTATTACGCAAGATTTCCTAATACAAAGACTATTTACGAAGAACTGCTCAGCTCGTGTTAAAATTCTTTGTTTTTTTTCGACTTAGTAAGTAACTACTTTTTTAAACTTGTGAACTTTTCACGACTCACGAATCACGAATCTGTCTGTCCGTCTGTTTGTCTTTCTGTTACAAACGTAATGTGGCTAAACGGTGCGAGATAGGGCTTGCCGGTAGATTCAATAATCAATAGCTTGCTATAATTGATCAATGATACCGGTAGAAATTCGCATATACCGGTGTGACCTTTCAGATGAGATAAAAATCATTAACCTTGGATAACCTGGAAAGTCAGTGCGCTCTATTGTAGCTAAAAGATACGTCTCATCTCCGAAACAGTGAGAGAAATAAGGCCAATGTTAGTAGATAGGTATGCGCTACACCACAATTCTGGCCACAGCCCAGCTCTAGTTGCTTTTTTACTTACTCACAGCATCCGCGCGGGCATGTTAAGCATTCTGCGCGCGCCATACGGGTTAAATATTTGTTGGAAGATCGCCAATGCTGTTGGCGACCACGAGATGAGGCCT
>Ga0209367_1001253_pt1 | contig 30563 bp, 15 predicted proteins | sample WorMetLIZISLAND2_FD_187412 | JGI IMG/M metagenome (GOLD analysis project Ga0209367, IMG submission 187412) | Marine gutless worms symbiont microbial communities from Max Planck institute for Marine Microbiology, Germany - Olavius geniculatus... ...
CTACTACTACTGCTGCTACTACTGCTACTGCTACTGCTACTGCTGCTACTACTGCTGCTGCTACTACTACTACTGCTGCTACTACTACTGCTGCTACTACTGCTACTGCTACTGCTACTGCTGCTACTACTGCTACTGCTGCTACTACTGCTGCTGCTACTACTGCTACTGCTGCTGCTACTACTGCTACTGCTACTGCTACTGCTGCTACTACTGCTACAGCTACTGCTGCTACTACTGCTGCTACTACTACTGCTACTACAAACCTGTACGTCAGAGCTGTACATCTTGAGGCTGTATTCATGTCGACTCATTCGCTTGCTGCCTCGGAACACCGCTCTTGGCTGCATCTCGCTGCTCTCACCGCTCTGCAGCATACATATGTAACTAGAAAGCAGTCATAGCCCGCAGGTACCTCCGCCAAGGCAATGTTATTCGCCAGGTGGTGTCACCATATTCACAGGTGAACGCACTCCGCCTTAATCCCAGCCAAACCAGCTGGTACTCGGAGAAATAGAAGGCTGAGTTGACCTCAGTGTTGGTTATATACTGAGATGTCTGCAGGCAGTCCCCCATCCAACCACTTGATAGTCACACAACTGGGAGTTGAACCCATAACTTCTCGATCCCAAGTCCAGCACCCTACCTCCATTACGCCACCAGGCCATCCGCCACATCTGATAATTAGGACCCACAATTAAGGCAGGCTGCGGAATTTCGAGCCGAGTCGTGGAATTTTCCCCTTGCCGTGGAATTTAGATATTTCCGTGGAATTTCCCGGAATTTTACAAAAATTAAAAATTCATCGGCGATTAGTACGATTTTTTGACTTGATAACGTATTTTTGTCTCGAAAAATATCAAGATGAACTGCCAAAAGCTGTGGGCCCTTCTAATAGCTATTGCAATATGGCACAATCGTAAATAAATGTGACACAACTTGACAAATTGCACTTTTAAAATGAAAAAAAATAGATAATTTTCTTCGTACGTTGCTAGCATAACTCAGCACAATGTCACCATGCCAGTTGGCCCTTCAGAAAGTAAAGTTTCTGAACAGTTTACACAGAAATTGAAGGACGCAGCGAGCCGTGGAATTTGGACGATTTTGCTGTCACAAGCCACGAAATTTTGCAAACCGGCCCACCAAATTTGGCAAAATTTTCCGCGGAAAACTGTGGGCCCTACTGATAATGAGTAACTGCCGTACCGATAATCATAAATCTTTAAGCCTGCAAGCACTGTGCTAATGACAATAATAATAAACCTGTGGAGTGGGTTGTGTGTTGCGTCGAGCGCTACGTGCGATATATTCACCGGACCAAGGTCGATTGCCCTCACACATCATTAGTTCCTCTGCAGATAGTGCTGAGTTTACAGTCCATGCCCTCCACAGAGAACAACCTGAGAGTGACAAACAATAAATAAAACATAAAACAGAAAAGCAACTGTGCAACATGGTGGTATAATCTGTGTGATTCAAGTAGAGAATTTTAGATTAGCCAATCTTTCAAAACATAATTTACCTATAATTGCAATGATAATGATCAATTAGGGTTACACGTTGCAAAAAAGAACAAGAATTTTCAGCTGATGCTCATGAGATGTGCAAAAGCCTATAGCAGTTCCTGTTCGCAAACCGTCAGTCCATCTCCAGCCATTTCGTTGCAGTTCATTCTTGGAATGTGCGCTGCAGCCGAAGATCGCAAAAATAAAAATAACCCTTATTTTGGAAGTTCGGGGTCTTTCAAAGTCATAGATGTCGATACGACTGAAAAGCTCATCACTAGTGCTTGTTGTGATAGGCAGCATGCACATGGTGATCTGCAACCGTTTTTATGAAAGACTGGCGAACAACGGTAAAATAACAACTTTTACGGGGGTACCGCTCTTTGATGCCCTCGTGCGCTCGTTTCCTTGAACCTAGAAAATCAAGATTGAGACCATCGAAATCTACGTTCAATGCTGAAATTTCCGTATGCAGCTTGTCTTGGTCTATCTATAGTGAATTTCACGCAATTTGCTCTTGAAATGTGCCTCACAGTGTGCAATCGCCAAAAAATGGATAAAACCCCTATTTTAGCGCTCAAGGTCATCCAAGTCATTGAATTCAGCACCAATCGAGAGCCAGTGTACGACTTCCTATAAGTGATTAATAGTAACCTAGGCCCTATCTTGCATCATTATTGAGATACAGCAACTTACTGGCCAAAATTGCAAATTTTTCCAACCCCCTCTCATTTTTTGCCCTCATTCGGGGTGACCCCCTTCGAATTTATGGAAAAGCTTTAAGGTTCCTGAAACTAGTCTTCCAAGCAGCCGAAGATGAAGATTTGGTGATTCTAGCTTGCACCGTATTTGACTGATCCACCCGTGTGACGGACAGACAGACAGACAGACAGACAGTCAGAATTGCGACAGCTAAGATGCGCTGAAAGCAGTAGCTGCTTTCGTGCGTAAAAACATCTGCGACAGAAGAGTGTTGTTTTCACTGCACACATAATGCTGCTGATCTCAGCAGGCTTAACGTAAGCCAAGATGCCAACTCATTATCAGGAAACCATGCCTAGCTGAAAAATATTCCACATTCCAGCTTAAAACAGTCCTCAACGAGCCACATTAGCTAATAGTAAATTTTGTGGCTGTGAAGAACTTTTTCCTAACTTGAAAGAAAGCCAGGGAGCAACGCATACCCCAGCCATCTATACAGAGGAACACATGATAACGAACTTAAACAAAAGATGTGAAACATATAACAACAGTGCTACTTACTGTTCTCGTCCTGCGCTTGTGCCTGTGTATGCGTTTTGTTCCTAATACGAAACAAGAACGCTTCCAGAATGAAAGATATTATCACGGCAACCACCACCTGCAAATAACCACATAACAGTGAAGCATATGTATTATTCAATGTTAACAACGACTGTCCGGTTATCTTTGCACCTTCTTCATTTACCAGCAGACTTAAACATCCCACAACATACAGTAAACTGATGGATTTTGTTCATAAATTTACAACTGTAACATCAGTAATTTTCTTGATTTAATAATGCACTGTATCTATATTGCCAACATCACACATAGACACTGCACTCCAAGCATGCTATACCCACATGCAAAGTTTCACGTTTCAATCTTTTGCAGTTCCCGATATATCACTTCATGCGACATCTTTCACTTATAAACATCCTCCACACACACAGTCCTCAAGACAGTAAGTAAAACAACTAGCTCAGTATGGCACTGCATTGCTTAAAAGTGTGCACAAAACAAAGAAACTAAACTGAACTGAATTCGGCTAGTACTTAGCACTTATCACTTAGATCCTCCGGTCCTTGACGGGACAATGGGCAGCAAGAGTTCGCCATCTGCTTCTGTTTGTAGCCACAGCCCGGATGCTGTTCCAATCGACTCCTCGGTCCACCAGGTCTTCTTTAAATGTAGACCGCCAAGTGTTCGTTGGACGACCTCATCGTCTGCCACTACCATGAGTCGTCCATGACATGGCGTGATTGGCTGGTCGTCCAGATGGCATCCTGATGATATGGCCTGCCATCTGAAGTCGTCTCTCTGCTACAATGTCCTGTAATCTTCGTTGCCCAGTCCGGCTTAGCACCTCCATGTTAGTCACGTGGTCCTTCCATGTAATGCCCAGAATCTTCCGTAAGTTGTGCTGGTGAAAGACGTCCAGCTGCTGACATATTCTAGCGGCTAGTACACTTTGCAAAAAATAACTGAAATAAAATTTTAAATGAAACACCAGTTCATTTTCTTAGTACAATCTTGTCAATGCAACTGAACCGGCATTTTGATACAGTTCATTCCACTTCTGTCATTTAGTATGCTCTTTAAATGCAAATTAACTGAACAAAAATTTCAGTTGTGTTCAGTTCAGTTCATGTCTGTCACTATGTACACGCCTTAAGAAATAAATATCAGTAAAATCTTAACTACTCACGGAAGCGATCATGTAGAAAACCATGAAATAAACACGAGCCCAGCTTGACACAACGTTTGCATATCCTTCCTGCACAGTTTACCACACAGCGATAATATAAACGTCAACACCCACTAGACCACCAGTGATTCCAGTTTCCACTTGACAGCAAATAAATGAACGAATGAAACATCACAACTATACTACCTGCTACAGCAAATCGTTGGATTAAGAACATGCTGATGGACAGGGCTGTTGGCAATACTGGCGAACAATATTGCAATAGCAATAGCAATACTTAGTCAAAAAAGTATTGCAATAGTGATTGCAATACCTTTTGCAATGCTACACTATCTGCTTCCCCCAAATGAATTACGATTTTTGCCAATGTGTGCAATTTTTTTCTACATTAAAGGTTGATTACGAACTATATGATAATGTGGTCAACCCAGAATTTGAACAACTAAAAATTCGGGGCAAAGCCCAACGCAAGTCTGCCTTGTGCTCTAAGTCCGATTGGGGGAAAATTTGAGGATTGTGAAATTTCCCTGGTGGCAAAGTCACATGGCCCGAACTCAAATGCATTAGTATACGCAGAAAGCGCAATGTTGACATAGGGTGGGTCAACATGCACATTTATAACTTTTTTGTTAGTGGGCCAAAGTTCACATTTTTTTTGTGTTCAACACGGGATGAATAGCCCTTAATAACGCCATTGACCGCTTGTTGATATCTCTATGCGCTCCAGAGGTATTTGCAGTCAAATTCAAAAGTTGTCCTAAATTGCACCAAACTTTGGACGTTTTTTGCCCTCTAAAATTTTGAGGGGGCAGCGTCCCCCAAAAGTTGTACCCGCATTAACACCCCAACCTAGAGGCATGTCACAAGGCAAAGTATCACAGAGCTACTCCCACTACCGGCAAAGTTATAGAGGTGCATTTACTAAATTTTAAGCCAATTTCTGACCCCCGTTAAAAAAATGTAAAAAGGACCCCCGTCTCCAGTGGGGGTGCAGTAGTAAGACTTAATCATTCTCTAGCGCATGTAAAAATTTGGGGGCGCAGCACCCATTAGGTGCTGAAATTTGGTCTTCCGAAAAATGCACTTTAAGTGGGTACAATTTCACATCAAGATCTCCAAGGTTACTGGACCAAACTTCACCAGTCTTGTTTCGCCTAACGCGGGAGGAATTGCGGTAGATCAAATATTTGTCCAATTTTGAATATCTTCATCCGTTCCGGAGATATTCGCCGCCGAACTTCGAAGTCGTCTGAAATCGGGCCAAATTTTGCATGTTTTTGGCCTAGTACTGACCATCATGCAAAATTTTGCGCCAATTTTCTAAGTATTGCAATATTTCAGTCCTAAAAGTATTGCAATACCACATGCAATACTAAACATGCCACAAGTATTGCAATACATGTTGCAATACTAAAGAGTATTGCAATACGTATTGCAATAATTGCAATACAGCAATATTAACAACCCTGTTGATAGAACATCTAATTCATCTTGAGCATTACCAAAAAATTCGTAAAAACCTGAGCATTTTCCAGTAATATAAACATAAGTGAGTGTTTTATGTCTGAAGATGGTGAAGTAATTACTCTGTAATTCTCATTAACATAAACAGTTTGAAATTACAGCTTCAAAAATTAGCAAAACCAAAAAAGTCTGTGTGCATCTCTTACCATATGAATCCACCAGTTGTTGACTACTGTCAGTTCAAACAACGTCACTGTCCACAGAAAACACACAAAACGACCATATATATGTCACACAATAAAGGAACATCGATTTTTGAGTAGACAGTAAAAAGATGTCTTGGCATGTCACGTGACAATGGATGAAAGTGCAGTTCCAAGTATAAGTCTTCTTTTATCATCAGCAGAAACATCACAACCATTGCCCATGTCACGTGTGCTCTGATGTCAAAGCAGTCAGACACATAACAGACGAATATTAACTTGCATGAACCATCGGATAAATCAATTCTCAGTCGGACACAGGAATATTCAAAGTGTTCAAACTAATAGTTGGTATTTACAGTGAAAATTGCAGCCAAACCAGCAGAATGGTTACTACAGCCAATCTACAAGACCCGAGCAACGTTCCATCCAATGGTACCATCACCAGCCTGATACGACTTTCCCTTCCGCAATATAATGATGTTCAGTTCTTCATATCATGCTGCCGAATGACTGTGGACTTTGTTACGACCACCGCCTGTCCTCCAATAGACAGCGATATGAGACTGATGACCATCTAGAGGATAATAGGGAAAATAATTAAAACCGCCATTACCACTATATATACACAATTATATTGGCAAGTTCTTACAATTTTAGGTTCAGGTCGTTTCTGTGTTTTATGTTTGATATTAGGCTTTCTGTTAAGGTAAAACTTGCTATTCCATTATTGGAATACGTGCATTGCCTGGAAAGGCCGTTCCCGAAATGACCTATGTTGTGTCAGGCAGGACTTTAAGCCCTACTCACTCACTCACTCACTCACTTGATGATATTATTCATAAATTAACAAACACGAACATGAGACTATGCACCTACCACCACTGACGAGAACGTTTTCAAATGAGTTGAGATAATATCCACTCGAGTCGTTGTCGTACACATAGTATTCTTCGACGCTTGTGTTCCTACATGCAGAAGTTTCAGATTTTTAGCCTGAAACAGGCTACAAAGAATGAAGTTACAAAATTCAACAGGTAATGGGAATGCACCTGAAAATACCATCAAGAGGTTATGATTGACAACTCATTCACCAGCCCAGGCGCTAGAAAATTAGTTAAAAATATTAAAAAAATGACTGCAATTCAGGCTTATTCTAGTGAAAAAGTGCCTACCCAAAATAGTGCATTCGTTTTAGCTATTAAAACGATGTGCACACATGTGCACCTAACTCACCTAATTATCAGCAGAAATTATTCCTCAGCTGGGCTGGACACCCAAAAGAGAATCTTTATAGCACACTCCAATGCTAATACATTAGAAAAAGTATAAAATTTTAATTAAAAAAAATTTCGAGATGATAGTCCAACCTATCAGGTTTTTACCTCCGCCAAGGAGGTTATGCTTTTGCCAGTTTTTGTTTGTTTGTTTGTTTGTCTGTGTGTTAGCAAGATAACTCAAAAAGTTATGGAGGGATCTTTCTGAAATTATGAGGGAAAGTCGGGTATGGTATAACCTACAAGTGATTCAATTTTGGGGGTGATGCGGCAGGAATTCTGGATCACTTTGAAATTTTCGTTAACATTGTGTTAAAGGCGGCATAAGCGAAACTGATGGCAAAGCGAATATGGTGACGCCACCTGGCGAATAGCATTGCCTTGGCGGAGGTACCTGCGAGCTGTGATTGCTTTCTAGTTTGGTGCTACTTTGACGTAACCCTCAGAGGTCCCCCGACCATAGCTGGAGGCGTCGTCCAGGCTGCCGAAAAAACAGATGGCCCGATCAACTTCATGGGGACAACACTGCCTGCTGACCTGTGGAGACAAGCCTTGTCAAGTGGACACTCAGGAGTGACACTACAATCCTTGCTGACTATGCACTGATGATGATGTGTGGAAAGTCCGAAAGAAAAAATGATCGCTTACTTGCAGCAGTTCTTCAACTGGTCGGTGTATGAAGAGAAGGCCTCCATGCCAATTATTGCAAAACAGTAGTACAGCATCAGCAGCACAATGGCCGTACTGCAACGAACAAACAAGTACAAGAAATTTGCGCTAATGCTCACGAGATGCGCGAAAGCCTATAGCAGTTCCTGTTCGCAAGTAATCTTAGTCTATCTCCATCCATTTCGTCGCAATTCACTCTTTTGCAGCCAAAAATCGCCAAAAAATCACTTAAAATCACTATTTTTAGAATTCAAGGTCATTCAAGGTCATCGCTGTTGACATTCATAAGAAGCTCGTCGTCAGTGCTTGTTATGATAAGCAGCATGGCTGTGCCTATTTGCAACCATTTGCACGCTAGACAAGCCAACAGAGGATAAATAACCACTTTTTACACGGGTAGCCCTCTTTGAAACCCATGTGCACAGGGCTCTTTGAATCTAGAGGGTCCAGACTTGGACTGCTAAAATCTACATTCCATGCTGAAAATTTCATATGCAGGTTGTCTTGGTCTATCTCCAGCCATTTTGGCGCAATTCACTCTTAAAATACGTGTCGCAGCGCAAAATTGTGAAAAAGTTCCCTAAAACCTGCTATTTTGGAGGTTAAAGGTCATTCAAGGTCATCGACGTTGACATTTCTAAAAAGGTCGTCGGCAGTGCTTGTTGTGATAAGCAGCATGTCTGTGCCATTCTGAAACCATTTTTTACGTGCGATTACTTGTTTCACCTACGGCCAAAATTTGGGTGTCTTAACATTTATAATTCTGTCATCGTAATACCCGCGATTGAGAAGAAAGTCTTAATTCTAGATTAAGATACAGATAATAAAACGGTTTGCAGATGCTTGAAATCGATCATGTATATGCATGCATCGGCCATAGCATAGCTTGTTGCGTGGCACCACCTTGTAAATGATATAGATTTGTGTCGCAACCCGAAATCGCCAAAAAATCCACAAAACCCCCTATTTTGGCGTTCAAGGTCATTGAATTCGGCGCCAATCGAGAGTCAGTGTACAACTTCCTATTAGTGATTAATAGTAACCTAGGCCCTATCTTGCACAGTTACTGAAATACAGCGATTTATTGGCCAAAATTGCAAATTTTGCCCACCCCGTCTCATTTAGCGCCCTCGTTTGGGGTGACCCCCTTCAAATTTATGGAAAAGCTTTACGGTTCCTGAAACTAAGAGTCTTCCATGCAGCCGACGGTGAAGATTTGGTGATCCTAGCTTGCACTGTTTTTGACTGATCCACCAGTGTGACAGACAGATGAACAAACAGACAGACGGACAGAATTGCGACGGCTAAGATGCGCTGAAAGCAGTAGTTGCTTTTGCGCATAAAAATACAGGATTTGCTCTTTAAAGATGATTCAGACTGTATTAAATGATGTAAGCTTATGACAAACGAACTTGAGGAAACTCGACATTATACACCTTGACTTGTTGACAGCCAGGCTGAAAACACGCGCCTAACGACAGACATACACTACAGTCATCGTTGGATAATAAACCAAGCCATTATTAGCAACTTAGCATGTTTAGACCAACCCTCATTACTGGACGAATGTTGATATATCTTCTGTCACACATTTAGACTTTGCTCTAACTCTACTGCACCACTGCGACTGTCCATCCAGCACCTCTGGAGTCAATCGACACACTGGCGCTATACAAATTAGTTTACTATTCTTATTATTATTGTACAAATAGAGCAGAGCTTCAGAGTGCTAGACTAGTGATTGAAACCGAAAGACAAACGTTGATAAAATTTTACGGAATGGCAATTGGGTTCAAAATCCAGATCTAAGGCTACTCAATCTGGATCCAGTCCGGAAATTTTTTTTCCAAATTACTCCACAATATTCACTAGGTGGCAAGAGGTTTGAAATCTCTGGTCACCTCCAGCTCTTCTAGGTACGCATGTTACAGTTGAGTTTTTTGCCACAGTAAAGGCTACAGTTAAGTTACAAAATGAGGTTTTTATGCACAATCTGACACATATACAATTCAAGCTAGAAGCGACCCTACCTGACCATTCTTCGAACCAGAATACGAAGTGTTCCGAATATGTCGATAAATGTCAGCCTTAGTGTAAACAATCTGAAAAACAACGATTGCACAACATTGTGTTTATAATGTGATCGACTTAGAAATGAGGAAAACATAATAGCTCAAAAATGCCATTCCCTTCCTCACTCAAAGCTCCCTCAAGGGAGGACAGTAAAATTCGAGTGAGTGAGTGAGTGAGTAGACTGAGTTTAATGTCCCACCCGACAGAGTATAGGTCATTTCGGGAACGGCCTCTGCAGGCACAATTGCACATACACATAATAACAAAACAGAAAGTTTAACCTTTATGAAACACAAAACACACAGAATGACCTAAATCTAGAATTGTAAAAACTACCGATTATAACTGTGCATGTATATCGATAATGGCAATTCCAACAATCTTCCCTGTTATCCTCCATCTGGATATCAATCTGGATATCAGTCATCAATCTGATAATGCTGTCTATTGGATGACGGGGGGGAGTCTACAGTAAAATGCAACAGTTTATGTTTTATCCAAAACCTACATGCTTCGGACCATTAAGCCATCATTACAAACACAAAAAATACTGCACCATATTAATTTAAGTACGTGAAATATCCACGAACCTTTTAACTGTGTAGATTCTTGGTCTTGTGAAAAAAAACAGCAACAGACTTTTCTGTGACCATGTCTCAACTCAACTCAACATCTGACTGGAGATTTAGGTCAAGCTGGTTCTTAAAAGGACAGAATTAACGGCAATTAGGCAATATGGAGCAAAGCAAGGCAAACCAGGCCGTGCCCCATCAGGAGCATAGGTGGGGTGCTCATCTCCCATACGTTGGCCATTGAGCCAGTAGGTGGATAGACCACTATACTGAGTCTGTGACGCATGGCCAGTGCGACGCCAGACCTACGGTTACCTTCTCAGCCTCGGGGCATCACCACCCTTTGACCGGTACCAAATTATACTGCTTGGTGAACAGAGGCAAATGTGTGAGAACAACTTGCCCAAGATTGTTACCTGACAGTGCCCCGACTCGGGAGTTGATCCTGGGACCCTTCGGTCATCACTGCTGCATTCTAATACTAGACAGGGTGGTTAAAAAACGGCACAAAGTTAATGACACCACAATTTTGCACCCATACGTCATAGAGTCATGTGGTTTTCAGCAAAATGTTCCGAAAGAAATTCTTTACGTGACTAAAATCAGTATTTAAATACAGCAATTAAATAATTTTTGTTATTGCCGCTGGCAGTTGAACTATGCAAAAACAGTATTACCCTCGACACTGCTGTCCATAAAAACGTGCCACTTTTATTTTTTCAATAGATCCGTGAAACATTAGCCGATTTTAATAATGTTTGGCACTCGGCATTAAAAAGAAAGTTGACGTAAATGTCTGTAGTTTTAACCACACTGACCTAAGACTGTTGCTACGCTACCTTGTGAAATGCAGAAGTCGTAGTTTGACCAATAACAATGAATTCATACTGGTAGTGCACGCGTCAGCTCAGAAAATTACTGAGACCACAAAATCATTGAAAATTTGTTGCTTCATCTTTACTTTAAAATTTTAAGTCCACAAACTGAAATGATACATCAACAGCGAGTGGGCCGCTTAAGTCATGCAGTTACTGAACGTGCTGTTGGCAAATTGTGTCAATGTTTACTGCTTGCATTTGTGCTGCATTTGAGCACATGCTGTGTAATGAAGATGATGTGATGTGACACATGTGACTTTTTGAGTGATAATAATTGCCAATTGCATTTGTCGCTATTCAGTTAATAATTTCTGAGGCAACACATATGCTACCCAGAAGGAATTAATTGTTGTCAATGGCCAAACTGCGACTTCTGCATTTCACACGGTAGTGTAGCAACAGCCTTAAGTTGAGATGGCCAAAACTACAGACCTTTGCGTCAAGTTTCTTCTTAATGTCGCCTGCCAGAAATTATTGAAATCGACCAATGTTTCGCAGAGCTATTGAAAAAGTAATAGTGGCATGTTTCTATGGATCAAGGTACATTGAAGGTAATACTGTTTTTCAATAGTTCACTTGCGAGAGGCAAAAACAATGAATATTTGATTGCAGTATTTAAACACTGACTTTAGTCATGTAAAAAATTTCCTTCAGAACATTTTGCTGAAAACTGCATGACTCTGTGATGTACGGTTGCAAAATTATGGTGCCATAAACTTTGTGCCGTTTTTTTTGACCACCCTGTAGACAAATTATGTCATTATCTGACGAACAGTGACAGTTCTATCTATACAGCAAGCGGCAGCAGAGACCTGAGAATTCTGAAGAGCGGCAGGACGGTGACGGAGCAGAAAGCAATGCCGGAGACATGTAGCAACATGCTGATGAATGACGTCAGCACCACGATGAAATCAAACCTACGACACACAGACACGTATTGTAAGTCAAACCTATGATAGACAAGAGACGTTATAGCGGACACCATGACGAAATCAAACCGATAACACAGAAACATTGTAACTCAAACCTATTACAACACCTGATCTCCCGCTTTTATTCTTAAGTAGGCAAATATGCGAACAAGTAATAAGTAAGTAAAACATAAATGTTATATGTATAACAAACTTAAAAACAAAATGACTTCACATTCGAAACGTCAACTTCAAGACACAAAAATGCCACGACACTGACCTGTTCCAGTGTGAGTCAAAATACTGATGAACACCGAGACCGAGAATCTTCAAGATGATTTCAACCACATAAACTAACAAACAATTGTTTAATTTTATCCTATTAGACATCAGAATGCCACACCAACTAAAATCTATCATTTACTTATTACTGCAACAATATAAATCAAATCAAAAGTAACGAATAACCACACACAATGCACGCTTCTCCTCAGCAGTTTTACGTTACACATTGAGCGTCTGGTTTGTTCATGACACACGACACGATGTGAATGAGTTCTGATTGCTTGATTGAATGACTGAAAATGAAAAACTTGTTGCAGCAGTCCCGAGAGGTTTTCACTGGACTGCCAATCAAAAATATGCCACCGAGTCTCACCACAACTGCACTAAGTAGTGGCAAAAGATTTTCAATATTCTTCCAGGACAATCTCCAGATAACACCCGGAAGACTAAAGTTATCATTAAACACAACAAACTAGATGGCCTAGAATTTCGAGTCACAGTGTATATCTATCAATTTATGAGAAATTAACTGGCTAATTTTTCACTTTTTTCAGAAGTTACAGGGTTCCCACTAAAATGGCAATCAGAATTCAGGACTTTTTCAGCACCATAAAAACAAGAAAAACCCATCGATGCACTTAGCTAAACTACAAGCACCTGAGTTATTTTAGCGAGAAAACATGATACATGAAGTATTACCTGACAGATTAATGATGTATGCAAAAATAAGTAAGTTAGTTTATGTGAAACACGTAAGCAATTCCAGTAATTAAGCACAAATGTTACTGGAAAAAATTACGGATTCAGTATCTTGGTTTTTCAGGATAACACGACTAAAAATCAGGACTTTTTTCTGACTTTTTCAGCAACCATATCCAATTTCAAAACTTTTCAGGAACAGTGGAAACCCTGAAGTTAATTCCAGCTAAGTCAACTCGTCAAAAAGTAAACTACCACAAATGGAAAAAAGCATCTGATGGTTACAAAATCTGGCTCCGATAACTCAACACACTAATGGTAAATAATTTAATAACTCAATATAATAGCTATGATATCAGCATAAATTCAAAATGCAGCAAAACTTACAGACAACAAAGACAACGATGACCCACTCAAACTGTTTTTCTGCATAAAGCCAAGTGAATCCGGAATGCTTCTTGAATTCTAATCACCGACAAACATCACAACAATAAGCAGAAGGCATACAACAAACGTGCTACTGCTATTCATACTGCAGACAAAACACACAAAAAAGTTATTTTAATGATGACATTTTTCAGGTACTTCTGCGTTGTCTAGTGCAGTTTCCCGTTATTTTTCTTTTGCCTGATGACTCTTTTGGTTTTTAACGCCATGCTATAAACAAATTAAATATATCATGTGATTTTTATTACTGTCACTGGTGTTATTCTCATCATCATCATCATCATTATTATTATTAATATTATATAAATCGGGTGGCTATCTCAGCAAAACTGCAGAGAGTTCATCAAATTTTATAACAAATACCAAATGCACCAACCTATTAAAATTATTATGCAAAAAAATGAAAATAAAAATGAAAAACAAGCTGATAAACCTGAAATGCGGACAGTGTTGTAAATACTCCAGCAGAAGTTGAGCAAAAGCACAACGCCTGCAAACCACACAGTAAGTATATAAATAAGTAAGTAAGTAAGTAAGTGACAGTCAGTATCACAAGTTTATCATAAAGTCTACAGTATCAGTAAATAATGCATGATAGACATAGCAGAAAAAAACTAAACAATTATAACTGAATAGCATGCAAAAATGCCAGCCTTTAAAAAAATACCAAATACATAAATATGAAGGAGCCAGAAAAGAAGATTAAACCATACAAATAACATAAACTGTAGCAAGTGTAGCAAACAGCAGACAGTAGTCGGTGAAAATTTGCAGCCCCCAAAAAACAACTACTGATACTAGATAAACTTAATTTTTAGTCATCAAAATGACTACAGTGAGGTTCCAAAATCTAGTCCATTTTATATGAAAAGAGAGATAATTGCCTACCAACAATGCAGAAGCATTAAACCTACACTGAAGTATAAATTACATGCAGCAGAAACATAAAAAAAAAACAAAAGTTACTCACTGATAAAATGGTCAAACCATCTGGATTTCACAAGTAGACTCAGTTCTACACAATGCAAATGAAATCTATTAAATGCAAAAACAATCGTCTCACTGCACTAATGCCGGCTTCATTTTACAATCCTTTAACAACATAGAATAACACAAAAAAAAGTGTTTTGACAGTCGGAAGAATTTCTGACATTGACGTTGGGTCAGTAACGTTTTCAAACAATCTATCTTTATCTCTTTCTTTTTCATCATAATTTCTGCTTAGTCTTCAGGCAGCATCTTGACACTTCACTTTCACGATCCTAAAAATAACGCTTCTTATTCAAGCCACATTAAACCCCTCTATAAGAACAATGATGATAACAATTCTACTGAACCAGGCTTTTACAGATCCAATGATTATCCTATTACCTTAAAAAACTTGGTAGATAGCAGTCATTCACAGTAGTTGGCCCATAGGCCGAGCTTGGTTGACCAATCAGCGTTGTCCATGGAATAACCACGGCCGTTCAACTGAACGGGATCAGCTGATCCGAGTTCAACTTGGTGCAACGTAATTCAGCATGAATTTGGTTCAACTTTTGATCTAGGTTCAGCTGAACCGAGATCATGAACGACGTTGGTGCAACGCATCCTAAGAAAGAGGCCTGACGAGGGATAAATATAGACTCCAGTGAGATAATGCAGTGACAATCCACTTACTGAAATGTATCAGGCTAAAAACTCGATATCTTGTCAGCGTCCGACGCTCAGCGCTTTCCTGAAGACAACAGAAATAATTAATCACTAATTAATTAAATCATAATTAGTGAATCAAAACAACAAACATCTTTTTTTGAATAGAGTCAAACACACGCACAGATGATCGATCGCACATGTCTTGTCGATACACATTACGTGTCCAAAACATCATCAGAGCGGAGTTCCGACCTCAAATGCGTTCACTGATTTTTATGCTCAGAAAATGCTTCTGGTTCACTGTGCTTGCGCTAGCAGTAATTAAAATAACTATTTTAGTGTATCAAAAAATTAAACTGTAGGAAAATAGTTTGCCAAAAAATCTTGAAACAGTTATGATGCGCGACTGCGTTGCTCTGCATTTCGTTTTGGTACGACACAGAAACAGTGGCGTAGTTTTCGCCAGATGGCGCCACTTCCGCTAGAAATGTTTTATTATTATTAGTTGTTTAAACTGGTGCTCAAATTCTCCTTTTAGACGTTTGAAATTTAGCATAATGCCCACAAGGTATTTGCTGATTGTAATTTTAATTGGCATATTTTTTTTCAGCTTACGAGAAATGTGATTGGTATTCGATGACACCATTATTACGTTTGCTACTTAGTGATTATGTGGCTGAGGCTCGTACAAATCTCTGTCGAGCAGTTTTCTTCTAACGCTGCTTTTTTTGTCTGGCAATAACTGACTTCATCAGATCTCGACGTGTGTCAGCTCAGCTCGTTGTAACATTTCTGCGTTAGAGATCCTCTGAGATCATGAAACCTTGAACATTCTGCGAATGAACCACATTTCTGCTGCCTGTACAGGGTGCGGCAAAAAAGTAGCCCCCAAAGTTTTTTGCTGTTTTCTCAGCAACCGCTTGGAATTTTAATTTGAAATTTTACACATTTATTTGCTGAAACTGGCTACATCTAACTGCCAAATAAAATTTGATTCTGTTAAAAAATGACGAAGTTACAGACTTTTTAACATGACCGCCTACCGATTTTTCAGCATTCAAAAATGTTCCGGCTACAACACCAATTTAATAACATCGTTGAAACAACACAGTTAACTAATGATCAAATGCCAGAATTCCATTGTCACGGTAAATGTTTGAAGTGTCCAACGCCAGCTCCAACACAAGCCTTCAATCGCTTTGAGAAGTTTTTCACAGCTTTGTCGATCAGTCCCTGTGGCAGGTTGCCCCAGATAACCTGAAGCACTTGCTTGAGTTCAGCGATTGTCTTCGGCTTTGTTTTAGGCTTGCGGTAAGCTTCCAACATTGCACCCCACACATGATAGTCCATTGGGTTCATAATTGGTCCGCAGCCAGTTCTGTGCGCTGCGCAGCGTTGCGCGCTACGTGTGTGCTGACGCGCCGTCCTGCTAGAAGATGAATCCAGTGGGCAGCCAGCGATGGCTTTAAAAGAAGAATAATTTAATGATAATTTATGAAGAATATAAATTGCTGTTTGGTTACACGTTACTGCCGATGACGTCACAGTGATGTTTTGACAGTTTTTAAAAATGAAATAGCATTTTTAGCATAAACATTTTTGAATGCCGAAAAATCGGTAGGCGGTCATGTTAAAAAGTCTATAACTTTGTCATTTTTGTAACAAAATCAAATTTTATTTGGCAGTTAGATGTAACGGGTTTCAGCAAATAAACGTGTAAAATTCCAAATTAAAATTCCAAGCAATCGCTGAGAAAACAGCGAAAAACTTTAAGGGGCTACTTTTTTTGCTGCACCCTGTAGACGTGATTCCATATCTCTGCTGAATGTCCAACTTTCGTAACAATATAAAAGTGTTGACCAGACATAACATTTCAGAATTTTCAGTATCCTCAGCCGAGTTGCTAGTGTCACGCTTTTTGAAGTCAAAACACGTTCCAAGCATTTATAGCTGGTCTTTGCTATCGCAATTCTTCTCATTATTTCAGAATCACATTTTCCATCAGATGTGACCAAACTGCCTAAGTAGATAAACTGATCTACTCATGCTAGAACTTCACCGTTTACTTTTATGTTGCAGGTTGGTTTATTTTGCTTCTTCAAAAACACCATTACACACAACTTCTTCTAATTAATTTCAAGACCTTTTCTTTCACATTCCTCAACAACATCCAAACGGTCTCTAGGTGGTCATAAACCTGGTAGTAGGCTGCCATTACATTCCAGCAAGCCCATGGTTACCTTCCCAGCCTCGGGGCATCACCAGTTTTTGACTAGTACCAAATTGTACTGCTTGGTGAACAGAGGCATACTTGTGTGAACAACTTGTCCAAGGTTGTTTCCCGGCAGTGCACCGAGCAAGATTAGAACCATGGACCTTTTGGTCACTAGTGCTGCCCGCTACTGTTGCACCACCGAGCCACGCAATTTCACTTCAGATATACTGCTAAAAAACCACCCAAATCCATTCTCGTCAAAATTTGGGATAATCACGGTGTTGCTCTAACGAGCAAAGATCCCGAGCCAAATATTTGAGCAATTAAATCCAACGATCATTTGTGCTTAAAATGCAATGCAGTATGATTAATACAAATAATACGAATGTTTGAACAGTTTCATATGCGTCATATCAATGACAGCAAATACGGAGATTTATCTATTTCATCGTAGCTAACCTTCCAGTTGAGTTTATTGACACTGTAGACGTCCATAAATTCGTCCTCAGTAAGCATGCCGGTCTTTGAAGTATTCAGCGCCTTAAATGTCAGGTAGACGTCACGTTTAGCTGCACAGACCAGAACGATTTGTGAATAAAGTAATGGATAAAGTAACGTACAAAACTCAATCGATTAATCAAGCAATGAAAAAATAACCACCTAAAATATACAGCGGTTTACAGAAAAAAAACACAAAAAACATATAAAAATGTCAAACCTTTTTCACAAAACGTATATCAGTGACAAAACGCTCTCTTAAACAGTACCATTTGCAAAGATTGGTGTCTGCAGACAGCAGCAATAGCTATGGCAAAAAACCCACTAATAACACTTTAAATATTTGTTTCATTGGCTTACTTTTCTGAAATTACCGAAAAAAGATCGCTAAGGGAATTGAAGCAGGAACACTACAATAAAAAGTTAAGATTGGATTACATTAGTTGCACATGAAAATTTATCACCGAATAACATATATCACGTTGTTGTATGTGAATTAACATGCAAGATATGTCAAGCTATGCTATGCTGCATTAGACGGTGCTGCATGCGGAACACGTCAAGTGGTAACACTGTCAATAGAATGGCCTCTAACCTTACATACGTTAGTAACATTAATAGTAGCATGTCATGTACTCCTAATATTGGTAGTAGTAGTTGTTGTAGTTGTCGTTGTTGCTGAAAATGTAAAAACAACAAACACATGTCCAGTGTCCACAAATAAACATGGTGCACCAGAAAAAAAGCTGGCCATCATTAAAACTGCTTGTTCTTTTTTCTCTGGCACACCGGTATATAATTCCACCTATAATTCCAGTTGTAGCTTTGTTTTTTATTACGGACTACTACTGTTACCATTTGCACTCATGTACTTCTCTGCATTTATGGACTCTGTTATTTTGAATTTGCCGACTGTGTTGTTATTATTTTGTTGCACTGCACTGTTATTCAGCAGCTATTCAACTATCTTTATAGCCGCTAGTGTGTCATTGTCACCTAGTACATTACTGGCTACCATGATGAAGAACATCTAGCTGTTGATAAGAGTTGAAGTAATAAATGTTCAGTCTCAGAACTCACTGCGTCGAGGTGCATAATAATGCATACAGCCAACAAATCGTTGCACCGAAACTGTATTTGGATTCTGCAAGCAAAGCCATATACACAGTCTATTTCAGTACTGTAACAATGACCGGTATATCAGCATTAATTACTAATGACTAAACAATTACTGCCTATGTTACTACACTGTCCCCAAAAAACGTCCCACTTTGTCATTTTTCATATCTTTGCCAAATATAAACCAATTTTCTAAATTCTGAATTCTTTCACTAGCAAATACTGTGGTCAACTAGCAATAACGTAGTTGTTAAATATCCCACCACACTTTAACTGTGTTGCTACAGTACCATGTGAAACATAAATTTTCAAAAATCACTAAAATCACTATAATAGACACACAAAAATCATTTTCTGAAACAATTTTTACTAACTTTCATACAAAAAATAAATTATGTTTAGTTTTACATACACTTCTGATGTTTGTAAACAAAAGCAGATGATATTGTCATAAATAATAATTTTTAATGCACTGATGATACACTGGTGCCATTTAGCAGTGGAGACAGGGCTCTGATTAAAAACTTGCACTGGTTCAAAAAATACAGTTTTCGGCAAATACTGGCAGAATTTTCGAAAATAAACTGCAACAAGTAAAAAGTTGGAATGTCATTAACAGTTATTATATTCATATTTCACAAAGTAGTGTAGCGACACAGTTATATAGTGTGGCAGGATATTTAATAATAAGTTAATTGCTAATTGTCCACAGAATGCATCAGTAAAAAATTTTGAAAATCAGTTAATATTTGGGAAAGATACAGACAATCACATAGTGGGACGTTTTTTGAGACACAGTGTATATTCTGATATCCTAGGCATACTACAGGGCGGGCGACAAAAAACGAACCTTTTTGAGTGACGGTTAGTGGTAGAAAGACGTGTGATACGTCAAAAAGTTTCAGAATGCTCTAAAAAATAAATGACAAATTTGCATAGTGAAGCATTTAAATATTCTTTGCCTAATTTGCATAAATATTCATCACCTTCGAAATTCTGCCAAATCTGACTGTAACACATGAATTAACCATGGATATTTGAGATTTTGTAACTTAGCAATGTTTATTGCTGGATAGGCGTGTAATATGCAAAAAGTTTCAAAATTGTGTATAGAAGAAGTGTACAACTTGCATGTCTCAGCATTTAAATATTCTTTGCCTGATTTACTCAAATTTGCCCCACTTCTGAAATCAAGCTAAATTGGCAGTAACACATGAATTTAAGTTGATTTTCATTCAGCATACAGTAAAATATCAACAATCATTAACACACACGTCGAGTTTAGATGAAATTTGACATAGGCAGTTGCCCAGCTTTTGCATTCATAACCGTCATCAGTCCTTTTAGGCAGCTGATCGATCGCTGGAGTCAACGTGTTCAGGATAAGCTGAGCCCAGCATTCAATTAGCATACGTTTTAGGTGGTCAGTTACTGAAATCTTGTGACCATGCTATCTGTTGCAATGCTTCCACACTGAATAATTCACAGAATTTAAATCTCAACTTTTTGGCAGTGAGCTTTTGAGTTTAATGAACTCGGGCACATGGAAGTGCAGGCAAATGCCTAATTTCGGGGGTGATAAAGATTTATGCAAATTACGCAAAGAATATTTATATGATTTGCTATGCAAGTTCAGCCCTTTTTTGTCTACAACATTCTAAAACTGTTGACTTATCACACGCCTTTCTACGGGTAACCATCGCTGAGTTATTAATGCCCAAACAGGTCCGGTTTTTTGGCCCACCCTATATCTTACTATTAAGCCAACTCAGCCTAGCCAAACTGCAGCAAGAGAAATAAGTATTGGTGACAGTTAGGGCCACCACTAAAGAAAAAAACGGCGAACTCTGTGCAACAGCAGGCCCTGGCCCTGTTACCAGAACTACTGGCATACTGACCCAGCCGATCAAAGGTGCTGGCCGTCAACAGACAGCCAGCCATCTGACATGCTAGTTCATTGGGCTGAACCTGCACCGGCTCAAAGTCATGCAGAGAAGATGAGCTATGTAGCAATCTTTTTCTTCTGTTCATTAAAGGTAACGTGATTTATCTGTTTTCTAATAGTATCCGAGTGCTATTGTAGGTTTTACGGCACTACATAAGTCAGTCTGCATTTAACTACTAGTGTAGTGGTAAATTTATGTTTGGGAGAACACCTCCCCTTCATTTCCCTCACTCTCTTTAGAAGTAAATCCCTTCGATCCAGACAGAGAGTCTCGGGAAGCACTCTAAGTTCCCCAAATGAGGTCTGGGCAGAACCCTAGCTGCAAATGTATTTTAGAGCATTTTTTGCACCACAGAAACTGCATCCGATGACACCAAGTTTTGTATTTTTTTAAATTTTAACATGTTTATTTCTTTGCAAGCCTATTTGGAGGAACGCTACTGTATCATTGTTCCCGTTAACCTGATATTATTTGCGTCAACGGCATCTGTCCCAATAATATCTGATGGAATAAAATGGCATTCTTTCACAATTGCACCAACGCTGCTTTTAACTTAACCTTAACTTAAACCTTATTACCTGTTCATCAGTAAGGAGTCGAAACGCAAGGAAGGCAGCATGCCGTCGATGTACCAACATCTTCCTCACTTTCTCCTTCTCCACCGTCACGAATGAGTTGTACACCACCGCCAGAAACTGACATAACAGACCAACCACATAAATACGGTGTGCCAGAAAAAAATCTAGCACGTTAAAACACTTCATTCCTTTTTCCAGGACAGTTCACCAGTCAAAATAGTCAGAACAGCATGAGGGTTAGCATTAGTGACAGTGTTAGCGATAGACTCAATCGCATCTTTGGCTTTGACGAACTTCGGCTACGGCGGCTATTGGTTATGGTGGCCCCCGGCTATTGTAAACCAAGCTATAGCCAACTAGACTGGTGACCCCTCAGAATAAGTAGCCGATACCTTTTCTGGCACACCCAGTATATGACAATTAAGACACTGAAGACTGTTTGGCAGTTTGCAAGAGCCCAGAGGCCCCTCGAACGTGCGACCCTAAACATGGCATCATAATTTCAGTAAATCAAACAAACATGCAGAGTTGTTTTTTTTTAAAAACCACAAGAATGGTATATGACGTACATGAAAACATTTTCACATGTTAGACTCACAGACAAAAACTGTATTAGTATTAACTGTATTAGTTTGGCACAATGTGCATATGAAGCCTACAAAGATGCTGATTATCAAAACCAACAGCATAAAAAACACTAAACTATACAAATGACGAGTATAGTAGCAGAAATATAACAAATTAATATAAGAAATACTCACAAGATTCATGAACAAAAATAGCTCCAAACTGATGTAGACAATATAGAAAGCAGCCCACCATCGGTTCTGCTTGTACACAGGCATCATCACATCGGGAAAACTACACACCATACACGTAGACAATTTACGACAATTTAGTTAATGGTGATTAATGTTTTAAAATTAATTGATTTACGTACGGTGGCAAAATGAGAAAAAAATCTATTAAAACAACCAAAGTCACTTCAATCTAACCACAGAAAATTAACAGAATTGGACAATATTAGACAACAACGACGATAATAATGGAAATTACAACAACAACAAGGGTCGATGTCACATGGCACCAAGCAGCATCACTAATAGATTCAGGATTTGCTAAAAGTACGAACAGACATGGTGAGTGGCGAGCATGATTCCTGTGCGGCCACATTCTCGTGGTGGAAGTGTCTGGGCCTGACGTCAACTGAGTGACTGGCGACCACCGGCAGTGGTCACCTGCCGATCGCCCCCAACTTCACTGGCCCGGCAAAGCGCTGCAACCCCCGGGATCCGATTCCTGGGAGTTCATCATAAGCAAGCATCTGTTCATAACTGATCCACTATGCCTCTGGGACTTCCTGAAATGGACTGGAGTGGTGACCTGCCTCCTTGACCGGAAATGAGGGAGAGAGCAGCAAGCATGAGCTTATAACGAAAGTCTTGGGAAAATCCACAATGGAGTGCAAAGCAAAGCACCTGGCGAGTTTCAGGGAAGACAAAGCCATCCCAAGTTGAAATTTCTTTTGTCCACTTTCAGATGAAAAAGAAGACAAAAGTTTGAAGATGTAAATACATAACCTGTTTGCAATGTGTATAATGCAACAAGGACCAGCCCATATTTTTGGTGTCCATATGGGCTGCCCATTCTATCTATACCTGGATCTGGTTCAGACGCAATGTCAGACTGACCCCAATTCGCAGTGCAATTTTTGACACTAGTTTCTGACCACTAGTCGCCCCTTCCCATGTCTAATGTAATGCGACTTCAAGGCTATATAAATGTTCTCTATGCTAGATGACATCTAATTGGCAGGAACATCTATAGCAAGATGCAAACGTAGTTGAACTTTGCACATAAATTGAAAAAAACAAACTTGGATGACGTCATCAGAATGAAGAGACTGACGAAACTGTGCATGAAGTCTTGAAAATACTAAAACAAACAAAATGTGACATAATCAAATGTTAATCATATGCAAAATCACATGACGCTAATTATATGCAAAACAGTGAACATCGGACTTCTGTAAAATAACACTAAGCAGATATTAAAACATCTAACGTTATCTAGATTTTCACTATACTCAGTGCTGATAATATTTTCCCAAATTAAACAAAACACCAATTAAATGTGTATACTAAGCAAATGTCAATACTAGTGACCAATTATGTGCATGGTACGTGGTAGCCACATGCAAACTCAAAGGCCCCCCAAATGTGCGTGTCATGTAAACATGAAGATTCCATAGAAACGTTTTGACGGAACTTAATTTTCTTATCAAAACTTAACTGCATAACTGAGAAACATTGTGAAAACAAATCAACATTCTTTCTGCTTCACTTTTGCAACTAACTTCAGTCAATATCTGACATAATCTAAAATTAAGACACATTTTGCCATCAGTTCAAACTACTGAAATATACATTAACTGCAGTATGAAATTATGAAACTTTCAACATTATTAAATCTGTAAAAACATTATAATAATAGGACATTAAGCTCATTTCCATGTTTTTAATTCCCAACTAAATGACAACTATGTAATGAACAAAACACTGACAACTTACAGGATCATTCTCAACATCAGAAAATAAGTAAAATCCTAAAACAACAATACACATTACACCTCACATGACAGTCCAAACTGCAAAAAAATTTTTTATAATCGACAAAACTGAAATGTCAAGTTATCAATAACATCACATATTCAACATTCCAAGATAAGATGAGTCATTTACCACAGGAATAATACAATTATCATTAGATTTCCTTCATCAGCACTTATCGACACCCCTACACCTCCCTCATTATACCCAATATTCCCCTACATTATGGGATGCAAACACCTTGGCACTCAAGTCATGCATCTCTACTCTCTAGCATAATGTTCCAGCAAATTTTAGCAGTAATTTTCGAGTGCGGTAAATCACGGTAAACTGACAAATCACAACTCAGCCTTCCATCCCTCAAGGGTAGGCAAATCAAGTACCGGACAGAGGTTAAAACAAAGTGCACTCAACTGTCCGCTGGCTAAGTGATCACATACGACAGGTGCCACTGAGATCAGTTCCCATGAAAGCTAAAGATACTCTTTAACCTTTTAATCGATACATAAATAACTGCTTTAAGCACACACTGCATAGTGCATTAGCTTACACCATTCAGTACTCAGTAGAAATGGATCTTGCCCTTGACTGCCATGGAAAACTGGATCAGTGCATAATACGCTTAGTTGTACAGTTGCTTCAATGTCACACATCGTTCGGTCCAGTTTACCAAAAAAATGAAGCCAAAGTTCAGCTTTTGTACACGATTCGAGTCCGCTATTCTGAAGGTCCGCTATTCCTAACCCTGAGCCTAACCTTAAGGCTGATACTAAACCTAACCCTAACCCAAACATTAATCCTAACACTATCCTTAACCTTAATCCTAACCTTAAACCAAACCTTAGCACCATGGCATGTATCTGCACAATGGTCTTTCGGAATAGTGGACCTTTGGAATAGTGAGCCGGTACCTTGCACACTCTCAACATGTACAGAACTATAAAGACAGCATGAAAACAGATACATAGATTAGACAAACCTAGCATAGAGAAAAGTAACATGAAAAACATGAGAAAAATGAGCATTTCAACGACTGGAGGAAGCGACTTCAAGATCTGACGCATAAACCTACATCATACAGCACGCACATTTATAACCTGTGATAAATAAGCTTCAATCACTTCTAAACTGTAATTAAATTGATAAAACATAATGTACACAAAAGCACTTCAAATGTTTCTTGGTCTTCAATGCAACACTTCAAAACTTTTTTGTGAAGACCTCCAAACCGAGCCGTAACTTTTGCAGCAGCCAATTTACCAAAAAATGGCCACATGCCATGACTACTGGTCCTTACTGGAACTGTGTTCCAATTCTGGAATACCACTAGCAAACGACAGTGTACAAGGGCACTCAAAAAGTGCAAACCTCCATAAATGCTCTGTTAATTATGCTCCATGTGTTCAAGATGGCAGCACTATATTCGGCAAAAGTTTTCCTTATCTGGCAATAGTAAATGAATCCTGTCCTGATGCTGACCACCATAACTGTGAACCCTCTACACTAAGCACAAGTTTGAACAGTCAAATCTGCCCGTAACTTTTTGAGTAATCCTGCTAACAAACAGAAAAAAGAGAGAAAAATGAATGGACAGTATCCCCCGACCTCCTCAGTAGAGGCAAATATAAAACAAGTTCAGTTACCTTCGTACGCCAGAACAGTACGGTGAGTCTATGAGAAAAAGTGGACGAAACGCTCGCGTGACTCGGACATGACTGCGACGATGTATCAAAACAACAACAGCTTCCACAAACATCTCCACCAGAATCACTGTCTGATTGAAACACAAACGTCCAACTTTAACGAAGTAATTCGTAAACATCACTCAGCTTACAATGTTTAGTGGAGAAAACAATTGAGCATTATGCAACAATTTGGAGCATCTATGTTTCACATGATAGTGTGCTGACATATATTAGGTGAGATGAAGCATGAGTGCACCTTACATAACTATATCATCTTGGCCATCAGTTTTCTAAAAATTATCAAAGTTGTTGAAAATTTAACAAAGTTATGACGACAAACAACTTTGACTGTTTTTTGCGTTGAGAAACGGTGCACAATACAATGCTCGGGCAATAAAATTCTTTTTACTAAAATCATACTCAAAAAGAAAACATCAAATTCTTTCCTGCCATTTGTAATTCAACTAATACATCTGTATTAAAGTAAGCTAATGTGAAAGACTGAGTGAGTAACTTCTTGACAGCACAATCAGCCTTGAGTGTTGCATGTCAGCATAAAGTGGGTTTCATGTACGCCACAAGTCTAAAGCAATGAAGTGGATCGACAACCTTGGCCATGGTCCGGTAGTGTCTGATATACAGAGGCCATGTGAGCCATTTCACTTTCAGTGTTAATTCCACCGCATTGATTAGCAGACATATCAGCTCCAGCAGAACATGTAGCTATAGCAGCAGCAACAACAACAAATCATCCACAATGATCCAACAAATAATTCATCATACTACTACAAGTCTACTACTACTACTACTACTACTACTATAATGCAAGTCGAATAAATGGAGACATTAGACTTTCGCGACCAATTCAATGCAGAATAAATGTGACAGAATATGTTGTCTAAAAATTATAAAACCAGTGAATATACTGGGACATGTGAACAAAACTAAAGTTTCTACACTGTTGCTCTCTGTCTTCAGGCATTGTCTCAAGACTTTTCTATTTTGTAAGTCATACTGGACCTACACATCTGACATCTATGCTCACATAGTCCTAGAGATAATGCCCATTACTTCGGCCATCTTAAATCCCTCTGTATTGACGATGACGACTATGATGCCTATTGCCTATACTTTGTTGAGTGCCACTCAACCCACACTCAGATACAATTAAGATCATTAAAAAAATTTCAGCATTTGGGTGTAAAATCAAAAGGCATCAGTTGAACAATCCAGCCAAATTATCTCACCAGCACACGGAATACTAATCCACAGTCCGCTAATCCGCAATCCACCTACAGGCTGGCACTGTCTACCACCACATGATATGGCAGGTTTAAAAAATAGGTAGGGCAGGAAGTTCCAATTTTCTGACAGACAGCTAAAAATAGCTCTGACAGGAGAGATTACCGTATAAATGCTCAAAATTTCAACCATGCCCCTAACTTTCCTAAAACGATGCCTTTTCAACCCAAACTTGGCAGTTCTGGACACAAATTTTTAATTTTGCTCCTAAATTTTCCCCAAAATGGGTTTTTTTCTTGCTCAAATTTTGCATTTCTGGACAAAAATTTTCAATTTAGTTCCTAAGTTTTTTTTTCCAGAAGGAGTTTTCCAGTCCAAATTTTACACTTCTAAACAAAAATTTTTCAGACAATTATTTGACAGCCCAAAATTGGTGGGCCCCGCCCCCTGCCGTGACGACACTGGCACATGACACAGATCACAACCCCCTCCTCCCACATCAGCCCAGCATAGGTCTCTGACAAACTTACTGTGATAGTAGGAGTGAAGCCGGGGATTGGCACAGCTGGCGGCTCAATGATAGCAAGTGCAAGGAGCAACAGATCTGCTGCTAGAGACAATGCACGGAACCAATGACTGTGAGACAGCGTGTACGCAAAGCTGTCCAGCTTCAGCAGTGAATGAGTGTTTAGCTTCTCATTGTTGTAACCTTCCTGCAGACCAAATGTTGAAAGGTGGTAATAAAATGCAGGTAATCTTGTAGTTTAGCGACACAAATGCACAAGCTACATGAGGTCATCATGAGACAAGTTCTTTATCTGACATGTAAGTGGTCTACAGTCCTAGGATCAGAGTAATGGGTTAAAATAAGGGCAGATGGTTTGTGTGAGCCCAATCCTTGTCCTAACCTTATTCCTAACAGCTAAATATATATCTTGTATATGGCTTATGAGTCTACACTGCTAAAATACAACACTATCATATAATATAAAGATCTCAGCATCACTTAGTCACTGTTCTTCTTCTTAATGTAACCATGGAGAATAAAATCAGCACTGTCAGTGAAAAGTTAGAAAATTCATATAATAACCATTAACTACCAATGATATTTTACTTCAGACGAACAGTTTTAGTTCAAATTCAATTCAGTTCATACCTTGCCATTTCAGTTCAGGTTCTACTTCAAGTTCAGAAAACAGTTTTACTTGAATGTACAGTGTTGTTCTGAATTAATTTTACTTCTACTTCAAATTCTACTTCAAGTTCAACTTCAGTCTGCACTTCTTGACAATAAAGTTTAATCTCCAAATTTACAAATTAACAGTTTTTCGTAACACTTAATCTACACTAACAGATGCTAGTCATCAAGTCTAGCTGAAGGTTTACTGACATATAAAAAGCAGCCTACAGGCTACAGTGCACGGATGCAAACTGTTGCAAAATGGCTCACTTTCTAAAATTTAACTTCGAGCTACTATTCTGCATCAACTTTCAGTTAAGTTCAGAGACTAATTTTAGTTTCAGCTCAGTTCAAGTTCTTAAATTTCATTTTAGTTCAACTTCAAGTTCGACTGCAGCAAAATCAATACTTTCACTTCAAGTTTGACTTCAAGTTAATAAAAATATCACTCATAATCACTAGAATTGCTGCTGATGTGGCTATGGCATTTGTAACTGTATTTTGCTCATTGTTTAAAAAAAATGACTAAATGACAATGATCATCAACTGATAATGATAACTACGACGACGATAGTAATGCATTTTCATACAATAATAATGACACAAAAAAAGTCTACCTTAAGATACAATGCTGCCTCACGATAATTCAATTCCCATTTGCTGAATTCTGCATCTGAAATGCTTGGACTCTGGTAAACACCATTATTAGTCTGATGCAGCGCATCTCCCTCATCCGTTGATCCATAAATGGTCGGAGTGCTGGTCTCGATTTCCTCGACAACTGCAATTTCACGTATACGTTCAAGTAAATATAGTCAAAATATGCTACAGGAAAGTGTTAATGCTGGAGCTAATCTCAGTATTCAAATAATATTAATTTGATAAACAACATTCAGCCAACGACAACAACAGTTGTGCCTTGATAGTCTATTGGTTAGTGCATCATACCCATAGATAAGATAAACCACAGATAATGGATTCAGCAAAATCTGAAGGCCAAAAACTGCCACGCCCACTTTGCATAAGCAAGATGAATATTTAATGTATCTCAATTTATAAGCATCCTTAATTTACAATGCACAACAAAAAGTCCTAAGTTTACAGCTATGTGATTGAAAAATTCATATGCTATTTAAAAGAAATAGAATAGCAAAAACAATCTGATTTGCTAGCAGACGATAATGACGTTCATGATGTCATTGCCGAGTCCTATTTATAGCTCGCTGGATCATATAGGTTGGTGCACCATACCTACTCCCCGCGCTGGTGGTACTACGGCGTATAGGGGCACGTCCTCCGGCTGGCCGATGGAGGAAGCCCTTTGTGAGGTAACTCTGAAGGGTTGTGCCGAATAATACCGAATAAGGCACCGTGGACCAACAGTACCCAGTAGCTACTTCTATGAAGTAGCATAAGAAGGTTGACCCCTCAGACAGCTTAAGGTGCTGGTTTGAGGTTATACCACGGAACAGTTGCAGTTTAAGGAAGGTCGATCTCTCAGCTAGCTAAGGGTGCTGATTTGAGATCATGCCTTGATGGGACTCATTGGGATTTTACGGATACCCATGGCTTATTGCTTGGTTGGTGCCTGCCTGGTCTGTGGTCTGGTTGTGTGTGCTGTGTGGCTTCGCTGTCCTTGTCATGTCTTGGGTTGGGTGGAGCATTGGGGGACTCTTGGTCCCTTGCAAGGGTGATGAGTCAGACGGGGATTTCCCATAGATACCGAATGCACTGCAGTTCGGGACTACGGTTTTCCTGTCGGGCTTGGAAACCCTGCATGGTCTCTCTTTTGCCACGTTTGGCTCTAAGGCGTGGCGAGGGTGGTTTGGCCGCGCTGCTCCTGCGGCTTGCCTGCTGAACAGGTTGGGTCGCCTGCCAGGTGACTAGCTGAGAAACCGTAAATCTTTTGATGAGCCCCACAGTACTTGCTTGGTCAGGGCAATGTGACCTGACTGGCAGTGTAGTCATGTGAGTGGGGGTAGTTGCGCTTTTTGCTATTCCTGCCATGACTTATTGTAGTTGGGCTTAACAGGATCTAACAGACACCTATGGGTCATTGCTTGGTTGGTGCCCGCCTGATTTGTGGTCTGGTCATGTGAGCTGGGTGGCTTCGCTGTTCCTGCCGTGTCTCGGGGTTGGGTGGGGCATTGGAGAGGCTCTTGCGGGGATAATGGGTCAGGCTGGGATTCCAGTAGATACCAAACTTTGCATTGTAGTTCGGGACTACGGTTTTCCTGTCTGGCTTAGAAACCCTGGGGAGCTCTCGTTTGCTCCATTTGGCTCAGAGGCGTGGTGGGGGTGGGTGGCTGCACTGCTCATGTGGCTGGTCTGCTGTTGGGTTGGGCTGCTTGCCAGGTGGTTTCCTGTGGGGGCTGTGAAATCCTTTGGTGAGCCCCATAGTATAGAGAGTAGTCTTGT
>Ga0209367_1001254_pt1 | contig 30549 bp, 20 predicted proteins | sample WorMetLIZISLAND2_FD_187412 | JGI IMG/M metagenome (GOLD analysis project Ga0209367, IMG submission 187412) | Marine gutless worms symbiont microbial communities from Max Planck institute for Marine Microbiology, Germany - Olavius geniculatus... ...
CTCAGTAACGGTGCGAGATAGGGCCTAGGTTACTACTAATCACTAATAGAAAGTCGTGCACTGGCTTTCGATTGACGTCGAATTCAATGATCTTGAATGTCCTTGAACGCCAAAATACGGGGTTTATGGAATTTTTTGGCTATTTCGGGCTGCGACACATTCAAAAGTTGGCGCCACGGAACTATCGTTATGCGATCCAGATAGAGAATTTAGTATTTGTATATTAACTTAGCGTGAACACCCAAATTTTCAGCTAAACTACTAAACTGGAACTGCTGTAGGCTTTCGTGCGTCTCGTGAGCATTAACTCAAATTTCTTGTATGTGTATATGGGCCAAGTGCCTAAATTAAAACTGATAATGATAATGATAAGAGACATAAGAGAAGTGCTGTAGTTTTGTTGTGGTTGTCCATGCATAATGTTTGCTGATGCAGGCCAACCCACGGCGGTCGCTACTGCCTCGGTGAGCGCAAGAGATATCGCATCTGTAACGTGGACGCGTGTCCCGAAGGCGCACCAAGCTTCCGCGAACACCAATGTGCAGAGTTCAACAATAAACCGTACAAGGGACACAGATATGTCTATGAACCCGTCAATACACCAGGTATACAGCTAACTGACTTGTACCGTCGTTTGAATCGTTTTATTTCTGTCGTAGGCTGTTAAAACATTCACTCTATCTCTACCTCAAAAAGTCTAACATACGGCTCCTAGACGATATCCATCATACTCCAGAGCTGTGACGCCTAATACAATGAGGTTAAGAAAATTGTCGGTGACAATCTGAAAAACGACACCATTGTAGAATGCAAGTCGGCAGAACGTATAGCAAAGGCAGACCACGAAAAAGATCGTCGTCATTAACTAAACTAGGCCTGGATCAGACTTGACTTAGTATATGATAATGTTACAATCGTTAGCAAATTAGCGTGGTATATAAGCGAAAAGACACTGAAACGTTGGGCGTCGTTGTTGTTGTCGTCGTCTTTATTTTTTGCCTTTTCCTCTTCTTGTTTTCCATTTTTGTTCCCGGGTCTTTTTTCTAAGTACAACTAGTGGGTCTGAGGAGCAGACAGAGATAAAGCCGATATAATGTAGGACCTAGGTCTTAAATTGTATCAAATCCCAGCGAAAAGCTGAAAATCCCCTCTATTTAGCCTATATGACGGAGTATTTGCTTTAAGGTTTATGATATGCCGACGCCCATGGTTGTGACGAATAATTATTCGCGCTCGGGGTAAAACTTCAGCCGTCATCCTGCCACTACAGACTCGGCAAGTGTTAATATTTAAGAAACAAATAAACTAGTTGGTAACTAGTTATCATTGCATGTATGTGTTATGTGTGTTAGCGACGCCGTGTCAGTTGCACTGTAGACCCAAAGGTCGTCTGTTCTCGGTCATGCTGCGAGATATGGTCATTGATGGGACGCCGTGCAGGCCTGGTAGACGTGATATCTGCATCAGCGGACGATGCCGAGTCAGTATCATAGTCTTCACAAGCGAACTTCTATCTCTTAGTTCCGTCTTGTTGCCTTCGTTTAGATTAGCTTACATTTAGCCGCAACATTGGTTAACTACCACCAGCATCAACTTGACAATATAGGCGTAAGCGTTTGCATAAATGCAACACAACGAAATTTATTGAGGAACTTTGTGCTGTAGTTTATTGCTCATGTGCGAGACCCATTACATTTAGAGCTATCGGTCACATGACCACAACGTAAAAAGTACAAGAAATTTTAACTAATGCTCACGAGACGCGCGAAAGCCTATAGCACTTCCGGTTCAGTAGTTTAGCTGAAAATTTGGGTGTTCACGCTAATACAAATACCAAATTCTCTATCTGGATCGCATAACAATAGTTCCGTGGTGCCACCTTGTGAGTGATATAGTGTCGCAGCCCGAAATCGCCAAAAAATCCATAAAACCCTTTATTTTGGCGTTCAAGGTCATTCAAGGTCATTGAATTTAGCGTCAATCGAGAGCCAGTGTACGACTTCCTATTAGTGATTAATAGTAACATAGGCCCTATCTCGCACCGTTACTGAGATACAGCGACTTATTGGCCAAAATCGCAAATTTTGCCCACCCCCTCTCATTTAGCACCTTCGTTCGGGGTGATTTCCTACGAATTTATGGAAAAGCTTTACGGTACCTGAAACTAGAGTCTTCCTGGCAGCAGATGGTGAAGATTTGATGATCCTAGCTTGCACCGCTTTTGACTGATCCACCCGTGTGACGGACAGACGGACAGACAGAATTGCGATGGCTAAGACGCGCTGAAAGCAGTAGCTGCTTTCGCGCGTAAAAACCGTACGTAGTCTATGCGGAGTGCTCATCTCCAGTCAAGGCCATCGCCATTGAGCCTGTATAAAAGAACTGACCACAACTCTGTGACGCATAGCTAGTGCGACGCCAGGCTTACGGTAGTACACTTGCTTACCTTTTCAGTCGTCATCTTTGGTCGGTACTAAATTGTACTACTTGGTGGCAGAGGCACATGGGTGTGAACAGCCTGCTCAGAGTTGTTGGTTAGTTGGGAATCGAACCCACAACCTCTCGATCGCGATTCCTGTACCCTAACCACTTAACCATCAAGCAAGCGACGTGGATATATAGTGGTGTAAATGTGTGTGTGTGTGCAGGTGGTAGGCTGTGACTGGGGCATTGAGTCTACGGCTCGTGAGGATCAGTGTGGTGTATGTCACGGTGACGGTACAACTTGCACGACAGTCAAACAGAACTTCGACACGCAGGTCATTCACTCGCATCGTTCTACTACACGCCTACAAACATTTTTGTAATTAATTTTTAAAAAATGTTTTTTTTTAATTTTTGAAGTTTATTACTTATTTACTTATTAATTTAAAACATTATACATTAGACACGGTAAAAACAATAATTGATTTCTCCAGAAAACGTAAACACTTCAGTTTGTCTGCAAGTTTGGATGAAACAAATACTGAACAAAGATTTTAAGTTATAAACAACAAAACATAATGTTTTTAGACAATTATTACTGTTAGTTTTATGTTGGTTATTAAAAAATAATCCTTACTTGCTTTAGTTTATAAAAATCCATAAATACGCATTTTTGACGTTTATAACATCTTTTCTCAACATTTATTACACTGTCTGCAATGCAGGTCGGCATTGGGTACGTGGAGGCTACGGTCATACCGGCGGGCGCTCGCAACATTCGCGTCGAGGAAGTGGCCGAAGCCACCAACTACCTGGCAATACGCAATGACCAGGGCCGATACTATCTCAACGGTCACTGGTACATTCAGTGGAGTGGCGACTACGAAGCGGCGGGTACGGTCATTCACTACCGGCGCGACGGCAACAGAGAGAGCTTCGACTCGCCCGGACCACTCAAAGAACCTCTACACGTCATGGTCAGAGCTCGATACGTTATAGCATCTCTGAACGATTTGCCTTGCCAGTTTGAACGCATACTGATTAACGACTTGCAACTTAATGTCATGTACATCAGTTATACTAATTATTGCCTCCGCCAAGGAGGTAATGTTTTTGCCAGATTTTGTTTGTTTGTTTGTTTGTCTGTCTGTTAGCAAGATAACTCAAAAAGTTATGGATGAATCTTTCTGAAATTTTTGAGCGTATGTCGGGAATGGCACAAACTACCAGTGATTCAATTTTGGGGGTGATCCGGAAGGAATCCTGAATTCTGGATCACTCTGAAATTTTCGTTACCATTGCTTTCAATGGGGCATAAGGGAAACCGCTGCAAAACCGAAGATAGTGCTGCCACCTAGCGAACAATATTGCCTTGGCGGAGGCTTGCGGGCTCTGACTGCTTTCTAGTTATTTCAAGGTAGTTGGCGTGGTGTAATGGTTAACAAGTTGTGTTCGAGCAACAAAGTCAATCGACGTCGGGCCCGGTTAGTACTTGGATTGTTAACTGTCTGCACATGGATATACCATCTCATCATGTAACCAGCCATCTAGGTCAACTCAACCTGGCCATCCCTCCGTGGGCAAGTGCAGTAAACCTTAGTCCTTGTAGCATGCGCTGTACAAAATTCTACTGTGATTCATTGATTTTTCACAAATACGTTAGTTAACGAAAAATGATGTTATGAGTATCAAAAGCAATAGTGCGTGTGTTGCTGTTGTTCGCTCAGCTGCTGTTCCAGTCGCAGAACCCCGGAGTCGAGCTGGAATACACTGTTCCGCTAGAGAACGTGACTGAAAAGCGTCGTCCAGAGTTCCACTGGAAGTACACGGACTGGACGCATTGTACGGCGTCCTGCGGCGGAGGTGCGCTGATCAACGCAATTTACACAGACTCGCATCAAACCGAATGATGTTCACTTAAAATACGGCAGCACATGCGCTATAAAATAAAATTAAACAACTTAAAGCAAGCAAAAACAACACTGGAAATGGTTAACGTCGACCTTGTATACTGTTTGTAACGTATAGTGACGCCGTGATAAACTTTTACAGAAATTTTATTTTATCGCGTGGGTTCACATGAGCAATCCAGTAGAACAAAATAAGTCACTTGACAGTAGTTCAATTTTTGGTTGAGTTTAACTATTCCATTCGCACATGTGTTGGCACAGTGAACTTGGCGGGCTAGTGAATTGTGCGAGTGCTTGTCATCATAATCATGCGGTTGCAGGCAGTCAGCGCTCTGAGGTGGTTTGCGTCGAGAAGGAGGCGGGAATGGTCGAAGAGCGTTTTTGTAACTCGTCGACCAAACCCGACGACATGTCCAAGACTTGCAACGATCATCAGTGTCCTGCAAGGCAAGCGGTTAACCAGACTTTGCTATATACTGCTGCTAACTAAACCGCTCTTGTACTACACTCGTACTGCCTATCTCTAGCACTACGTCTGCAGTGATATAACGGATTGATAACCCCATGGGTGCACTGAGGCACGAGCAAAGGAACAGTGTAGGCTACACGATCAACCGTCGACGACCGTGGAATAAGTTACAGTGTCGGTTGAACCACTGTCTTCAGGGTATATAAGTTCGTTTAACACTCGCTCACCGGACCGTAGTTTAACAAACACGTAAGTTTACAAACACACTTGCCTGTGCACCGTATTAATATATTGTTGCATTGTATTGAACAGCTACGTAAAACAGCGATTCTGGCGAAGCTCGTCGTTTTTACGAAATTAGTTTCTAATCAATTTTAAAAATTTACTAGCTTCGTTTGAAAAAAATATAACAGTAACAATCAGTTGACAGGATATTGTCCATAGGTAGATTGTTATTTTGGTGTCACGTCTCTCGCTGTTGCTTTTTTCAATCGTCTCACCTGGACGCCATTTGCTCAAATTGTGTAAATATGCACTAAATGAACACCTGCTAAATGGTACACGGTGGTATGTGGATGGTGTCGGTTGTCGGTGCTCAGATGGTGGACTGGTCCGTGGCAACACTGTTCAGTGACGTGTGGAGATCAAGGCACACGCAAGCGCACTGTTCTGTGTGTGCGTCAACTTGGTCCAGACCAGCAGATCGCACTCGAGGACTGGCAGTGTGAAAACCTTGATCGACCGTCAGCCATCAGCGCCTGTCAGCCTCAGGAGCCGTGTCCGCCGGAGAGCGGACGATGGCGCACCGGACCCTGGTCTGATGTGAGTCTTATCACCAAGCATTGCTAAAGTAATCACGGCGTCACGTGGTATCTGACTGAGCCGTTGCAATTCCAAAACAGCTGCTTTTACTGCGGGTACCACAAAAAAACTCAGCTTGTATTCAGTTCTTAAATTTTTTTTACAAAGTAACAAATGCTATTACCCCATTCTCTCTACAAAAATTTATTGACACTAAACCAGGATTGTTAGACTTATTCGAAAATGTGCCAGGGATATGCTTTTTTTCGAGACACAGTAGTCTATGGTGAAAGCGTCAAGGCTGTGTCGGTTGTAGATCTGTGAATCGGAGCCGTGCGGCATGCAGACGCGACCTGTCATCTGTACTGACCCGCTCGGTAACTGCGATTTGGCGTCCCTCCCTCCAGTTGAACGTCGCTGCTCTAACGCAACCTGCGGCAGCTGGAACGCCGGACCTTGGTCAATGGTCAGTACCTACACTTGCATCGTTCTGATATAGCGCTGCTGACGTGAGTCAGACTCGTGACTAGAAGCACTTTACAATCTCAGAAGCGGAAGCTGATTGACATGAGTTAATGACAACGCAGCGCATTGTGCGGCCATCCATTGCCTACGACAGCGAACAGTGGTGGATGCCGCTAACAGACATAGAACCGCTTCAGTCAGCCACACTAGACTTTCACGCCATAGCTTACGGAGCTGTAAGCTACTACTCATTTCGTGTCCCGCTGAGGGTAGGAGGCTGAGTTGACCTAAACACACAGCAGTTTAGCAACTTGCTAACTTGCTTGCAAATAACCTGCGGTGACTGGTGATATTCGAACTGTAACCTGAAAGTTAAGAGTTCGATACTTTACCTTCAGGCCGTTTGCCCCTGAAGATTTTCTGACATACTAACGCTACATAAGCTACATTGTAGGAAGTATCACTGCATTATTGTTATTATTCGCGTGTATGTTCAGTGTACTCGCAGCTGCGGCGGCGGTCTTCAGCTGCGTTCGGTGTCGTGTGTCGGCGGTCGCGCCTGTTTACCGGACGTGAAGCCGACCGAAGACCAGGTTTGTAACACTGAGCCTTGTGGGTCGACCTCGCTTCACGACCCACACACTGACGACCAGGCTTGCAACACCGGCCACTGTCTCTCGACTGTATCTCAGGGCCTGACTGGCTGGTCGACGTCATCAGATCACCCCACACCTGTTAGCAGCACTCCCGGCAACAACAACAGAGTGTCGTCCGCAACGACGACACTCGGTGACGACGACGACAGAATACTACAACGTCCTACAACAACGACGACAACCAACGATGTAACGACGACAGCTACAACAAAGACGTCAACTGCTGTAGCGAACAACATAGCTGTGTCTCAGACAACGACGACAACTATTACAACAACTACTACTACAGCTGCCGCTGTGACTTCTACTACTACTACTGGCGCGCGCAGACAGAGATCAAGCTATCGCTGGATGGCGCTGTTCTGGGATCAGGTCTCTTTCCACTTTATTTTTGGTATTTAATGGTGAAAGGGGTTAAATGTTGTGTGTAGCTCCATACAGGAATCCATCTCAGAGCTACGGAACGTCAACTGCCATGTGGGATCACATAGTGTTACCTGTCACCCGACACCGGTGAACGCGCCCCGCCAGATAGGCTGGTACTCGATTTTCCTACTCAAAAGGTATGAAAGTTGGAGTTGTCCTGGGTGGTAGTGATTATATTAGTTATATACAGAGATGGTTCACTTGTCCACAGACAGTCATCCACCCAGATACCAACCGTCGTAGCGTAGCTACGTTCATCGGGCACAACTAGACCAATCCGCCATTTGAAAAGTTGTGATCAACTTTCACTACACTGTAATACCCCGTTTACACGATCGCACATCAAGCAGGTCTGATGGAACCCCGCCCCTGGCTCAAATGTAGGCCTAGGCTTAGCCCACAGCTGATCACGAGTTATAAGGCCTTCCAATTGCAACCCGCCCGCCCTCCTAATTAGCATGCTAATCACCATAGCTCGTCGAGCTAGCTGGATGAATGCTAGCAAATGTCGAGCAGACGTCGACCAAACGTCGAGCTGACGTCGAGCAGTTAGCACGTGTATTTTGAATACATTTGCTCGACGTTTGCTTAATGCTTTGGTCAATCGTGTAAACGGGGTATAACTTGCGTTGTTTTTTTTGTCTCCGATAATGTCGCTAGTCTAGCGTTTCACGTTTTTTTCTAGCTCTGTGCACTGTCAATTTTTCTACTGTTAGCTTGACCGTCCAACGAAAAATTATCAGTTGGATATGTGTCAAATTAAACAAAGTAACGCTACATGTGACTTAATCATTAAAACAATTACTAAATAATTACAGCGCATGTTTGCATACTGATTACTCAACTCAAGTGACCGCCATATACTTTCACCGCCTTCGACTACGTTTGCTAGGGACACGCGCAAACTTCAGTAAAGTTGCATTTTATCGCAGGGATTCGCATGTTGTTCGTTAAAACAGAATAACGTATTTATACCCCGTTTACACGATTAAGCAATCATCAAGCAAACACCGAGCAAACATCGAGCAATTAGAGCACACGTCGTGCACGTAACCACCACCACAGTAATACTCCGTTTACACGATCAAGCAAACATCCAGCATGCGGGGTATTACTGTTGTTTTCCTCTATATTGCTTTATTTATCGCAAATGTTTCGGCGCTGTTGTGTGTTTATCGCGGCGGGTGAATTCAGTGCACACGGAGCTGTGGTGGCGGCACCAGACAGCGGCTTGTGCGATGTATTGACATGATCAGTAAAAAGTCGGTCGAGGATGTACATTGCGCTTCGCAGAAGAAACCCTTACAACAAGAGGACTGCAACACTAATCCTTGTCAGCCCTGGACAACTTCTTCGTGGCAGCAAGTATGTGCTCATATCACAGACTTCGTACAACAGACTTATGCTGTATTCTGTGATTATTACTTCGTTATTTAAACTAACTGAATGATGTCAACCAAAAGTCGTGAGTCGTGACACACTCCTGTTTTCAGTGTCCCAATGTCGCACGATATTTGCTTGATTCGCGCTTTCTTTAAGCATAGCTTTTTTACTGTGTTTAAAACAAAATTGACAAGTGTATCAAGAAAGCGATACACATCTAGAAACAACTTTCTTACACCTATGACGAATTATTGTTCGTCGCAGCGACATTTAGGGGTCTGCTTAAACACCGCAAATCACCACAGATCTTAACCATAATTCTAATACAAACCCTAACCCTATCTCTAACTCTGCGATGCCATTATATCGATCTAAATTTTGAAAATTAAACAATATCTGCCATCTCAGCTGATGTGTGGTGTTTAGGCAGACCGACATTTAGCGGCGAACGATCATTCCGAGAAAGGCAGCAGCGGTTGATAAAAACGTCAACATAAATCGTAAACACACATTGTAATTTGATGAATTTATACAACTTACTAGTTAATGTTTCAACCTATATGAGTTTATTCAAATGAAGATATGTGTACTATGTTGATCAGTGTTCGGTGACATGCGGCGAAGGCGTTCAGTTGAGGCTCGTCACTTGTCGGCCCGAAGCAGTCTGCGACGTGGATGAAAAGCCTGTCGACAAAAGACTGTGTGATGCCGGTCCTTGCTTGCAATGGGTCATCGACTCCTGGGGTCCGGTACGGTATTATTTCTACCATACACACCTTGAATCTGTCTTTTGATCCTTTCGCTAGTCTATAATAACTTCTAAATTTAGGTTGAAGACCTTTTTGTTCTCTTCAACATACAACTGAAACTCACACTACTTGCTGCCATCGCCTCTGAAGTCACGACTAAACGGCGCTGTAATCAAAAATGTGATAATATTATCATCAAAAGCATTACTATCGCGTTGGTTTATGACTGTAGGTCTTCGCTTCTGTTGTTTATCTGCAAAACACCAGTCACCAGCGTAGAAACCGCGATTAAACTCCTGCATATCTGTTTGACAATAATTCTCTACACTTATTTTTTTAAGGTAAATGTCAATGTTAGCTCAGCCGAATATGCGACCGTTCAATATAGTTCACCTGTACGCCAGAGCACTGCAGTAGCTTATCCAGCCCGTGTCATTGTCATTTAATGCTATATACGTTCAAGTTTAACTTGAGGAACCATCATTGCCGCATTGTACTGCGACTGATATTTCTCAACCAATTAGCTCGCCCGGTCTAAAAACACCGACTACGAGGACTAGTTACTTTTTATTGGATTATGTTAGGCCTAAACCTCTGACCAAAGTGGGATAAGAGAATATTAAACGAACTTAAATATACACTTTAAACAGTAGTTTAACACACTGATTTTACGGTCGCCGACGGCAGTTAGTTCAAATCTTCTTGTTAGTTCAAGTCATTTGACGTTATTTGACGACGCTTAAGTGAACTCGTTACACCACTCGAGAAACAGTGCTAAATATAGGCTAGGCATATACGAGATCCACGCTGGAGTAAATACAATTCGTATAACTACAAGGACGATACGTGCAAGTGTGTCTTGTCTGTATGTGGTCTGTGGTGGTGGTTAGTGTTCTCGTTCGTGTGGCGGCGGCGTGCGTGAGCGTCGAGTGAGGTGCGTCGACCTCGTCACAACGCGACAGTCGACCGGCTGTGACGCGTCGCAACAACCCGCGCACACTGACGTCTGTAACAGGCACCAGTGTCCACCGGACGGCGATGACAATCAGCGTCCACTGCCTGGTTGGTCCTTCCTCGGCTAGCAGCTAACCAGCGTGTACATGAGCGTAAGCACAAACGTTAAGTCCGTCCCGAGACGTTTCCTTAATCCTCAGCCAGTCACCAGTTTACAGCCATGGATAGTGCATCTCGTGATGTGCCCGTTTATGTCCATTGTATTCACGTACGGAGGGATGGCCAGGCTGAGTTGACCCGGTGACTGATAAGACACTGAGAGCGTTTATTTGCCGCAGACAGTCATCCGTCCAGGTAGGCATAGAGCAACGTTGTCGATCGACAACAACGCGATACCACGCAAGGTCAGTTTAGCCTTTCGTTCCTCCGAGATAATGTAAATCGAGTACCGGCCTGTTTTGCCTGCTTGGCTGGGGTATTCACCTGTATCGAGTTGCGGGTAACACTGTATGATCCCATATGGCAAGTGACGCTCTACAGCTCTGTGACGGATACAACAGACAACTTTTTAACTTTTAACCATGCCGCTTTAAGGCATCAACGAAGCGGAGTGTTGTAATTGTCGCGTGTTGTCGGTGTGTTCAGCGTCAGCAACTGCGAACGCCAAGTGTCGCCGTACAGACAGCGATGAGTTGAGTTCAGAGATGTGTGAGGCTCTGAGACGAATGGGCAACTGCCGGCTCGACTACATACGACGACGATGTTGTCACACTTGCACTAAAGCGCTTCTGGACTGATGACGACCACGTGCTATTCCACTGACCACTTCAGCGTATACTCTGTCTACCGAGTCACACTTCACCTGGGACCGTGCCGTGCATGTTGCATCATTGCATGGCAGGGGGCGTGTACACCGTAGCATGCTACATCCGAAAATTAAGGAGAGGGGAGTTTGTGGCCGTTCAGAAGATTGGTCGGTTGGTATAATTGGTATAATTCAGGACTTAAATCACCTACAAAAAATAACAGTCGTCATAAAATCACAAAAATGTTTATTCATAATTTAGCGTGTCTTTTTTAGCACGCATTTCAAGCCTCATGATGTCCTACCGCTTCCCAAACGTCCTAGTTGGACTCAGGGTGAGCTCCGAAATGACAGGAAAGACAGAGGAAAGAGAAAGGAGGAAAAGGGAAATGGATGGGACAAAACTTGATTCAGCGAGTAGACTTTATGTGGTTGGCCTATATATACATTGGTTGGACTGTACGGCATACATGCGACATGGCGGACGCTGACATACCCTGGCGAGTCTAAACTAAAAATAACGAAAAAAGACTCTGTTAGCGAAAAACGATGACGAACGAAATAATTATAACTAGAAAGCAATCACAGCTTGCAGGTACCTCCGCCAAGGCAATGCTATTCGCCGGGTGGCGTCACCATATTCGCTTTGCCAGCGGTTTCGCTTATGCCCCCTTTAACGCAATGGTAACGAAAAATTCAAAGTGATCCAGAATCCAGGATTTCTGTTGGATCATCCCCAAAATTAAATCGCTTGTAGCTCATTCCATGCCCGACATTCCCTCAGAATTTCAGAAAGATCCGTCCATAACTTTTTGAGTTATCTTGCTAACACACAGACAAACAAACAAACAAAAACCGGCAAAAACATAACCTCCTTGGCGGAGGTAAAAATGTTTCATATCCCGTGAATGCAAATAGCCAGATGTAAGTCAGCAGTCATAGTTGGAAAGACTTGTAGAACAGTCGATATGTCAGTATGGACCGGTGATTGTCGACTGATGGACGGTGTAGCTAGTTATACAATACAAACGACGAATATGCAAAATAAGATGAACGGTAAGAAGACTGTAGATTGGTACAAGGCTGATAAAACGAATTTAAAAGTTGATTTCAGCGACAAAAACAAACATGAACATATTAAAATGGGTGACTAGTGGTTGTTGTTAGGCGCATTAGAGGCGTGTTTGCGACGATGGCTATACAAATTGATGACCTTTTTAGTAGTGGTCGAAGAAACATGGACGGCATGAGGAAGAACTAAAGTGATAAGTTAAAGTTGCATTGAACTCTACTTGCTTCAGACAAATTTTTCTTGCTGCAGAATTATCCCGTCCGTGCGTTGTATTTGATTCGTTATTGACATCTGCCATTTAGGAACTGTTGTGCAGCAGTGCATAGAAGTCACCGTTAGTTAAAACTCGGTAGCAAAAACAGCAATATTCCAATTGCCTAATAGAGTGTTCTATACTACTGCTTATATACGTCGAAGTTGTAGGCCTAGTATCTATCCGTGAGATCATCTTTATAGTGACTAGAGATTTAAACTTTGCGATGCTATTATTAGATGTGGTAGGCTTACTTACTATTTTTGCATCTCAGTCGAAAACAGCTATTTTATTATATACGATTCAATTTCGTATATGTAAGAAATAAACTTTGCATTGACGATTGCAACTGATGATTAAGCAGGGATGTGCACGAGACCTTCTGAGCCAAGACCGAGACGAGACCCGAGACCCATGTCTCCAAGACCGAGACGAGACCGAGAAGTTTAAAATTTTGTCCGAGACGAGACCGAGACGAGACGTTGCAGCTTCCGAGACTCTGGCCGAGACCTTAAAGCTCCCAAGTCTCGGGAGCTTTACGGTCTCGCCGAGACGTTTTCTGTGAAGTATGGTAAAACACATTGCCAATGAAAAAAAATTATACGAATTAATTAAGTCGCACCATGGTAAGCACTTTCTATTTGTGATATTGTGGGATTTTGCACTTAGTATCGTTCTAACTGCAGCTACAGTATGCACGCGCCCGCCTGCACAAAACGTCTCGACGAGACTCAATGGCCCGAGACCCGAGACGAGACTTACTGGGCCGAGACCGAGACATATTGCTCCAAAACCGAGACGAGACCGAAACGTTGAGGATTTTGTCCGAGACGAGACCCAGACGAGACGTTAGTACGTCTCGAGACTGTCTCGAGACCGAGACGTCTCGACCAAGACCACATCCCTGTGATTAAGATCACTACTACGAGTAGCCTACTGGACCGCAGCTATAGTTGAAAGTAGTTTAATTCTTCGTCGTGCATGATGCATTATGAATCTGTTTTCTCAATACAGCGAAACTGTTATATATCATGCATAATTCGTATATTTATAGTACCACAGTATCGCCACAGTGTACGCGTTTATCGACAGATTACCTGTAGCGAGTGCGAATATGTTTTATGCAATATATTATTATTCCAACAAATAACACAATACAGAGCTGCGTCTTGAGATTACGCGATAAACGTTTATTAACGCCAAGAAAACAGTCATGACATTTATTTTCAATTAATTCCATCGTGCTTGTGTAAACGAGTGGGCACAAACTATAAAAAAAATCGATGCGTTCCTAACCGTGTGATAACTTTTTTTGTTAAACAAACTTGATTAGATGCACTTATGGTGGTTGTTTTAATTCTACACGGTGTCTTAAATTTTGGTCTATTATGTGCTAGTCAAATGACGGAGAGAAAACGGAATTGTTTTAAAAGTCATTCCGTCGACGCTTTGAGCTAAAGGACTAACTTAATTTCCACCAAGTTGGATTTAAAAAATAAATTTATTAGGATTCTGTATCGAGATGGTTTCGAGATATAGCGAGTTCGGTTCGTGATCGGTGGAGTGCCCAAATAACAACATGGCAAGTTGTTCACTTTTTCGGGCAGCATAGTTTGGTACCAATATAAAAACACGTTAACATAGCCTACCGCAATTTCATAATTTCGCAACTATTTTCTGTTGACACTTACACTGCCAAGATAACGTCGAGCGTCTTAGCCACGGCATTAGTTCAAGTATAAGTCACGAACGGTAATTAAACGACGTGAACTTGGTGTGCAACCAAACAGACCACCAGGACGTGGCGTCATTGCAGACGTCATGCTATACAGGTACACTGACGTCATTGACAGGTGCCCTAGAAATGCAGCGCGCTGATTGGTCGACGGCGGCCGTGACGTCAGCTGCAGCTTGCGACGCAGTGATCTTGGTGGCGCATACACTGCAGCGAATGATCATGCGCTCTGTAGGATTAGGATCCCTGTTGTCGAGTTCGCCGTCGACGTCAGAAGTCTGTTGTGCCGAGGAAGTGACGTATGGAGTGACGTCACAGTCGGTGCACGACGTACGTGAGTAAGTATAAGCAGCGGGAAGCTGTCTGGTGTTGACGTCATCGTCGACGTCATTTTTGTCGGCGGTCTCCGGGCTGCAGTCGGCCGCTGGTACAGGCTTCTGATACAAAACAACTTCGCTCGACGGCTTTCTGTACACATCATATGTACACAGTGTCCCAAAATTAGCGACCCACCTGCTTCAAACACGCCTAATTCAGTTTGTAGTTCATGGATTTCAACGAAATAACGTACACTGCATTATCTTAACATGACTTACGGTCACACCCATTATGACATACACACTTTACCGTGTGTGCTCAGTGTAACGTCATTATGAAGTCAGAGTTTGTTTACATTAAGCTTACGATCAATACATTGTTATTGACAAGGGGATCAAACAGCAGCGCCTTAGACTAAGAGCTTGCGTCGAGACCAAAAGTGGCCACTTTGAGCTCAAACTGTAAAGACAAGTTCAGAATGATTGTCTCAATGACTACTTCAAATATTGTAAAACAAATAATCTGTCAGGTATTAACGATTTTACACTAACATATTTGTAGGGGGCGCTAATTTTGGAACACGAAAGCTACTAGCATAGCTATAGCGCGTATCAGCTACGGTAATTCTGTCCGTCTGTCTTGGTGTCCGTCACGTCCCAGTACCGTTCTAAAACCAGGTAAGATAGAGATTTCGGGTTTTCACTGTATGATAGATGCGAGTCTCTAGTATTTTGTGACAAAAATTCATGCCGAAGGGTGAAGGGAGTCCTTATGAACGAGGGGGTAAAAGAGGGCCACTCCCTCCATTGGCCCGTCTAAAGTGAAAATGGTTGCAGATAGACACAGACATGCTGCTTATCAAAGCGCTGGCGACGAGCTTCTTAGGAATGTCAACATCGATGACCTTGAATAACCTCGAACCCCCAAAATGGGGGGTTAGTGATTTTTTTGCAATTTCGGGCTGCGACACGCATTTCAAGAGTGAATTGCGCTGAAATGGCAGGAGATAGACCAAAACAGCTTGTGTATGAAATTTTCAGCATTGAATGTAGGTCTAGATTTTAGCAGTCCAAGTGTGGACCCTCTAGATTCAAGGAGGCCGGCGCACGCGAGTGTCAAAGAGGGGTACTCTTCTAAAAAGATGTTATTTATCCCCTGTTGGCTTGTTTGGCGTGAAAACAGTTGCGGATCGACACAGACATGCTGCTTATCATAACAAACACTGGCAACGAGCTTTTTAGGAATGTCAATATTGATGACCTTGAATGATTTTGAACCCAAAAATATTGGTTTTTGGTGATTTTTTGACAATTTTTGGCTGAAAAAAGTAAATTGCGACAAAATAGATATAGACCAAGATTACTTGCGAACAAAAACTGCTATAGACTCTCGCGCGTCTCATGGGCATTAGCTCAGATTTTTTTTCATATCTGTTTTACGTGATATTCAACAATACTGGCGTTTTCAAGTTTGCCACTTGTATAAGAACTTTGAAAATCGATATAATAGCCTACGTAAATTTGACACAGTTAATAAATATTGAAAGTTGGGGGCTTACTTTTTATAAGCGACCCGCTACAAAACACAAGTTGTATTCTACATAAATGAACTAAAAAATGAACAATTACATAGATGCGACATTATTTTTATTCACACGAATTAAGATAATCTTTTACGGTGATATAAAAAATTGTGTTTATTCTCATCAACAGGCAGAGAAACAATATTTGTAATAAACAACACTCCACGAGCTATATGACGGTAGATTAAACGTGTTTATGTCATAGAATATAACGCCGATTCGCCGATTTAGCAATCGATTGAATATCGTGCAGTATTCGGAGTTGTTCTATTTTCTTCGACTGATCGTATCGCGCGATGCGAAATTCAGTCTGCGCATTGCGGTGTTTAGCAGCCGCCGTTGACGAAGTCTGTCGTGAGCAGTAAATCAGATGCCGCAGTCGCTATCAGCTCAATTGGTCCCCAACTGGGTCAGATAAAGACGAACCCATCTCTTTGGTATGCATAGAAAGCGCGCCTGGTGCCTCGTCAGACAACACGTGCAGTAAAGTCGCCGCAGACAGCGACGAAACGACCTGACAATTCGTCATGTATGCTGCCTATGATATGACAATAAAGATAACTGTTATATATATTATATGCTATGACCCTTTTCTTTTTTATTGTAGCAGCTAATTTGAATAATATCGAATTCTTGGCACCAAACGATATTGTTAGCGAAAAGCACGTCTTTGCCATAGTTGCCACATGACACGAAATGGTCGATATCAAACCAAGAGTTCATTTCGCCGCGTAGTTTTGACATAAACCAACAAATATACCAGCCGTTAACCAGTTAATTCTATACCTTAACGTTCTTCGTACTAAACTCAATGAAAGTATTGCTTGAAAATTTTGTCATGCACTGTAGGTTTACCTCTTGCAGAGCTGGAACTGTAAACTGAGTGCCGCTAACACAGTGAAGCACAGGAAGGCGACGACGATGCACAAACCTATACAGTCAAACCATATACAGGAAACAACGAGTATTTACTATTTACGTAGGCTACAGTTTTCCAAGTCACTCAGCTCTCTTTCAATGAACATGGCCACAGAATGTGCTGCAGAAATAAACAACAGATATATCTCATTGTTTTTGTACATACAAAACAACGTACTGATGTTATAATGCCATATGGCTTACCTCCGTAATGGGGTACCGGTACTATGAATTTCATAATGCCCCTACAGTAGGCCTACAGATGACCAGCCAGTTTATTACCGACGCCATCGCACATTCATAGCGCATGAAGCACGAGCGTTACGGTATGTGCAGCAAAATAAATGAACAACTGCATGACTGCGTCTGTTTACATACTTATTGTTTGTTGATGTAGCTTTTCGACGCTAAATCGTTCTAGCGGTGATGACGCCGTAGTAGAAGCGTTGACTATTGCAGCGTCAGAAGCAGCCATCGCAGCGTCCGTAGATACTGTTGCAGTCAACGAATCACATCAGCGCACATTTTAAAAGTGAATTGCGACTAAATGCCTGAAGATATACCAAGACAACCTGCATATGAAAGTTTCAGCATTAAACGCAAATTTTAGCCGTCTAAGTGCCGACCTCCTAGGTTCAAAGAGGCCTGCGCACGAGAGCGTCAAAGAAGGGTACCCCTCTAAAAAGTGGTTATTTTACTGATACTGGCTCGTCTAACATGAAAACAGTTGCAGATAGCACAGACATCCTGCTTATCATAACAAGCACTAGTGACGAGCTTCTTAAGGTGTCAACGTCGATGACCTTGAATGACCTTGAACCTTCAAAATAAAGGTTTTTGCGAATTTTTTTTGCGATTTCGGGCTGCGACGCACATTTTCAGAGTGAATTGCACTGAAATGGCTGAAGATGGACCTGGACAATCTGCGTATGAAATTTTTAGCATAGAACCTACATTTTTAACAATGAAAGTTTTGATCTCTCAAATTCAAGGAGTCTTCCGTACGGATGCCTTTAATTTGAGTACTTTTTAAAGACGCACTATTATTTTATTGCTGTACACTGATTGCCTAGGTAGCAGGATTGCTGCTATCGCGCGTCACGTGAGCTTTTCTTTAATTACTTGTGTTAAAAATATTAATTTTTACAATCGTATATAATGCTGTTTTACATTAGCTTAATAGCCTTGATCTTAACAAATATTTAACGCTGCTTTTAATACACATTCTAACTGCTTTTAACCGTTTTTAGCTGTTTTAACCATAGGCCTACGTCTAACTATACTTATCGGTAAAATCGCAGTTATTATCTGTCCCATTGCTATAGCACAGCATAGGACAGATTATAAAATCACTTAGGCTATGTCATTCTCTCAGTCTGTCAGTCTGTCTGTAAACACTCCTACGGCCGCAATTTTGATTCGATTTTGACGAAATTTTGCACAGCGATTCGGAGCTCGAAAAATAAGATCAAGTTTGTTTGTGATAAAAATCTGATAACTCCTTCCTTTATTTTATCCCAAATTTTTAAAAATTTGCATTACGGCCTATGGGGACTTCAAAGCGGTATAACTCGGTTTCCATAAAAGAGAATTGCGCGCTGTTTGCACCTACCCTCATATTTTTGGGCCCGGGCTATCCGATGGTGTCGTTAAAATTTCTTCCCTGCCGACCCCTGTTGCCACGGCAACGAATTTTAGGACAAAACAACTCGGCCCCCGTGAAAGATAATTGCGCCCTGTTTGCACCTACCCCCCCTTATACGCAGCTGCTAGGCTATATAGCATGGCAATGGGACAGATACCTCGTTCCACGGAACGTATTTTTAGTTTCAAATCAGATTACTTTGATTATGACTACGTTCATTTCGTCGTCATCATAATGTTCAGTGCGTAACCACTGACTACAATTTCAGTGTTAAAACTAAACGTTCATAAATTGCATGAATCATCATCCACTGCATGACTTGGCGTCTATTTGGTCAGCGTACCTTCAATTCGGACGAGGAAGCCCCGCTGACCAATGGCGGACCGAGCGGCGTGGAAAGTCATCAGAATGCTACTGGTGGCGTTGATAAGCAGAGTTTGTTTGCCGAGACTTCCGCACTCTCTCAGGTAAACGTCCGCAGTCTGGTTGTCTGCTGCGTCCGTGGCTGCAAACCAACATCCGAACCGTTCACCGGAAAACCGCAGAGCAAATGCTATGTCGTAAAAGCAACGAGAGAACGTTTTTAGCCCTTCAAGGGAAAAGCTGTTATAAGTTAATTTAGCACCTATGATGATAATATTAACATTCTGTTCACCGTGCGTTTTAAGCACAAAGTGTTCCAAAGTCGACGGCGGCCGGGAATTCGCCTCGGATATTACCAAAGGAGCTGACAATGCTCCACAGATCCCGAAGCTAGCTAGATTAAGAGAAAATACGTTTATGGTTTTCGTTCAAGTTTATTCTCCACACTCAATGCTAAACTGCAATTTGTACTGCACTGTTGTTCCTCACTGTAGCATTGTGACACGGAGTTACCTGCACGCTGACGAGTTTCAGCTGCCGACGTGGAAGCAGTGACCGTGAACACGTCATGGCAGCGACCTCCACGACGAACATCCAACTCAAAGTCAATGATCGTCAGACTCATCGCGCCGTGCAGCGACTCCGCCTGCTGGGTGGCCACTATGCGCCACTGACAGTCCGAGTCGATCGGGTAGCGGTCTGGATAGTTAGCACTGGCAATGTAGACGACCGAAGACTGTTCGATGCCGACTGCGGTCGGTGCTGAAGTACAACTTCGCATTATGTCAGCATCTACAGCAACATTTAACCAGCAGCTCACAGAAGCCAAGAAGCGTTACTAAACGTGCAAAAGGAAGCACGTATATGTTCTATGTTATGCATGGCAAACTCCCTTTTCGCAATTCACTTATAAACATTTTTTCTTTTTCCATTATTTCTCCACTTCCAAAAAGGGGACAGGCGCAAGCCTCTAGCCTTTGAGTATTCAGGACGTAGAGGCCTGTGTAGAAAATTACTAAGGGGAAAACAAAAACGTCTAAGGGACGGAAGTCCCCAGCGGGGTCCAAGGGCACGACCGTTTAAGGTCTGGGGGCGGAGCCCTCAGAAAAAAAGTCTCCATATACGTCAAGGGTCATGCACTACGCTAATAAATGTATTTTTATACTGCGTAACACAGCAGTTATTTGTTGCTGCTAATGGAAACCACCGACATATCTGAATCGCAAAGACTGTATCTGAGCTGACCGGGCACACAGCGATATTGGACGAAGAGAAACTCCTTGTAGCCGCAAGGGTCGCCGAACGCGTCTGTGTCGACAGTCAGTGAGCAGTGCTTGTGGCCTGCACATGCGCGGTTCAACAGGAAGTGAACGTCGACTGCACACGAAGGCGCGAACGGCACCCGACACAGTCGAGCCAAAGACTGGACCGCTCGACCGTACGTAGCCGTCTCCAGGACGAGCACGTGACCCGGGTCACATGACATTTCGAGCCGCTCGTCTGCGCATGCGTAGTCATCGTACAACATCCGCCCCGACTCTACACGTACCGACCGCATGCCTACACACAACCGAACGCTACCAGTTCTGTGTGTAAGCAAGTAATTTAAACAGCACATCAGCTGCGAATAACCTTCAACGCGCTCGACGTGCTAGTAGAACGAGAAGCAAAACTGTTTGAGATGGCGTCTAGAAGTAGACAGAGTGTATGCTGATAGTTTGCAAGACTGGCAGGGGCTTCTATTTAAAGGTCTATTTGGCCTACTTGGTTGGCGCAGCTTGAGCCCAGTAAAAAACAAGGGATGAATTTGTTAAAGGTTTAGATCTGATTTAGATCTAAACCTTTAACAAAACTCCTCCGTAGAAAAGGAAAAAGCATAAAATGGGACGGGAAAACTTGAGCCCGAAAACCGGGGGAAGGAAAACTTAAACCCGATTTCGATTCCAGATTTGGGGGACAGAATGTCAAATGTCAATGTCAATGTCAAATGTAAATTTATACAGCGCAAGTAAATAGACCGGCGTGTTCGAATTAACGCAGGTCATCGTCATTTAGGCTACAATTGCCAGTAGTAATAGTAATAGTAGTAGTAGTAATAACGAAACTATAGCACCAAACTACAGTAACTATAGTACTAACTACAGCTTCCGTGGCTCAGAATACGTACGAAAGTACGTTGATATTCTGAGCCATGGAAGCTGTAGTTAGTACTATAGTTACTGTAGTTTGGTGCTATACTTTCGTTATTAGTTTTTAGTATTTCAAGATCCGATTCGTTCAAAACTGTAAAGACACTACTGGCAATTGTAGCCTAAATGACGATTTGACTATGAAATTGTTATACAAATAAAATAACATTTTCATGCATCAAATCAATAATATCATAGACCAAACTATAAACCAAATAATATGTAAATTCTTCAATAAAAACAACTGATATTTTGCAATGAATTCTAATAGGCTTAAATTATTTGGTCACAATACTCGATTAGAGTCGACTGCATATAGATACGACTCCGCTATCGGCCTACGTTAACATTAACAAGACAATAAAATAATAATTGTAAAATCGTACAAAAGTACAGAATTATATATAATCAATATTAGGTTGTGGCTAAAACGGTGTTATTCATATCTCCCAATATGCTCTCATAAACACTACGCACAAATCAACGAATTTAAAGCGGTAAAAATTCAACTTAGTGAATGAGCAAAGAACATGGTAGGTAACAATGTCTACTAGCAAGACGTGAAAGAGTAATAATCGTACCGAGTGCAGAGGTCATGTTGATTGTAATCAAAGCGAAAATGAGCGACAGGCTGTTGATGCGCATGTCGCACTGTACAGTTCATTGATAATAGCTACTTGTCGCCGAGGTTGCTGATAGAACTACACGACCATGTGCTTGCTCTGCTGCTGCTACAGCTGCTGATATTGATGATAATGATGCGTAAGCTAGCTTACTGCTGCATCGCACCAACTGCTAGTTTATTACCTCCGCGAAGAAGGTTATGTTTTTGCCAGAGTTTGTTTGTCTGTCTGTCTGTCTGTCTGCCTGTGTGTTAGCAAGATTACTCAAAAAGTTATGGAAGGATGTTTCCGAAATGTTCAGGGAATGTCGGGAATGACAAAAACTACAAGTGAGTCAATTTTGGGGGTGATCCGGAAGAAATCCTAGATTTTGGATCACTTTGAAATTTTAGTTAACATTGCTTTCAATGGGACATAAGGGAAATCGCTGCCAAACCGAATATGGTGCTGCCACCTGGCGAACAACATGGCGTTGGCGGAGGTCTGCGGTCTCTGACTGCTTTTTCTAGTTTTTTTTCGGTGTTCGGGGTACCGTACTCATCTCGAAATAACCATACTAACGGTTGCAGTTGCAGAACTGTGAGGCGTTGCTTAAGCTGCAGCGTTCCATCGTTGTAAGTTTGAAAAATTTATCTTAAAGTTAAAGAAAGTAAAAAAGTTCGAAATCCTTATTCAGTCCAAATAGTTATCACCAGACCAGTTCTCTGTACACAAAAGTTCACAAAACTGTGTGAAATTTTCAGTTCTGCATCAGACTCAATCAGTCAATAAGTTGTCAACTAAAACTAAAAAAACGAAAAACAAGGCGCTAAAAGACAGAAAAAGAGAGCTGGAGAAAAAAAGAGTCATCTCCATCTTCCATATACGATTGCGCTTTGGCGACAGTGACAGATGCAGTACAGCTGCAGGTCTAGGCCTGTGTAATAAAAATCGGAGTGACTATTCGTCCGGCAGCCGTAAAAATAGCCTGTAGGCTATTGTTCCGGCAGTGAACAAAAACAAAAAACTCAATCGCACTCGCCAGGCGGCGGCACCATCAATGTCGCTAAGCGCAATTGCGTTACATGTAGTGACAGGAATTACCGTTAATATTATGGTGTAGGTTTATGGTTAAGGGTTAGGATTAGTAGGATTAGGGTTAGGGTTAGCACATTTCAGAGATTTATATGAGAATAATGCACACCATAACTAAGCGTATAGTATCAGTGATAAATTTGACGCTGCTGCAGGCAAGTACGATATTTGCCGACAGGCGATCCGTGATTCCCTACTTGCTAAGGTTGAGGTGGTCAGTTGCCCGGCTGTCATCGTGTCTCTCGGCGGTACGACGAGTGCTCGAAGGGTGTTCGTCGTACCGCCCCAGAGACACGGCTTTAGCCTGTACCTATATGAACACCGTTGGGTGCCCTCGCGTTGTTTGATTCATCGATTGATTGCATCGATACATCATGACGTTACAAAATTCAATGCTTCAACATGGACGTCATAAAAATATTCATGTGCATCGATGCACATGAATATTTTTATGACGTCCATGTTGAAGCATTGAATTTTGTAACGTCATCGATGCACATTTATCCTACCCGGGCCGGCTATTTATTCGGCCGCCGACTTGGACGGCCTTAGCCGGTATGTAGGCCTACTATGCCTAGCTCAGCATTAATTTGGCTAGCGAAACAATTTTGTCAAGAAGGCTATCGCTAGGTTAGCCGACTGTATTGGTTATCAGTGACCTTCAAGGTCATCCAAGGTCGATGATTTTGGTGTCATTTAAAAACCAATATGCCACTTTCTAATAATAGTAACCTTAGCCCTATCTCTCGCCGTTTCCGAGATATAGCCTTTTTTCCGTTGAAAAAAGTACATTTCTCCTATCCTTCCTCCATTCAACCCCGAATTTGAGAATGTTCCCCTTGCACTAGATGGCTGAAATTTTGGATGCCTAGGTTTAAGACACATGGCTAATTACTGGAGTAAAGTTTTTTCCTACAACTTACCGCTTAGCCACAACACATCCGTTACGAACAACGACGGACGACGACGGACGGAGGAACGGACGACAGCCGTACCATAAGCTCGACCGTTACTTCAGTACGGTCGGCTAAATTGCGATCAATATTGGCTAATTAAGGAAGCTATAAATTGTGTCATAAAATCCGAGGTATCCCCAGCTTATATATCGTCAGTGTATATCGACGTCACACTGGACAGACGGACAGCATACGATGGCATCATGCCGCCCATGCTATGAAAAAACTTGCCGAAAAGTAGAGGCTACACGGTAGACTTTGAGATCTGTCGTAAAATGTTCAACGCATTCGCCAGTCGGCAGCATCGTATGCATAAGGTTGGCCGCTGAGACCTGAGACAGATGCAGAAGGCTTCAAAACTAACGTCAAATACAGTAGCCTATATTTTCAAGAGCGACAATTTCTATTAAAAATCTACAGAAAATCGAACGTGAATTAAGTAGGCCTATGCGAAGTAGTAGCCTATTAAATTGCTGGTGCTCGCTTGTAGGCCTACAGGGTGGACCAAAAACCGTGCCACTTTTTTACTTTTGTATATACAATGTATCTTCGCTAATTATTGACCGATTTTCAAAATTCTTTCACTGGCACACTCTGCAGACAAATTGCGATAATGTAGTTATTTTAGATCCCACCACATTGTAAATGCGTCTCTACACTACCTTGCGAAATATCAATGAAATGTGCATGTACATAACGATAATGACAAACAAACATTTTGGTAAAATTGAAAAAAAAACACTTCAGACCAACATTGCAGTAAATGGTCGGTATGACACTAGACTGTGTGGGTATAGGCCTAACACAGTCTAGTGTCATACGAATTATTCATTGCAATGTTGGTCTGAAGCGTTTTTTTCATTTACCTAAATTTTTGTTATTATCGTTAGTTTTTGCATTTATATTTCACAAGGTAGTGTAGAAACGCACTTACCGTGTGGTGGGATTTATAATAATCACATTATTGCAAATTGTCTGCAAAGTGTGCCAGTGAAAGAATTTAAAAATCGGTCAATAATTGGCGAAGATATGGACAAAAGTGAAGTGGCACGTTTTTTTATATGGCACACGTTGCTTTCGACGATATTTGTGCATCTTGAGTCAAATAGACATGACAGCATTTTGCCCGTATCTTCGTCAAATATTCACGATTTTTAACATTTTTCACTAATAGACTTATCAGAGAAATTTTGCCTTAAATGTTTACGGAAGATCGCACCAGATGTACGATACAGCGCCTTACTTTGTGAAATAATGGCATCTCAAAACGCATGTCTACAGCGGATGAAGCTTAATGTTATTAGGTTATTTGACAAAAAGTGTTGTAATTATTACATTGAATGGCGCATGAAAAACGAATATAACATAAACCATAAATTGAAACTATAGCAGTGAAGAAATTAAATAGGCCTACCTATTTAGCATGATTTAGGTATCTTTTTATCTGTCTGTTTTTGTCTGTTTCTGCGCACTGTTTTACATAAATAAAGTTTACCTGGTAGGTCTATCCTACCAGTCCTATAGTATAGGTCTAATTACGTGGAGCAATTAAAGGCGTGTTCAAAGCGAACAAACTGGCCGTTCAGTTCAGTTCAGTTCCTTTTGTTCGCTCTGCACAGACTGTAGGTGGATGCGCGTTTCTTCACGTCGCATTTCGATCAAGCGCTTTCACAATGCCATGAAATAATGGAGCGATGGAAGGTTAATGCATAGGGGCCGCCCATGCGGCAGATGATGTTGGTGTGGATATACCGTGTGTTCAAAAGCCTCGTTACATTTTGCAAATTCAAAATTTCTCACGTCAATTGTCATACATTAAGCAATTATTGATGAATATTTACATCATTTTGTAGAAAATGTTCAAGTAGGCGTAGGCCTAATTGTGGAAGAAAATGGTACATCATGCAAATGCAACGTTTATTTGTCTTCTTCTGGTTGAAAGCCGGGGTCAGCTAGAGCAGTGCAGCCTCTGGCTGCGGGTTCCGTTCGCGCCGTCGTGCGCTGTCGACGGGCACTTCCTGTTGAATACAGTACAATACAATACAACAATACAATGGAGAATTTGCACTCAAAAACTGTCAACCTCAGTTTAATCTAGCACATAAACTAAAAAGAACTGAAATGTTTAAAAGAAAAATGAAATGAGAGATACTGAGAATAGAAATACTGTTAAATGTAAAACTGAAAAAATTCGAAAAATTACTTAAGTAAAGAAAACTAAAATAAGAAAAAAAAACTGAAAAAGAGTAAAAATAAAAACTGTGAGCAGGTCGCGGAGTCGAAGACTCACTGATTTAATGTAGTCTTCTGGTCTTTGTGTAGCAATGTTGAGGCACAGGAGTGGGCGAAGCAGATGTTGATGGACCTGACAGCAATGACCAGCAAAAGTGAGAAAACCATCAGCTTCAGATAGTTCACAACTTTGCGTCTTTTGAACTGTTTCACTACGTTAAACTGTTTTACATTGCTATCTGCACCCAGTCCGATAAACATGTTTACTGTTTACTGACCTCACGATAGGCTGTTGACTTTTATTTTTGCCCCTGCTGCTTCGATCGCATTGTCAATCGTCCCACAAAAGAAAGAATTAAAGTGATGGGTGTGGGCTGGAGGAACAGGGACAACCGGCAACGGGAGGCTGAAGCATATAAGTGCACTTCTTTTTTGTTTACAATTATTTTGATCTCAACGTAAGTGACGGCTTTTAAACTGTAGAAATCCGTAAATTAATGGCCACAGTGGCAACGCTGGTGCCGCCGCCATATGGTTGAGTTAGTGAGAATGTTGAGATAATTCGTCGCTCAACGTTCATTATGAAACTCCGCGTGTATCAAACGGCTGCAGAAGCAGAAGAACAATGTGTATTGAGTGAGTGACGTATCATCATTGTGTTGTGACGTCATCCCGCATCCACGGTGGATGCAGCGGCTGAGACTGTTGGTCAGTGCATCTGTACCGTAGTAGACACAATACGACGCACGGTGCATGTGTACTGACCTACTTCTCGGCTACTTAGACGCCAGGCACCATCACCTCGCCCTCCCTCACTCCCTGGACAACTGACCAAGTGACCTCAGTTGCAGCCTGTCAGTCTAGCTGCCGTACGTTCTACTCCGAGTACTGTGTTCGATCGATCGCCCGCGAGCTTGTTGACACGCCACGGCGCGAATGACTTCCTTGCATCTGCTTTAAGCCTTGGCTGCATCTGCCCGATCGCAAACACTTCGTCTTATTCTCACCCTGCCCCGCAGCTTGTTGTATACAAATCCACAAGCAACCAAAGTACGTGGAGTTCATGCTATACAAAACTCACTGCTTACCACATTCACATAACCAATGCCAGCGACAATCTAGTCCATTTCTACACGTCGCTGAACCAACGTAACTAAAAACTGCAAAGTTATCGTGCATGTCTGTGCAAGTGCCTGCAGAGGAATTTGTGACACTCATCATCATCTCTCTTTAATAAAACAGATTGACAAAACGCAACCATACATAGCATACAAAATGACACAGCCTAAAATCTGATAAATGTCGTTGAACAGAACTGTACATATGGACTGTACATATGGTTACTACTGTAGTGTGACTAGGCGAAAGGTGTTGACAAACAGCACTAAGCTAATAAATGTTTTTAAACAACATTCTATTTATATAATTTCTACTATCAATCTTGACAGTTAATGAGAAAGAATGACTCCGTGGTCGAAGATTGTAAGTGCGATCAGTTTTCTCAGGTAAAAGTTTGTACAGAACGTAATGTGGATTGAGCAGTATCTTCGCAAATAAGTTGTCATCCATGTCTCCAACCAATTGAGAAAAAGAAGGATCGTCGACCGAGTATAAGCCGGAGCGTAACACCGCACGCCGTAATGATGCTTCTAGACGCTGTTTATCAGCAGCACTCGTGAATCCCCACCAGGCTGGAGAAGCATAAAGTAACTTAGAAAGAATGACGACCTTGTAAACATGCCTCAACGAATCGTCACACAAGCCGTGATTGCGCAGTAATTTAAGAGCATACACTGATAACGTCGCTGCAAGTCTGCATCAAGCGAAGCTTTCACAGCTCGCCTGGATCTATTTATAGACTACAGCGTGTGATATAGTGTTTTTTTCTTTATTTTTTTTGTTTGTTCTTGTTTTTGTTTGTGATGCTATCGAATTTTTCGAGGAATAAAGTTGACTATATCTACTAAATAAAGCACAATAGCAGATCGTTAGCATGCGGGTCGCGTGCACGGTCGGACAGTCTGACGTGACGTTACTTTAGCACAACTGACGCTGCTGCTGCTGCAAGTTGCATTAACAACGTCGGCGTTATCGATTTTCTGGCGCTGATACGGAGCCGAGCATCTCCCAGAGTATGCACGTCTTCACTCGTCTGCGATACAAGTAGGCCTGTGATTCGTCGTTGGTTACATTAACCGCAATAATGGGTACCGAAAAACTGCTACAAAAATCCCCATTGCAGAGATTCTTTCTCTAGGACCCGGTTGAACAAAAAGTGAAAGTACTTAGTTCATAGCTGTTACATGCATAACGCCAGAAACAATGAAAAAAATTTCAGAATTCATCATTTTATTATTACAAGTTTCAGGTAGGCCTAATCACTTGACTCTATAGGCACAGGCAAAAATTTCAATTACAAAAATTACAACGTAATTTAAAATTTGAAAGTCAGTGGCAGAACTACAGTGCTGTGCAATACTAGTATTTTACATGAAATAGTCGCCATAATCAGTTACACAATATCGAGAGTCCGAGACGTTTGTATTCAGGCATCGCTGTGAATACCGTGTCGAAAGTTTTGACAGAAATAATGACGTTTAATTTCAAACACGCTTGTCAAAGAAACTCATATTACAACTATACAATATCAACCAATCACACCTCATACTAATAAATCTGACTAAAATTCCACAGTAAAAACGCAGGAAATTTAGAATGTTCAAAACAAAACTATCGAGTTCATTCGAATATACACGGTATTTCATAAAAGGACCCCTTTTTCTTTCTTTCATAATTCACTCAAATGATGATCAGTTTACATGAAATTTTTACCAATTGTAGCCGACGAAATATTAAGTCAAAATATTTTAACAATATGGCAGTTGATTAAACATTCCTTGCTAGTCGTGACGTAACGCTGGCTTCATAAAATGGCACTTGTACACTTGGCTTGCTAGTCTCAACTGGTGCTGTCAGTTGCTAGCTTGCTCCGATGGTAAAAAATCAGGTTCACTGATGAGAATTTTTTGAAGTTTTAGGGTTGCAGTTACAAAAAACGTGCAAAGCGATCGCATTTACGTGTCTGTGGGGATAGATGGACTTTCCCATGTTCGAGCAAGACAGTGCACTAGCACACCGAGGTTGCAAAATGGGTGCGTTTTTAGATCGCGAGATGCCTGATTTCATGTCCCCATGTTGCTCAGTGCTGACATGATAAATATTTTTTCATAGGCGAACCAGATTAAGTTCACCATCGAAGCAGGGTAGCGACTGACAGCACTAGTTGCAACAAGCAAGCTTGTACTCACGACGCATTATGACGTCAGCATTACGTCACGACTAACAAAGAATATTCAATCAACTGCCATATTTTGTTAAAATATTTTGAATTAGTATTTCTTCAGCTACAACTGGTAAAAAATTTGTGAAAACTGATCATCATTTGAGTAAATTATGAAAAAACAAAAATAGGTCCTTTTTATGAAACATCGTGTATAGCAAAATACAACACGAGCGTGCATGGACGACAGTGGTAAGAATCAGACGGCGTACGACGACGTACCCCTGCAGTCGTCATCTACAGTACCGTACACTGTACGTATACGCAACGCTACAACGAACTGGCTCTCATATGTACTCTCACTGTCACATCCAACTGTCATTAGCGACGCCAGGGTGTGTAGGTTGGGGAAGGGAGCAAAAGTTTGGGGGAATCGAAGTTCCCCCTCCCAGTTACCACTCCCTGCGACGACACCAATGGCAACTGCGTTACACATTTTATGAAGTAAGAAACAGTTATAAACTGCAATGAACACCAGAAAGAACAGGCCGGCATCCGTCATTCCAGGACGGTCGGTTATAGTTTTGGTCGGCAGATTGTGATTAGTCCAAGCTGAGCTCTTCACGCCAATCACCACAAAGCCAATGGATCAGAGATCTATAAAATTATCTTTGATCAGTACCGACCGACGTGGGTGGGCGCAGTTGTCTACGTCATCGTTACTGACGTAATGAATGATATCAGGCAGAGATGCACTGAGGTTACGTGAAAGATGGTGTTCGGGTGACTAAGCATGTTGCTCGGGTTTAGGGGCACCCCTGCTGGAACCTGTGTGGTCTTTGCTCTATCACAGCTAAAGTCGGTAGAAAGCAGTGTTTTTGACTTATAATGGGTATCTGGACTGTAATGTAATCTTGTATATTTTAATCCAGTATAGCAAACAGTTATTCAGGACCAGGATAATTAGACAGCAGAGCTCCAAACTGGGGCATCGCACCGACGAGATTACTGATCAGAGTTCTGACTCGCCTTCATGCTACTTTTACTCAAACTAAAGCGTAGCAAACAAGCTCCGACACGAAGAACATTTTCCGACACGCCAAAATTCAGGGGGTGCCGCATGCCTCCCAACTACTGGCCACTTTTGCAACAGTGTTTATACGACACGGCTAGGGACCAACTTAATTCACGATTTCACGGCCGTGACATTTTCCGTGAAATTGGCCTTCTTCCGTGAAAAACGCCGATTTCCGTGAAATCCGTGATT